>VAPM010389217.1_pt1 | contig 15242 bp, 11 predicted proteins | sample 3395091 | NCBI WGS metagenome assembly VAPM01 (sample SAMN08290445, study PRJNA428436) | hydrothermal vent metagenome | isolation source: Deep-sea hydrothermal vent chimney 3 | place: Pacific Ocean: Juan De Fuca Ridge | reverse complement strand
TTATCTGCTTTTTCACCAAAGATCTGATTGTCTAAACTTCTAAATAAATGATTATTTGGGTCTTGTAAGCCCGTATTACCTTGTGACCAAACTAAAAAGATCTCAGAACCGGGAATATACTCCCAACGTACCACCAAATTTGAACGGAACTGTACAAAAGAAAAATCAGGATTTTTAATTGAATAATCAACAGACCCGTCAAGGTTCTCATCAATTAAATAATTTGACCCATTAAAAGAAATTTGATTGTTATCATATAATTGAAAACGATCATATAAATCATCCGCAATCGGATTGGTGATGAAATTAAAATTTTTATAGATTCCCCTTGAAATAAAAGGCTGTCCATAATATTGAATGGTTAAATTAGGATTAATAGTATAGTTTAACCTGATAGAAGCACTCAATGTTTGCTGGTCAATTTCGGCAGTAATATATCTAGGTGTACCATTAAAATTAGTTTCAGTTACATACTGCGTTTTGTTAGGATTTCTAGAATATTCAGGGCTCAATGAAATACTAAACGAATTTATAGGTTGATACGTAACACCTGTTTCTACTCTTAAAAATGAAAAACTATTTTGCTTAGCTTGTGAATATACATAACCGGTTCTAAAACGAATTTTTTTACGAGAATCTGTACCAAAAAAGAAAAAGCTTATGTTTTCACGAGAAAAACGAAAACGAGGTCCACCTTGTAAAATAGTATTGGTAAATATTCTCGGTTTATGTATAAAACCAATATCTGTCCACCAATTATTCTTATAGTTGGCATTACTACTGATTCGATACTGAATTCTGTTATAATTACCTTCAAAGTCATAACTGGTAAACATATTGAACCCTGCCTGGATATTTCTAAACTTACCAAATGGTTTTAAAGATCTGTAGTTAAACCAGGCATATTGACGTATTTCATCAGCTTGTCGGAGAAATCCGATATCATTTAATTCTAATTCCGGCGAACGCCAATTTGCACCAATACCATAACGCCAATGTCCAACACTGGCTTTTCCAAATTCTACCCTGCCACCGGTACCTGTTAATGAAGTCCTATTTGGATCAACTTCAACATGACTGGCATCAGTACGTTGAAACAAATGTGTCAGTGATTTTTGTGTTCTTTCTATGGCTTCTTCACTTCCTTGAACTTGACTCATAATTACATTTCCTTCAATATAGTATTTTCTATCTTTCCATTGATGCCTAAAATCTAATCCGCCGGTATAGGCTGATTTTCGTAAAAAGTCTAAATTACCTTCAATTTTTCTATTGGTTGCCGTAAAAATACCGCCTACAAAAGAGTTCCGGTCATTAAAATCTTTTTGTAATCTACCAACAAAATAATTAGTGAAAGGTTCTACCAGCTCATCTCTACGTTCACCATTATTATCTATAGTTGCATACTCTTTTGAAGTAACACTTTCTAAAATTCCTATAGACCAACCATCTTTTGTTTTTCCGGAAAACTTTGCAGCTCCTAAAATGGTGGTGTTTTGTGGCTGATCTACAAATTCTCCATTGGTAGTATTTGGAAATCCTTGCGGACTTCTTCCAACTCTTCTTGAAAAGAATAAGTTGTCTTGATTACCACCAAATCTAAAATCAAAAATATTTTTATTCTCAACAAAAAATGGACGTTGTTCTCTGAAAAAAATTTCAAAACCATCTAAAGCAATAGCTGCCGGATCTGCTTCTACTTGACCAAAATCAGGATTCACTGTTAGATCTAACGTAAGGTCATTTGTAATACCAATTTTTGCATCTAATCCGACATTGAATTTAAAATCGTTTCCATCCCGAAAAGGGTTACCGGCTTCTGCAGGATATGTATCAAACTGTGTAACGGTAAAAGGTTGAATTTCTAATTGTTTTTGTGGTATTAGATTTATTAAGCCATGTAATTCTCCGGCTTCACTTATAAACCCCGGAGCGTCTACAGGAATGCGCTGCCACAAAGACCTTTCATTTTTTCTAAATATATTCCTTACAATATTTAACCCCCATATTTGTTCTTTTGCCTTTCCAAAGCGCAATTGACTCAACGGAATTTTCATTTCAGCTGTCCATCCTTCACTGTCAATATTTGCTTTAGTGTACCAAACAGGATTCCAACTATCATCAATATTATTACCATTATCTGTTACTATTTCATCTCCTTTTACACCTGCAGCAGTAATTGTAAAAATAAAGGCCGTTCGTTCATCATGATAACTATCAAAAATCACATTTACTCTGTCGCCTTCAAAACCATCTCTTCTTGATAAGCGTTTTACGATACTATCTGGAGCTTTATCAATAGCACGTATTGCAACATATATGAATTTTGTATCATAGACTATTTTAAATTTTGTCTGAAAGGTTGGCGGGGTATTTTCATCAGGATCATTTTCAATAAAATCGGTCTGCCACTCAACAATATTCCAGCTGACATCGTCTAATATGCCGTCAATTACCGGAACCTTTTCTTGATCTAAAAATTTGGTAGTATATATACGTTTTGGAATTTTGTTTTGTTGTTCTTGAGCGTTAATAGTTTGAAACACAAACAAAAAGAACAATAAAAACGATAGTGTGTTTTTCATTTAGAAGGTTGATAGTTATTAATATATAATTCTAAATGACTTTATTAATTTAATAGAGTTACATATTGAGAAGGCAAGATAATATAAACTCATCTTAAGGTTTTGTTAATTTTGTAATCTACTCTGTTAAAGTTTAACTGAAAAGAATTCCCCTAGGCTCTGCCTCGGGGTTTCCGATTTACCTCTCCTTTGGAGAGGTCGGAACTGCTTTTCGCAGTTCCGGGTGAGGTAAAATACAAAATTTCGGTTTTTGATTCTAAGACCAAAATGAAACCAGCGAAATACCCCTGTGACTCTGCCTCGGGGATAGTCGGTTTCAAGAAATTTTTATTTTAAAAAAAATAGCACTACCCCGAATTTAATGGATAAAAAGATCAAGGTCTCGACTGCGCTCGATTAGACAATATAAAGGATACTTATATATCAAAGTTGTCTCCTTGAGTATCCCGAGCACTCGGGAAGAAGTTAATCATAATTCGTATTTACATTTAATGGAGGAATCCAAAAAGTTAGATCATTATTTATAACCTAAATCGATAGGTAGCCTTGATTAAAAAAGTGTTGTCTTTTTCTTGACCTAAAATTTGGTTGTCAAGATTTCTAAACAAACCTTCAGCTGGGTCGCCAGAACCGGTAACACCTTGAGACCACACTAAAAACACTTCTGAACCTGGAATATACTCCCAACGTACTACCAAGTTAGAGCGAAATTGTACAAAAGAAAAGTCGGGTTTGCCGAATGAGAAAGCCGTATTACCATCTTCAATAACATTATAAACTCCATTATTATCATCCAACGTTATTTGGGTATTATCATATTGAACAAAACGATCATTGAAATTGCTTGCTTGCGCATTAATTACAGATTTAAAATTTGAATAACGTCCTCTAGATACAAATGGTTGTCCCCAATATTGTATTGTGAAATCTGGATTAACAGTATAATTTACTCTTAATGACATGCTCAATGTACGTTGCTCAATGTTGGCATTGATATATTTAATTTCATTGCCAACCTCCACATTTTCGACAAATTGTAATTTATCATTATTAATGTTATATGAAGGGTTAACAGAAATTCGCAAAGCATCCAAAGGTTGGTAAGAAATGCCCATTCTGACATTGTAAAAATTGCGTGAATTATCAACTGCTTTTGATCCACTATGTCCAAAATTAAATCGAATTTTTTTACGATTATCGGTGCCAATATTATTCCAGAAAAACACATTAGGCGAAAACTTTAATCTTGGTCCGCCTCGAAGTGCAAAATTTGATTGATTAATGCCTCTATATGTTATCCCGAAATTTCCAAACCAATTGTTTTTAAAATTCGCCCAACTATTAACATTAAATTGTAACAAATTATGATTTCCTTCAAAATCCCAAGCACTCCAGTGATTATAATTCAACCCAAGCGTTCTAAAAATTGAAAAAGGTTTTAGTGTGCGATACCCAACCCATGTATAATGTCTTAAATCATCCGCTTGACGCTGAAAGCCTAGATCATTTAATTCTAATTCTGGAGATCTCCAGGTAAATCCACTTTCAAAACGCCAAAATCCTTTTGCTGCTTTACCAATCTGAATATTTCCTCCTGTTCCGGTGAGTGAAGTACGATTTGGGTCAACTTCTAAGTGACTCGCATCTACACGCCCAAATGAGTGTCTTAAAGATTCTTGCGTATTTTGTATAGCTTCGGCACTTCCTTTAACATGACTTACTACTACATTACCTCCTACATACCAAACCCTGTCTTTCCACTGATGTTTAAAATCAAGTCCACCACTATAAGCTGATTTATGCAAAAAGTCAAGATTATCTGTTAAATTACGATTGGTAGCTGTAAAGATACCTCCTATAAATGTATTACGGTCATTAAAATCTTTTTGCAATCTACCAACAAAATAATTAGTCAAAGGTTCAACAAGTTCTTCTCTACGCTCACCGTTATTATCAATAGTAGCATATTCCTTAGAAGTTATACTTTCCAGTACTCCAATTGACCAGCCATCTTTAGTTTTACCGCTAAATTTCGCAGCTCCTAAAATTGTGGTGTTTTGTGGCTGATTTACAAATTCACCATTTTGGGTATTTGGATATCCTTGTGGATTTCTGCCAATTCTTCTTGAAAAAAATAAATTGTCAGACCCAAACGTATCGCCCGCTTGTGATTGCGAAACTTGATAGTCAAAAATATTTTTATTTTCAATAAAGAAAGGGCGTTGTTCTCTGAAAAATATTTCGAACCCGTCTAAGGCTATAGCTGCCGGATCAGCTTCTACTTGCCCAAAATCAGGATTCACCGTTAGATCTAAGGTAAGGTCATTTGTAATACCGATTTTTGCATCTAATCCACCATTCAATTTGAAATCGTTTCCATCCCGAAAAGGATTGCCTGCTTCTGCAGGATATGTATCTAATTGCGCTACAACAAAAGGTTGTATTTCTAACTGTTTCTGTGGTTCTAGGTCTATCAATCCATGTAATTCGCCAAGCTCACTAACCCATCCTGGTGAATCTTGAGGTATGCGTTGCCATAAAGAACGTTCTTCTTTTCTGAAAATTCGTCGATTTAATTGTAATCCCCATATTTGTTCTTTTGCTTTTCCGAATCGCAATTGACTCAATGGAATTTTCATTTCTGCAGTCCAACCTTCACTATCTATATTTGTTTTGGTATACCATATCGGATTCCAGCTACTATCCCAGTTATTACCGTTATCAGAAACAAATTCATCTCCTTTAACACCAGCAGCAGAAACATTAAAAGAAAAAACTGTACGTAAATCATGATAACTATCAAAGTTAATTTCTATCCAATCTCCATTAAAACCATCCCGTCTTGATAGGCGTTTTACTATACTATCTGGTTCTTTATCTAGTAGTTTAACAGCTATATATAAATTCTTATTATCATAAACTATTTTAAATTTTGTTTGTTGATGTGGTGGTGTATTTTCATCAGGTCTCCATTCAATAAAATCGCCATCCCAATCGACAATATTCCAACTAGTATCATCTAATTTACCATCAATAATCGGTGCCTTTTCTTGACCTAAAAATTTGGTAGTATAGATACGTTTCGGAACTTTATTCTTTTGTTCTTGAGCATTTGTAAACGAAAATATAATTAGAAAAAATAATAAAAACAGGATGGAATTTTTCATTTGGCAGATTGGAAATATTATAGTTACTCCAATAAAGACTTTGTTAAGTTACAAATGTTACACTTTGTGGAAGCAAGTTAGTATAAACACCTCTTAAGGTTTTGTTAATTGTTATTTTACCTTGAAAAACCACCTGCTTAGCTGGTAGTGATGTTCCCTCCATAGGCGGGCAGGCTTTTGGCTTTTGCCTATTTTTTCAGACCTGTCAGGTTTTCATCCCGAAACCTCGGGACTGACAGGTCTTTGGGTCGGTTTATAATCTTGTTGTTGCTCATTGCCCCTTTTAGGGGTTTCCCATAGCCACCTTCTTAGAAGGTGTGATATTTACTTCAAATCTGTTAAAATTGCCTTTAAAAAATATAGTTATACTATTTCTCACCTAAAACTACCCATTAAAAACGAGGCTTTTTCGTTTAAGTTTCAAAATAAAAATAAGCCGTAACTAAGGCTATGACTAATTTTTCTTTTTCTCTTACACAAAAAATACTGTATTTTTATTTGAGTACTTTTAAATAAAAAATAGTATTAAATCAGGGTTTGTTATATAAATAATAGTTTGTACATTTGCACTCCCATTTTAGAGGGGTAAAAAACAAATTATTAATAGACAAAAACTAATAGTGTGAACACATTAAGTTACAAAACAGTATCAGCTAACAAAGCCACAGTTACAAAAGAGTGGGTTTTAGTTGATGCGGACGGACAAACATTGGGTCGTTTAGCTTCTAAGATAGCAATGCTAATTAGAGGTAAGTACAAACCTAACTTCACTCCACATGTTGACTGTGGTGATAACGTAGTTGTTATCAATGCTGACAAAATTAATTTAACCGGTAAAAAATGGACAGATAAATCATATATCCGTCATACTGGTTATCCTGGAGGTCAAAGATCACTTACTGCAACAGAAATGTTTGAAAAAAATCCTACAAGATTGATTGAAAAAGCAGTAAAAGGAATGTTGCCTAAAAATAAATTAGGGAGCGCTTTATTTAGAAATTTATATGTATATGCTGGCGGAGAGCACCAACAAGAAGCTCAAAATCCGAAAGCTATTAACCTTAACGATCTTAGATAATGGAAGTAGTACACAAAATAGGTAGAAGAAAAACTGCAGTAGCTCGTGCATATCTTTCTAAAGGGAAAGGAAATATCACGATAAACAAAAGAGAATTAAATAATTATTTCACAACAGGAACTTTACAATATAAGGTAATGCAACCTTTGGTATTAACTGATAATGCTAAAGTTTATGATATTAAAGTAAATGTATTTGGTGGTGGTGTTACCGGACAAGCTGAAGCAATTCGTTTAGCAATTACCAGAGCTTTGGTTTCTATAAATGAAGATTATAGAACAATATTAAAACCACATGGATTGCTTACTAGAGATCCTAGAATGGTTGAACGTAAGAAATTTGGTCAGAAAAAAGCACGTAAGAAATTCCAATTCTCTAAACGATAAAAAAAGTATTCAGTACGCAGTTTTCAGCTCGCTCAGCAGTACTAATTATAATTATTAAACTTGTTACTTAGGTTTAGCATCCAAATAGTTAAGACTCTTATATAGTAAGGCTACTTAATTATTGCTAACTCAACGGAACGTAAACTAAAAAACATTATGGCAAACATAGACATTAAAGAATTATTAGATGCAGGTGTACATTTTGGTCACCTAACTAGAAAATGGGATCCTAATATGGCTCCTTATATATACACTGAACGTAACGGTGTACATATTATTGATTTGTATAAAACAGTTGCAAAAATTGAAGATACTGCAAACGCACTAAAGAAAATTGCAGCTTCAGGTAGAAAAATACTTTTTGTAGCAACTAAAAAACAAGCAAAAGACATTGTTGCTGAAAAAGCAGAAAGTGTAAATATGCCTTATATTACTGAAAGATGGCCTGGAGGTATGTTAACCAACTTTGTAACTATTCGTAAAGCTGTTAAAAAGATGGCTCAAATTGATAGAATGCAACAAGATGGTACTTTTAAGGCATTATCAAAAAGAGAAAAATTGCAAATATTACGTCAAAGAGCTAAGTTAGAAAAGAATTTAGGTTCAATTTCTGATATGACTCGTTTACCAGGAGCTTTGTTTGTAGTAGATACTAAGCGCGAACATATCGCTATTGCTGAAGCTAAAAAGCTGAATTTGCCAATTTTTGCTATGGTAGATACAAATTCTGATCCTAGACCGATAGACTTTGCAATCCCTTCTAATGATGATGCTTCAAAGTCTATTGATAAGATCTTATCATATGTTACTGAAGCTATTGCTGAAGGTTTGACTGAAAGAAAAGCAGATAAAGATAAAGCTAGTGCTGAAAAAGAAGCTAAAGAAGCAGCAACAGCTAAAGTAGAAAAAGAAGTAAAAGCTGAAGTAGTTACAGAGGTTAAAGAAGAGAAATAAATAATTTTTGTAAAATTGTTTATCTGTGTAGCAAAACAAATACACAATTAAACGCATAAACATAAAAAAAAATGGTTAAAATAACAGCCGCAGAAGTAAATAAATTAAGAAAAGCTACTGGAGCAGGAATGATGGACTGTAAAAAAGCATTGGTTGAAGCTGAAGGAGATTTTGATAAAGCAATAGAGTTTTTACGTAAAAAAGGACAAAAAGTTGCCGCAAATAGAGCTGATCGTGAATCAACTGAAGGTGCTGCGATTGCAAAAGTAAATGACGCTAATACAATGGGAGTTTCTATTGTTTTGGGTTGTGAAACTGACTTTGTTGGTAAAAATGAAGCTTTTGTAAATCTTGCACATAGATTCGCTGAAATTGCATTAAACCAATCTTCAAAAGAAGAATTTTTAGCTGCTGATTTTGATGGAATGACTGTTGCTGATAAATTAATTGAGCAAACAGGCGTTATTGGTGAAAAATTAGAAATTAAAGCTTTTGATAAAATTGATGCGCCTTTTGTAGGTTCATATATTCACGCTGGTAATAAAATTGCTACACTTGTGGGTTTATCAGCCGCTGTAGATGGTGCTGATGTTGTTGCTAAAGATGTTGCTATGCAAGCTGCAGCAATGGCTCCAATAGCATTAGATGAAAATGGTGTTGATCAAGCAACTATTGAAAAAGAAATTGAAATTGCTAAAGATCAATTACGTCAAGAAGGTAAGCCAGAAGCTATGTTAGATAATATTGCTAAAGGTAAATTGAAGCGTTTCTTTAAAGATAATACTTTGGTAAACCAAGCATTTATTAAAGACAGTAAACTAAGTGTAGCCCAATATGTAAAAACATTAGGCGATGTGATTATTGTTGACTTTAAAAGAGTTGCTTTAGGATAAACCTTTATGCTGAACCCGAACTAGGTTTTGGTATATCATATAAATTAAAACTCCTAAACCTTGTCGAAAGACAAGGTTTTTTTATTTAGACCAAAGCTTGTGCCCAGCTTGACTGGGTATGATCCCGATAGCTATCGGGATGCCTTGGGGATAGTCGGTTTCAAGAATTTTTTTATTTCTCTTTAAACCTCTAAAATTTTATCGTACTTTGCTAGAAGATTACCCAATATGTTGCGCAACTTTTATCTCGAATTTATCAATGCACTCAGGGTATAATAGATCTATATTACGAAAGTTTTAATTCCAATGTTAGACGAAAAGAAGAAGAAAAACATTTTTGCAGAGTGGCTAGAAAAATTACAACAAGAAAGCTGGCAATTAGAATTGCTAATATCTGGATTTGCATTGTTTGGTATTTGGGAGAGTAGAGATATTCTAGAGTCCTTTACCAATTTTTTAGCTGTTAATAGACCCGTAAATAGTAATGCTTCAATTGTGCTCAAAGTAATTACACAAATGCTTCGGGCAGCATGGTTGGTTTTCTTTACCAATTTATTGATCCATGTAATTATGAGAGGGCTGTGGATAGGAGCCATTGGATTGCGGTATGTTTCTGGAGATATTGATTATGATAAACTAAAATACTCTGATTCTTTTAATAAATATTTTAAGAAAAGAGTTGGTGGGTTTGATGACTATATAGAACGTTTAGAAAAAATTTGTAGCTCTATATTTGCTTATACATTTTTACTCTTTTTTATCTTTTTATCTTTAGCTTTTTTTATTGTTTTTTGGATTATATTAGTTGCATTTTTAAATTATTTATTTGATTCTGATTCTTCCTACTCTGCTATTTCTTTTATTGTCAATGCTGTTTTTGGGTTTTTAGCATTTTTTGTTTTTATTGATTTTATCACGTTAGGGTTATTTAAAAAGATTCAGGACAAAAGCTTTTCTAAAGTTTATGGTTATATCTATAGATTTTATTCTTTTATTACCTTATCTTTTATTTATCGACCTTTACTTTATAACTTTTTAGACACTAAATACACTCGAAGACTTTTTTGGTTCTCTATACCATATTTACTGTTATTAACACTTGTTTTACCTAATTTTATATTGGAAGCTAACCCTCATTTTCCTGAAATAAAGAGACAATCTGAAGGCGGTGATTTTATTTCAAAACATATAGTTATTAGCAATAATTATGATGATTTACGAGAAAAAAATCTAGTGATATCAAATTCTAGCCGTAAAAGGATAAGAATGATAAGTCTTTCTAACTATGAAATAACAAGTAGTTATGCAAGTGTATTTATAAGGCAAGCTGGAGTAGATGAAGAGTTGCTTTCTAATAAATATAATATAACTGCCTATCGAAAATCAGGATTAAGGCATGGTTTATTTAAAGGAAAAGTACAAGACTCAATAATATTAAATCTTGAAAATCAAAAATCAACAGCGCTACTAAAATTAATTAAACAACATAGGAAGATTAAAAAAGACTCTTTAAATTCTAAATTTAAAAGTAACTTTATGAAAAGGCTTAATGCTAGTAAATATGATAAAAGCATATTGAATCTAGATGATTATATGAAATATAAAAGAGATAGTACGAGAAAGATGTGGAATAAAAGAATTCAAAAGAAAGAAGAAAAAAAATTATTACAAATACAATCATCATTATTAGACGCTAATCAAATACATATTGATGGTGTCTCTTATAATGATTCATTAAAATGTAAATTTTATACTCACCCTAATATGAATGAGAAAGGGTTGTTGTGCTATTTTCCTACTGATAGCATAAACATAGGAGAACACCTTTTAACTCTTCATTATAAAACATATGATAAAAAAGCAAAAGATTCAATTAAAATAAGAACTATTCATATTCCTTTTTGGAAATTTTAACCCTATTATGAAAAATATTTTAAGAAATGGACTATTGGCAGGAGTAGTTTTTATTGGCGTTTATTTAGTCTTCCACTTTATTAATCCAAGCCTCAATTTTGATTTTATTACGAGTATTATTGTCAATACAGTGATTTATCTTTTTTTTATTATAAGAGCAGGTCTTCAACAGCGAAAAAAATTAGGTGGTTTTCTTGGTTTTGGAGAAGTTTTTGTCTCATCAATAGCTATATACGCCATTGCATCTTTGATTGCTGTAACATTCTCATATATTATGATAAAACTGAACCCTGAATTAGTAGAGTTAATGAAAGAAAGCTCTAATAGTATGAGTGAGAGTATGCTTAGTATGTCTGGCATGTCAGAAGAGCAAATTGCTCTTACAATAGAAGAAGCTAATGAAATAGCAGACCCCAATCAATCTTCTTCATTGAGCACTCAAATCTTAGGATGGCTCGGAGGTATTATAATATTTGGACTTCCATATGCATTAATAGCATCCTTAATTACAAAAAAGAAAGATAAAAGTATTTTATGATTTTAATTTTATAGCATCATATCGAAAGTAATAATGTTTTTCTATAAAAGAAGAGTGTAAAACTATTTTTTGTTCTTCATTTTCTAATCTTTTTCGGTATTGGTAATCATTTATTTGTAAAGGTATTTTTTCAGCAGTAGTGAAAATAATCAATTCACGTTGAGATTTGTAATTTGGTATTTACATTTTGTATATTTGTTAAACTTTCAAAAAAATATGCATTACAAAAGAGTTTTATTAAAATTAAGCGGTGAAGCTTTAATGGGTGACCGTCAATACGGTATTGACCCGAAAAGGATAGCTGAATATGCCCAAGAGATTAAAGAAGTTGTTGAAAAAGGTGTTGAGGTTGCCATAGTAATTGGTGGCGGTAATATATTTAGAGGTGTTGCAGGTGCCAGTAATGGAATGGATAGAGTTCAGGCTGATTATATGGGTATGTTAGCTACTGCTATAAACGGATTAGCATTGCAAAGTGCATTAGAAGATGCTGATGTGCAAACCCGTTTGTTAACTGCCATTAAAATGGAACAGGTTGCAGAACCATTTATCAAACGAAGAGCAGTTAGGCATTTAGAAAAAGGTAGAGTCGTTATTTTTGGTGGTGGCACAGGGAATCCATATTTTACTACAGATACAGCAGCAGTATTGAGAGCAATTGAAGTTAACGCTGAAGTTATTTTAAAAGGAACTCGTGTTGATGGCGTTTATACTTCTGATCCTGAAAAAAATGCAGATGCTACAAAATTTGAAAATATTACATTTAAAGATGTTATGAATAAAGGATTAAAAGTTATGGATATGACAGCTTTTACCTTAAGTGAAGAAAATAAGTTACCTATTATTGTCTTTGACATGAATAAAAAAGGGAACTTACTGAAATTATTATCAGGTGAAAATATTGGTACTAAAGTAGATATTTAAAACTTAAATTTCAATCCCGAATTCTCGGGATAAATTAAAATAACCAAACCTTTATATTTATCTTTAATAGAAATGTTTTGAAGTTTAATTTTTGAGTATTGAGAATTATTTGTAATTTGTTTTTTGTAATTTGAGTTTTGCCACAGCTTTATGGCTTACTTTTTGATTCCACATTATAAAATAACTTAAAATGAATGAAGAAATTGAATTTATAATAGATACTGCTAAAGAACACATGGATAATGCAGTATCTCATTTAAAAAAAGAATTGGCAAATATTAGGGCTGGTAAAGCATCGCCTGCTATGCTTAGAAGTGTAATGGTTGACTATTATGGTTCGCAAACACCTTTAAGCCAGGTAGCTAATGTAAATACACCTGATGCAAGAACCATTACTGTTCAGCCTTGGGAAAAAAGCATGCTTCAAGAAATTGAGAGAGGTATTCAAATTGCGAATATAGGTTTCAATCCAATGAATAATGGAGAGAGTGTAATTATTAATGTTCCTGCATTGACAGAAGAGCGTCGTAAAGATCTGGCAAAACAAGCTAAAGCTGAAACTGAAGATGATAAAGTAAGTGTTAGAAATGCTAGAAAAGATGCTAATAATGATATTAAAAAATTAGATATTTCTGACGATATGAAAAGTAATACTGAAGATACTATACAAGAATTAACTGATAAGTATATTAAAATTATCGATGATCTTTATTACGATAAAGAGAAAGAAATAATGACAGTTTAAGATAATTAAACAATAATTTCTTAACAAAAATAAAATCCGCTAAAAAAGCGGATTTTTATTGTTTTAGTATCAATCTTTTATTACTTCCAAAATATTATTACTTCTATCAACATCAGCCATTAGCTTAGAAGTATCAATTTCTACAGATTTCACTATTTTAGAAGTAGTAAATGTATAAGTAGGTTGTACCCAAGGCCAATCATCAATAATAGTTGCTTTTGTTGGCTTTTGACCTAATAACATCCGTAAAGGAATATAAAAATCTTCAGTACTGCCATCAGCATAAGTTACTTTTATATCAATAGGCATTGGCATACTACCTTTGTTTTCTAAAATTATTTCTGTACTATTAATTGCTTTAACAGCATAATTAATAGTATGTGTAGTTTGTGTCCATTCATTTAAATACCAGCCTAATTGTAAACCGGATACTTTTTCTGCAGTACGTTTAAAATCATTAGGTGTTGGATGTTTGAATTTAAAATCTTCAAAATACTTTTTCAATGTTTTTTTTAGATTATCCTGACCAATGATATAACCCAACTGCGCTAAAAATATTTCACCTTTACTATAAGCAGAAATGCCGTAAGCAAAGTTGAAATTAAACCTGTCAGCGTATAGTGATTGTGGCTCTTCAGCTTTTGATGTTGTTAAATAATTATATCCACTGTACGCACCTTCATGCGGATTTTCTTTATTTTGTTGTAATATTTCATTCATAGCTATATCAGAAATATAAGAAGTAAAGCCTTCATCCATCCATTCATGTTTTGCCTCATTAGTTGCTAATAAAAATTGAAACCATTTATGGGCAAGCTCATGAGCGGTTACACCTACTAAACTTCCAAATTCGCGTTCACCGGTAATTAAGGTACACATGGCATACTCCATACCACCATCACCACCTTGAATTACTGAGTATTGTTTATATGGGTATTGACCAATATTTTTGTTATAAAAAGATAAGAATTCAGCAGTTTTAGCTTGTAGTTTTTTCCAGTTTTCTAAATATTTTTTTTCTAATGATCTTTTATAAAAAAAGTGAAGTGTTATATCATTTTCTCCTTGAATTTTATCATGAATATAATCAGGATCGGCAGCCCAAGTAAAATCATGCACATTTGGCGCTACAAAATGCCAAGTTAATTTTTTACCTTTTTGACGTTTTATTTTGCCTGTTTCATAACCATAGCCAATCTCATTAGGGTTTTGTAAATATCCTGATCCGCCAATAATATATTTTTTATCAATAGTAATTTTAACATCATAATCACCCCAGACACCATGAAATTCTCGTCCAATATAAGCATTGGCATGCCAGCCTTCAAAATCATATTCAGCAATTTTAGGATACCACTGGGTCATTGATAATGCCACACCTTCTCGGTTATTTCTACCAGAACGACGCACTTGTACAGGCACTTGACCTTTAAAGGACATTTCTAAATCTGTTTTTTCATCAGGCTGTATAGGTTTGTTTAATGTTACCTTTAAAATAGTGCCAATAGTTTCAAATTTTATATCTACACCGTCTTGTTGTAGCGTATTCACTTTTATAAAACCAATTTCATTGGGTTGCAGTTTTGAAATTCTACTTTCGAAATTAGGTGCTTCTCTAGTACCTAAATTTTTAACCATTCTACCATCAGGATCTTTAATATTTTGTAATCTGATATCCATTTCACTTCCCGGTTGAAAAGCATTAAAATATAAATGATAAAAAACGGTATTTAATGTATCAGGTGAATTGTTGGTGTAAATGAGTTTTTGAATACCATCATATTGATAATTATCTACATTCATGTCAATTGACATGGTATAATCTGCTTGTTGTTGCCAATAATTTGGATTTTGTGCATTACTAAAAAAAGGAATTAGTAATAATAGGAGGAATGTTATTTTTTTCATTCTAATAAATTTAATTGTTTTGCAAGATAAAGTTTACATCTTCAAACTTCTAGTGTCAAGTCAAGCATAAAATAACGCACCAAATTTTGCTCTTTTTCGTTTTTACTCATCATAAAAAGGTTCACGTAGCTACGGCTATGCTTACTTTTT
>VAPM010208377.1_pt1 | contig 15244 bp, 15 predicted proteins | sample 3395091 | NCBI WGS metagenome assembly VAPM01 (sample SAMN08290445, study PRJNA428436) | hydrothermal vent metagenome | isolation source: Deep-sea hydrothermal vent chimney 3 | place: Pacific Ocean: Juan De Fuca Ridge | reverse complement strand
TTTTTTATCTAGTTGCTTTTAAGCTCTAAAAAATGCATAGTCTAAACAGAATCAAATGATCTTTTTAACCTTTTAACATATGAGGTGTTCTCATGGACTATCATAAAGAAATTGTTGCGCCGGGTGATCGGTTTTCTGAGCTTGCACGTAAGATATGTGTTGCAAGTTTTAACAACTCACCAGCTGTCACAATACAGCGCGGCGGGGCGGGAATGCGAGCTATGGATGGCTTTGTGTGGAATGAAGCTACACTTCGAGCAATGTTAAGACGAGAAGTGTACGAAGTAGCTCAAAGTGATGGTGCTGGTGGAAAACCACAGTTTTTCACGCTCTACAACACACCAGAAGCGTTCCGGGGTCTTGGCTGGGAAGTTATTACCATGAATGCTGACGATGTTGCTTGTCGCGGTGGCCTTCCGACAATGGTACTTTCGAGTAACATTGATGTGAAGGAAATCACGGATGAAAACTGGTATCTTTGCGAAGCATTGCTTACTGGGTTCGGTGAAGCGTTGAAGAAATCCAACCTTGTTCTGATGACTGGAGAGACGGCTGTCATGCCGCATTGCATTACAGCGTTCTGTGATATTGGTTCTAAAGACCAGTTGATATTGACCTGGAACGCAACTTGTCTCGGACTGGCTTCTGCAAGCAAGCAGCCTAACGGGACAACAATTAAACCTGGCATGACCATCATCGGGTTCAAGGATCAAGGGTATCGTTGTAACGGTGGCACAAAAATCACCAACATCATTCTTGATACCTGGGGTCCAGACGTTAAAAGTGTCCTGAGCAACAGCAACGCCTTGGCTTTTATTGAAAAGGTGGTGGTGCCTTCACGAAGTTATGCAGGTACAATCTCACGGCTGAACGGCTGGAAACTCGATGGCAGTTTAGGTACACCGCCAGTCACACTCCACGGTGTCGCTCACATTACTGGCGGTGGCATCTGGAGCAAGTTGGCAGAAATCTTACCCGCAGGCGTCGGTGCTAATCTCAATTCTATGCCTGAATCTACAGCAGTCCTGCTTGAAGCACAACAGCTTGCAAGCAAGACTAACAGCCCCATGACAGACCACGAATGCCATGGAACTTTCCACGGAGGTTGTGGTCTCATGATCATTTGCGACAAAACAGATGCTGATCGAGTATGCAACGAAGCTCGTACGGACGAACATGATCCATATGTCATTGGTAAAACGACAGCATCACCTGAAGGTGAAGTGACAATCCTGTCGAGATTCCGCGAAGGAAAAAAATTATCCTCACAACAATAGACTTTTATCACCCTCGGCGTTCTGCGTCGAGGGTTTTTCTTACAGTATTTTTATATAAAAAAAGAATATTTTAGAAAGCGGAAGATTGGGAATAGTCAAGTATGTGACTGTGAGAGAAGGGTACTAAAAAACAGAAGGAAATACTTACTGTATGTCCGATAAAGAAATCAGTAGATTATCTTACGTGATTAAATAAAACACAAAAGAAAGCAAAGGAAGTTGTAATACAAAAATTAAAGATGGCTGACCTCATTTATTATCCTGTTTCCGCTTGATGGGGGATGTTAGAACCTCTGTAGTGTTAAGCCTTGTGTAAAAAAGAAAGCAGCCTATCTTACGAAAAGCGGCTTTGTTGTACAGAGGCTGTCTTATATTATGTAGCTCTAATCTGTGAACTTTCATTAGTAATATCGGCGAATTTGTTCAAGAACTTTTGTTAATGGGAAAAAATGAAAATTTTCTAGAAGCAGTAGTTATTGTGACTCACGGTTTCGCTCTAAGGGTGATTGCGAAATTCTTACTTAACATGTCAAACGATGAGTTTCGATGGGTTAGAAACCCAATGAATTGCCATGTCGCAGACTTCTCAGTCGATGAGTCTGGCAATATTAGTATCACAGAATCCCTTCCACTAAGGGAATCAACATAAAATCCGCAGACTTAGTTTTGGTCTGTGGATTTCTTTTTAGTAAGTTATAATTCTTTCATATGCAAGATATATTAAGAGATAGTGATGTTTTTAAAAACCCAGAACATGAGACTCCAAAGGAGTGGGAAAATAGGCAGACAGTTAAGATAATTATCCAAAATGATAAAAGTGAAATTGCTTTAATTACAAATCCTGTGCATAAGCTATTTTTATTACCAGGCGGAGGAGCTGAAAGTGATAACCTGGAAGATGAAGCGATAAGAGAATCTTTAGAAGAAACCAACTATCATGTAGAGATTATTGATGAGATAGGTAAAGTGGACGAGCTTAGAAACAGAAATGCTAAACACTATTCCACTACCTGTTTTTCAGCAAAAGTAATTAAAGAGGGTAGTAAAGACCTTCGAACAGAAGAAGAAAAAGAAAATGACCTAGAGGTGAAATGGTTTCGATTAAATGATGCTTTGAAAATTATGAGCGGACAGGTTGAAAGAGTAGAAAAAGGAGAAATTAATTTTTATAACACAGCTTTTAATGTTGTTAGAGATTATAACTTTTTAAGTAAATTTGATTTTGAAAAAACGAATTGAATTGAAATAGAATACTTCACCTTTCTTTACATTAGCTCCGCACACTAAACAGGTTCAGAGCTTTAGATTGGATATGTATAAAAAGTGAAGTAGGGAAGTTTGATTTTGTATAAAAAAACCACTGTGCCGAGGAGCTGGATTGCTCCTCGGGGGAGGATGTTGTGAGATGTGTCATTACTGAACGGTTTTTTGATTCGAGGGCCATTACATTCTTCCCACCAGTCGCAATGTAGCCCTGCTTCTATAAGATTTTGGAGACTACATACATCAAAGGCAAGCAATAGAAGGCTTTTTGTGTTAATGGGGCGTTTATTTTTATTGATTACTAGCTATTTTAATTAAATATTTTTTATAATATTTTCAATATTCGGATACTCTTTTTTAAAAGCTTTATCTACAATGTTCGTATCTACAGGAATCTTTTGCATAGTATTAATTTCCGGATCTATTTTTTCGAGAATCAAATCAACTAATCTTTCTTTACTCCAGTGGTCTATATTATATTTTTGAATCAACTCTTCTATAGAAAGATGAATAATCTCATGAACAATCGTTCGGACAAGCTTCATTTCACTGCAAGCCTGAATGTTAGCAATTATTTTGTTTGGAGGATTGTAACTTCCGCCTACCCCATACCGAGTTAGATTTATCTCATACGAACTTTGGGGATCTGGAGAAGTTGTTGTAAAATAATTTACTAAAACCTCTTTGATCTTCGGTAGTGTTTTTAAAATATACTCTTCTTCTTTTTTATAATTTTTTTCATCATACTCCTCAGTTATTACCTGCTTTATACTTTCAGGACTTAATTTAGTATCTTCCAGCAACAGAGCTTCTGGCAGCCTAACTTTGTACCCTTTTTCTTTAAACCAGTCTATCTTATTAATAGTATATTGAACTCGCGAGATTTCACCCTCTAGAGAATACTTTATATCTAAATCTATCATATTTAATATACTACTAGACCGCTAAACTTAATGAAAGAAAAAACTGCCGCGATTAACATTGCGGTAGCCTAGAGTTAAGTACATAACTTCCCGTAGAGATATCAGGCGTCTTGGTCAGAACCGTCGCACCCGTCGCTACAATTCCTGAAATCCCTGCTGTGAATACGCCAACTCCAAAAATATCATCTATTGAGGGTAATGGGGACAAACACCATTAACATTAATGTCATTAACAATTGTACTTATCCCCATTAATTAAATAAAATGTGTCAATGCATAGCTCCCACTGCTGGACAAGTTCAGAACTCTGGATTGGATATCAATACGAAATGAGATAGGGGAATATGCGTTTGTATAAAAAGAAAACCGCCCGACCAAGAGAGCCAGGCGGCTTCTATGGTAGGGCGGTTGGTTCGCGATTAGGCGCGAACATTTTCCGTGACTTCCTTTACTGCGGTACAGATGTCCGCAATCGAGGTAGGAACAGGCCGCTCTTCGCTGTTGACCGTAAAATCGGTCCGCTTCTGGCGAAGATTTGCAGCATAGCGAATTGACTGATCTCCAACTTTAACGGTGATGTGGATCTGGTTGCGTGAAGAAGACATCCATTTGAACACTTTCAGGCCATCTTCTTCAAGCTTGCGTACCTCATCTTCTGGAAGGATCTGGTCCAAGACCTCTCGGTTAAAGTCCATTCGATTTCCATAGGGGATATGAAATACAGTGCGTAGCGGATCATCTTCGGCGATCGGCGAGTATTTGCCGTTGTGAGGACATAATTTCAGATTACATCCACGACAGACAACGCTCTTCACCTTTGTAAGATGCGGTTCCTCAAGAAGAGCCGCACCAAGTGTCCACTCTGATGTGGTCATTCCAGCTTCCCTCAATCTCGGCACAAGAACCATCGCCATCATCAACTGCATTTCTTCATTGATCATGCATCCCTTAGGGTAGCAGACCGTTTCTAAAATGTTGATTGTTTCAGACGACTTTGCTGACACGACCTTGTCAGGATGAGCGGCTTCGTACTCTGCAACCTCCTCCTTCATAATATCGAGCCGCATCTGGTGGACTGGGTCGAGGGGTTTGGACATCGCTTCGATTTCGGCGATGTCTTGCAGGTGATAGCCATACCGGCCATCGCTAATTGTTTCTTCTGTCATGGCGATATTACCTCGCTTATTTGGGTTGGATTTTTTCTTATACAAGAATAGCATATCTATACAGATGTGTCAATAGCTAGCTCCGCATACTGGACGCGTTCAGAACTCTAGATTGGATTACAATACGAATTGAAATAAGGGAGTTTACTTTTGTATGAAAAAAGAAAAACCACTCAAACGGAGTGGAGTTCCATTGAGTGGTTATCGAGGGTCATTACATTCCTTCCACCAGTCGCAATGTCGCCCTACTTCTATAAGATTTTGGTCATAGGTGCTCGAGTAGTCTTTATTACTCGACTTCCACACATCAGACTGAACCATAAAGAAGTGGTTAGCTAGGTACTCGTTGGCTGGGAAGGCTCTAAGCATTTCAGAAAGAATTCCTTCAAAAATGAGAGTATGATCTTCCTCATAATGTAGGTCTTCCAAATGCCAAATTTGATACTTCTTTTCTTTAGAACACATTTTTAAACTCCTTTATTAAGACAGGATTGTCAGAATAATGGAGTATACCCGCTTCGGTCTTTGTATTGGCTTGGAATCCAAACAAAGATGGACTAAGGGTTTACCGTACGTTCCTCCAAACCTTGATGCCCTAAGGGGAAGGGAGGGTTCTCTCGTTAGAGATGTTTCGGGTTACCTAACTGCATTAACAATAACATACCTAATTAGATATGTCAATACCTAGCTCCGTCTAGTAGACGATGTTCGAATCTGTGTTTTGAGTGGATAAAGATAGAGACCCTTTGATACTATCTCGGGGCCTCTTTTAGATTCTTTAGGATTCTGGAAATACGAACACGTTTAATCGGTGGGTGTGGACACCACTCCCAATTCCAAGGAAGGTTAGCTCGACGATTGCATCCACATGTTTTGTGCGATATGCATCTATCGATTCCTGAATCGTGCCCATAGACATATTGTGGTCCTGAGTGAACCGTTCTTCTCCTTCGTTATGAAATACAATTCGGAAGGTCTGGATGATCGTAGCCTTGATAGGGGAAGTAAGAAGCTTTCTTCCGAGATACTGCGTATCTTGACCCGTCTGTCTTTGGAGGTTGCACTCAGTGTAAGGCATCACTCCAAGGTGACTGACATCTTTCCCAAAAACAAGCTCAATTGCTCGATCGGGGCTTATCTTGCCTTGGCCGATATATTGCCAGTCCAGCAAGCTTCTTGCGACCCTTGGAAACCAAGGGTGTTGAGAAACAAATCTTCTATACTTTGGAAGTCTCATTCCAAACTCCTTTGCCTCTTAGGCAATCAAGTTTCAATTTGGATACAAGGACGTACCTTTATCCTTAGTGACTATACCACTTTAGTCAGAATTTGTTTGCTCCGTCTATATGATGAAATCCGAACTTATTTCGAGCAGAGCTCGACCACTACCGCGCCGAGCGCGCGGTAACTCCAAACTCTGTCTTACGCTCCGATGATGTGGTAATTCCTCGCGCCTCATCGCCTCGCTTCGCTCGGCTCCCAAAAACAGAAATGGGTCTTTGCGTTTTTTTACGACTCGCTACGCTCCCTGCACTGCTGTTTGCTTCGCAAACAGGGAGTTTTTTTCTCTGCCCCCAATATTTTTTACAAGAAGGAAAAGAACATTTCTGTTTTTGCGCCCTGCTCACAAGTTCGCAGAGATAAGTCGCTCCCGACGACGACGTTTGTGGTGTCCTCAGATCATTTCCTTTATTGATAGCGCTTTCGGGAGGCGCCCTCGGCATTCGCCTCGGGCTATTTCCGCTAGGGCTACGAGCGCCTAGATGCCTAGGAGTGTCGCTATTCCTCGCAAATGCGCCTTGCTAGGCGCTTGCTCGGGCGACACACAGTTTGGGGGAAGGAAGGAATCCTTCCCCCAGCGTCGGGCTCCTCCTCGCAGAGGTCGTTCAGTGTGTACGGTGCCGTACAGATAACAAAGTACGTCGAGAGTTTATCTTTCGCTTTAACGTGCCTTCGGAGTCCGCCCTCGCACAACCCCCATCCTCGTTTTCATATCGAACTTTCATCGTGTCGCTTCCGCTACTAACCCACACATTGCAAAAGAGGGACGGCGCTCGTCCTTTAGCCCTGGACGCTCCTAGCGGAAATAGGCCGAAGCGCTAACCTTATGTGCTTGCCCCATGCCGCATTGGTACGCGGCTCCCGCCCGTGCGCGCACAAACCCCGCCCGCGCCAGCGGGCGGGGTTCTACCTTATATCACAAACTTCATGTATTGTTATCGATAACAAAAAATACTGATGAGCATATCGTAATCAAACCTACTTTCAATTTTAATGAATGGCTGGTTGCTCTTGATTCCCGAGCACTCAATATAGTATTTAAACCCGGCATCGCTAATTAACTGTAATAATTCATTAAAAGACTGTCGACTATCCTTTATTGAATGAAATTCTATAAACATCCGCTCCACATTCCCCAACTTGTCTTTACATTCTTCGAGAACCTCCATTTCTGATCCTTCAATGTCAATTTTCAAAAAATCAACCTTTTTGTCCAAAAATGTACTCAAAACCACCGTGTCAACCAGAAAGGTGGTGTCGTCATTATTTATTGCCTTTCTGCTACCATCGGCATGGTCGCCATGAAAAGCTATTCTTTGAATTTTATCTGAAAGTGCTTTCTCAATTAACTTTACTTCGTCAAAATCTTGCGTATTCTGCTTAAATAACTCTACAGCGGTTGCATCTGGCTCAAATGCAAGAATTGTTGCATTTGGGTACTTTTGCTTGAAATAAATAGTTGCAAGGCCTATATTTGCACCGCAATCAATAATAAAAGGGTCGTCTTTTTCTGTTGCGAAGCGAAATGCTTCTCTAAAAAATATCTCCTCGCACATGTGCAAAAACGCCCACTTATCTAAAGCACGACAGCGGAAACCAAGGTATGTCGTGGTAAATGGAGTGTATCTTTTTAAGTTTACTATCTTAAATCGTTTAAAAAGAGATATCAGTGACATATGGCTTAGATGTGACGCTTAATTAGTGACACCAATTGTTCGCAGGATACCGATATCTGCTCTTGTGACTTAAGGATTTTAATTTTTGCAGTTAGTGCCTTCTGTTCATTTTCTCCAAGAATTACGATGGCAGGTATCCTCTTCTTTAGAGCGTAAGCGATCTTCCCACCCATCTGTGTTTCTTTGCCGATGTACATCTCGCTCGCTATGTTAGCTTGTCGCAAAGTGGCCAGAATCTCCAAGGCATATTTTTCTGAAGAGCCATCGATTGTAACTATCAATGCCTTTGTGGGGGTGGACACATCTCTTTTGATCATGCCCAGGCTGTCCATCGCGGCAAAAAGGCGGTCTACTCCAATTGAAGCACCAACTGCTGATACTTGTTGAATACCAAAACTAGAAACGAGTTCATTGTATCTGCCACCGGAAAATACACTCCCTATATCGGGCAAATCGTCCAAAACCGTTTCAAACACAATGCCCGTATAATAGCCGAGACCGCGAGCAATTGAAGTGTCAATTCGCCAGTTGCTGTCAGGTATTCCGTAACTCTTTAGATATGAAGTAAGTTGTTTTAATTCGTGTACGCCATCGTTTGAAGCTGATTTTTCGCTCATGAGTTTCTCCAAATCCTCTAGGATTTGTTCGGTGGATATATTTTTTGTACTTAGTTCGACAAAATCTTTTATGAAATTAACCTGATCGTCATTAATTTTTAATTTATCTACTAGCTCCTTAGACACGCCAGACCAACTAATTTTATCCAATTTATCTAATATTCGTGAAATATCAGCTAACAGCGACTCTTTGAATCCTGCTATAGCAGGTAGGGCGTTTAGAATCTTTCTATTGTTAACCCTAACTGTGAATTTATTGAAACCAAGTTCTTTAAGAGTTGTATAAATCAAAGAAATTACTTCCGCATCCGCCAACAGTGAATCAGTACCGACGATATCGGCATCAAATTGAAGAAACTCGCGGTATCTACCTGCTTGCGGTCTTTCTCCACGCCACACTTTACCGGATTGATAGCGTCTAAATGGTTTTATGAACTTACTACCGTTGGCTGCTACAACACGAGCCAGAGGTACCGTTAAATCAAATCTCAGAGCGAATTTTTCTTCTCCTCGCTGGTGACCCACCTTAAATATTTGCTTCTTAAAATTTTCATCTCCTCCGGTCAAAATCTCTTCTCGCTCAATTCCCGGGGTATCCAGTGGTGCAAATCCATAGCGCTCAAATACCACGCGAATAGTATCGAGCATTTTCTGACGCGGAATCATATCCTCGGGAAGATAGTCTCTGAATCCGCTTCCTAACTCTGGTTTGATAGTCTTTTTCATAAATTCTTCAAATTAAGATCGATTTTTTCATACCCATCACTAACAGCATGTAATCCCGTTGAGGCTTTTTTATATATTTGCAAATGATGCATACCGCAAGTATTCCATCCTGTGCCCACACCTTTCAGTAGACTGACTTTCTCTCCCTCCTCATAATCGTCTTTGGTGAGATTTAGAATTTCGTATGCATTCACGGCGGCACCATAATGTTCCGAGCAATCTTGTGCTAATCGGTATATTCTGTCTTTAAACCTCATAACTGGACCAGCTGGTCGAGATGCACCGTTGTCTCTTGTAAGTAAGGGGCTTCGAGTATGCCGTGACCATTCGCCAAGGAATCCACCATTAGCGATGAACAAGTTGAGGGTTGAAAAATCTAATTCAGATGCAGCAAACATATACCATGTCCCGTTATGTTCAAAGGGTGTAGGGTCGTAATATTTGCCCTGTAACAGCACTTTATATAAAGACCAAGAATCCAGACTGTCATCAGACGATATATAAACACGTACATCAGATGCTTCAGCGGACTCAATTGTCATAAATATCTGTCCATTATATTCAGTGATGATTGGGTACGACAAATGAAAACTTTCTTCAAGAACAAAACGAAAATTACCCCATTCATCTTTCTCTGTGTTTCTCTCAGCCTTGCCAATTACTCCCTTACCATCAATATTTAACGACTCAAAGAATAGGTGTTCCTTACCGTTTATGTCAATATACACAAAGGGATCGGCTATATATATGCTCCGCAACTTCTTAAGTGCGTCATGTTTCCTCGATTGTAATATAAATTCAGGATGCTGAGCACTCACCTGAAATGAGAATGGATCGCTTCCTTTGAGACCTATCACTGTGAAAACATCATCATTTATGATACGCTTTTGCATGCAGGTCAATGTTACCTTATTTATATGACAATGGAAAGTAAAGGCGATTCTGTTTATCAAAAATTTGATATGCCTCCGCGCGAGGTTGTTGCTTTGTACGAGCTTCTAATCAACCATTCGATACCTGCATGGCTAGATGGCGGCTGGGCCGTTGACGCTCTGGCAAAACAACAAACCAGACCACATCAAGATGTTGATTTCTTGGTTCCAATTCAGTACACAAATAAATTATTAAACATCTTTCACGTTCGTGGTTTTACTGTAGATGAGAAGGAAACAGAATTGCCCTATAGACTCGTTGTATTAAATCAAAAAGAATCACTCATGATTGATTTTCATTTAGTCATTCCACAAGATGACGGATCAATGATATTTCGGATTACTAACTACAAAGAAAATATTCCGAGTTATGATCATCGATATCTAAAAGTTGGTTTGGGTGGTATTGGTGTTGTTGACGGTGTAAATATTCCCTGCATTACACTGGATGAGCAAGTTAGATGCCGTACCACTAGAAAGTATTCATTTGAAGACCCGGATAGACAGCGACAGGGTGGCATAAACGCAGACATTCACGATCTGGAAATAATAAAGAAGCTACAAAATGAACTACTATAGTGCTTCGAAGAATAATGTGACGATAATTGGTGGGTGTGGCCATGTTGGTCTTCCGCTCGGACTAGTTTTATCTGACAAGGGGTATTTTGTGTCTCTCTATGACATTGATGTGGAGGCAATCAATTCAATAAATTGTTCGATAATGCCTTTTAAAGAAGATGGAGCTCCAGAATTATTGAAAAAAGTAAGAGATACAGGGAAATTGATTGCCACAGACAATAAAAATAGCGTCAAAGACGCTGATGTGGTCGTTATTACCCTAGATACTCCACTGGATGAACATTTAAATCCTGATGTCTCTAAATTCATTAACGTTACAAAAGAGTTAGAGCCACTTTTTAACTCCGATCAATTAATAATTCTTAGAAGTACTTTATATCCGGGAGCTGCCAACTGGATTCATGAATATTTTATGCGACAGGGTAAGTCGTTGAATATCGCCTTTTGTCCAGAACGAATAGCCGAAGGACATGCTATTAATGAACTGCAAACATTGCCACAGATTGTCTCAGGGTGCACTAAAGAATCAGTTGCGCTTGCTACTGATTTTTTCAAAATTATTACAGCAAAAATTATGGTGACCAGCCTCGCTGAGGCAGAGCTAGCGAAGTTGATGACTAATACCTGGAGATACGTTAGTTTTGCTGTCGCAAACCAGTTTTATATGATAGCGAGTGAAAACGACGTTGACTTTCAAAATGTGTATTCTGCCATGACTACCGACTATCCAAGGATGAATTCTTTTCCAGCCGCTGGTTTTAGTGCTGGACCATGTTTAGTTAAAGACACGATGCAGTTATTGAACTTCGCAAACAATCGATTTCCTTTGGGGGAGGCAGCTAGACAAGTGAACGAAGGGATGCCGCGTTTTGTGGTGAACAAAATTAAAAAAGAACACGACATCAAAAATATGACTGTGGGCATATTAGGTATGGCCTTTAAAGCAGACAGTGATGACCCTCGCCAAAGCCTTGCGTATAGGCTAAGGAAAATACTTGAAATTGAGGCAAAAGATGTTATCTGTAGTGACCCACACATTACCGATCTTCGTTTCTGTAGTATTCACGATGTTATTAATCAGTCAGATGTAGTTATCATCGGTGCTCCTCATAGGGAGTACAGAAATTTAAAATTTAGTGACAAAACACATGTTGTTGATATCTGGAATTTATATGGAAAACAATAAAAAGCTGAAAATATTAGTTACTGGTTCCGCTGGATTCATAGGCGGTTATCTCGTGGAGGAATTACTTAACGCTGGGCATACAGTAATTGGCATAGATAACTACAGCAAATACGGCAACATCAGTAAGAGTTATGATTCTCACCCTAACTATCACTTTACTGAGGGTGACGTCAAAGACGTTGAACTGTTAAAAAAACTTATAGCGGGGTGTGACCAAATTATTGCACTAGCAGCAAAAATTGGAGGTATCTCATATTTCCATACATGGGCATATGATCTACTTTCGGAAAATGAACGTATTACTGCTGCGACCTTTGATGCCGCTATTCACGAATATATAAACGGGGAGCTTCAAAAAATCAATGTTATCTCTTCTTCTATGGTCTATGAAAGCACAACGACCTTCCCCACACCCGAGGGAGAACAGCGTCGTTGTCCGCCACCTTCATCCACGTACGGTTTTCAGAAACTTGCATGTGAATACTTCGCCCAAGGTGCGTTTGAACAATATGGTTTGCCATATACAATAGTTCGTCCCTTCAATTGTGTTGGAACTGGGGAAATGCGCGCAAAAGACGATAAGGATATCATGTCCGGGAATATTAAGTTGGCAATGAGTCATGTCGTACCTGATTTAGTTCAAAAAATTATTAAGGGGCAGGATCCTTTGCATATATTGGGTGATGGGTCACAAGTTCGTCATTACACATTCGGGGGTGATTTAGCCAGGGGCATAAAAGTGTGTGTCGAAAACAGTGCTGCTTTGAATGAAGATTTCAATCTATCAACCCAGAAATCTACCACTGTACTAGAACTTGCGAACCTAATCTGGAACAAAATAAACCCAGATAAGACTTTTTGCTCTGTTTCAGAAGAACCCTTTCTCTATGATGTACAAAAGCGAATACCAGATACCAGAAAAGCAGAAAAATTGCTTAGTTATAAAGCTGACACGGATATCGAACAGGTCTTGGATGTAGTGATACCATGGATAAAAAACCAAATAAGATTAAACAATATTTAATTGTTTACCTTAGTTTTAAGTGGTAATATCACCACTGTACTTCATGGGATGTATAGCTCAGCTGGTAGAGCACCCGGTTGTGGTCCGGGCGGTCGTGGGTTCGAGTCCCACTGCGTCCCCAGTTAATCACTCTTTTTGAGAGTTGCGATAAACGCAAGGTGGTCACTAAGATCCGAGTGTGCGGTAAAATTCGTTGCTTTAAAATCAGTCGTACTGAAAACTCCATCAATCATATAATCAAGCTCCCCAGCTCGATGATTTTTACTATCTATACTCGTACTGTATTTTTTAGGGACATTATCATTATATTTAGAGTCTATATATGAAAATATCTCACCTCCGCGTGGAGCATTAAAATCTCCGCAAAGTATCAGTGACTTATACTCTGCAATAACATTGATAAGGTTATGCACATGCACTCTCTGTTGTTCATTAGGTAGACCCTCGGGACTCCACGTGAAATGAATATTCGCAATATTCCATACGTTTCCAGAGTTGTCTGGGTCAATAGTTACAACCAGTAAGACCCGATCGCTCTCCTCATGAGAGCTGACATCTCTTTCGTGTTTTCCGAAGTATAATGCTTTTGTATCAACAAATCGAAATCTTGATAAAATACCTATACCAATTTGTGTTCTATTACTGGTATATGTGCGATGATAGCAGCCCTGCATTGCAAGATCTGATTTATATTGATTAAATTTGGTGAGAGATATTTCCTGGAGACAAATAATATCGAAATTGCTGTTACGTAAAAAAGCAGTTTGCTCATTCTCTAGAAGAGTGTTTGCTGTATTAAGTGTAACTATCTTCAACTGATTCATAACTATTCATCGAACATATAATTTCACGTATTGATCTGCTACGTTCTGTGGAGAATATAACCTAATGCGCGACAAACCGTTTTTAATAACTAATTCAATAATTTTTTCTCTGTTTAATACACGGACTATCTGGTCCTTGCCTGCACATGGTTCGGTCGGATTAAATAACAGACCATTAACTTCGTGTGTGATTAAATCAGTGACACCTGGAACATTAGTGGCAACGACAGGTAATCCACTTGCGTGAGCTTCAAGTATACTCACTGGGAAACCTTCCCAGTGAGAGGTTACTAGAAGTAAATCTGCTTTAGACATAAGCTCGTGGACATTATCCACGGCACCTAATAACTCTATTGAATTACTCAAACCACGCACCTCGATTGTATTTTTAAGTTCGTTCTCCATATATCCGCTGCCTGCTATAGTTAAAGTGACGGATGAATTTTCATCATGGAGACATTCAAATATTTGAATCAACAAATCAAGATTCTTTTCATAAGCAAGTCTACCTATGAACAAAATCTTTTTGTTATTTGATTTTACATTATGTGCCTTAAGTTCTATATTCCCAAATCGTTTCAAATCAAGTGGATTTGGTATGACTTTTATAAAGTTTGGCGCTATGTAAGTTCTGGATGCAAATGCGACAGCAGCAGAATTAGAAACGGCGACAAAATGGTTGGTTTTCCTGGCAAGATAACTATCTATCGCATTCTCTAAGAATCCGCTCCACCAGTGCTTGAATGGTAAATGTGAAGAGTGTTCAGTCACTACTGTTTTACAGGATTCACCAAGAGCGGACATTCTTCCAACAATACCAGGTTTATGCATATGGCAATGTACAATATCGATATGATTATTCCGAATACATTTTTTAAGATGAAGTATTTTACCAAAGATGGTCTTGTCTCTTGAAAGGTCAATGATGTTGGATTTCGGTATGAGCAGGATGTTAATTAAAGGACCTCTCCCTTGTAAAGTAGCAATATAAACATCATGGCCTTTCTCAAAAAGAGCGTTAGACAGAACAGACACAGAGTTACAGACCCCGCTATCAAGACGCATATTATTTATCACCATTAGAATTTTCATAACTAAAGCAAATAACCTCCAAAATTATTTCAAAAGTCTACCTACCGATACGCCGAGCGCATCAGCGATGCGTTTAATGGTTGCAAGGGTAGGGTTTCGCTTGCCGGACTCTAAATTGCTGATGTAGCCGCGGTCGACCCCAAGCGCTCTACAAATATCGCCTTGCGACATTTTCTTCTCAAGTCTGATTTTCTTGAGGTTCTCCCCAAATTTCTTCGAAATTTCATCCATACTTTTCAACATTTCCTAGTATAACGGATTGTTGTACTATTAGGCAATGGTGTCGTATAATACAATGTATGAAAATCACTCCAGCAAAATCCTTTTCCATATCCAAAAAAGCATCCCCCCGCCAAAAAAGAAAAAGGAATACTGCAAAGGATTTTTCTGGAGGGCGTACCGCCGGAACGGAGTGGAGGCGGAAGGAGGCGCGTATCGAGTCACCACGCGATCGGAGCGTACGGAGAAGTCTCAAGCCACCACGCGCACGGCGCGTGCGAAGTCAGACGCTTCGCGACACGAAATATGTTCGGATTTCATCATATAGACGGAGCCAGTCAGAAGCAAGAGGCAGAATCTCGGTCGCCTGCGGCGACTGGGAGCGGAAAATCCTCACGGATTTTCCCATGCCTGTCGCCATCGGCGACGACAATTTTGCTTCTTGTTCTGACTGGCTCC
>VAPM010195108.1_pt1 | contig 15248 bp, 8 predicted proteins | sample 3395091 | NCBI WGS metagenome assembly VAPM01 (sample SAMN08290445, study PRJNA428436) | hydrothermal vent metagenome | isolation source: Deep-sea hydrothermal vent chimney 3 | place: Pacific Ocean: Juan De Fuca Ridge | reverse complement strand
CCGTTAATTTTACATCATCTCAATGTTGCTCTTATTGCCATGAAAGAGATCAGCCTCGGTCCCACATCGGCTGTTTGCGCCCTGCTTCACTCGCTTGACACAGACGATAGCCATGTAAGCGAAAAAATTGCGAAGGACTTTGGTCGGAATGTGCTGGAAATTATTCAGGGGTTTAAGAAAATATCTGCCCTGCAAACCGAACGAGCCTCTTTCCAGTCAGAGGCTTTCCGTAACATGTTTCTGTCGCTGGTAAACGATATCCGGGTGATTCTTATCCGTATGGCTCACCGTCTCCACGATGTCAGAAGGCCGGAGCTACTTACCAGAAAACAGAAGAAAAAATTCTTTAATGAAATAAAATATATCTACATTCCAATTGCTCATCGCCTTGGCCTTTACAATATTAAGAGTGAAATGGAAAATGACCTGATGCTTTTTGAACATCCCGACATTTACCACACTATTATTGACAAAATACAAGCTACGAAGAGCAAACGGGAAGTTTATATTAATGACTTCATCAAGCCTATCGAGCGCGAACTAATTGTTGCAGGTTTTGATTTTGAAATAAAATGGCGTACCAAATCAGTATCTTCCATTTGGGCAAAAATGAAACGGCAGAATGTAGAATTTGAACAGATTTACGATATTTTTGCCATCCGCATCATCATCAACAGTAAAAATCCCAAAAAAGAAAAAGAGGATTGCTGGATGGCCTATTCCATTATTACCAATATTTATCAGCCCAATCCCAAGCGGCTCCGCGACTGGATTTCAACACCCAAGGCATCGGGTTACGAATCGCTACACACCACCGTAATGGGGCCCAACAAAAAATGGATAGAAGTCCAAATCAGAACCGTCCGTATGGACAAAATTGCCGAAAAAGGCCAGGCTGCCCACTGGGCATACAAAGGGCTCATGAAATCTAAAGATGTGGACGACTGGCTGTTACAGGTTCGCGATGTACTGGAGCATCCGGAGGCTATTAGTGCCGAATATGCATATCGGCCACATAAAGCCAACGAATATGTCTTTATCTTTACCCCGATGGGGGATTTGAAACGTCTTCCGGCAGGCTCTACCGTCCTCGATTTTGCATACGATATCCACACAAACATAGGAAATCAGTGTAGCGGTGCCCGTGTCAATAATAAGCTTCTACCCATACGCTATGTGCTGAAAAACGGCGACAAAGTGGAAGTGGTTACCACAAAGAACCAAAAACCAAAATCCGACTGGGTTAGTTTTGTGAATACCACCAAAGCCCGTAACCACATCAAACGTCAGCTGAAAGAAGAAAAATACAAAGAGGCAGAAGAGGGGAAAGACCTGTTATTACGAAAATTTAAAAACTGGAAGCTGAAAAGCAGCGATGACCTGATAAATGTATTGGTAAAGCATTTTAGGATGGATTCGGCCATCGACCTGTACTACCTGCTGGCAACTGGCAAAATTGACCTGGCACTTGTAAAATCGGTTCTCAACAGCTACCTGAAAGAAAAGCCGGAAGAGACAACAACACTGGAAGAAGAGACAAAACCCCTGCTCAAACCCGGAGAAAAGCCGGACAAAGATGAAGATATTCTTTACATTGGTAACCATGTGAAAAACATCAACTACCGGTTTGCCAAATGCTGTAGCCCCATTCCGGGGGATGCTGTTTTTGGCTTCGTCACCACACTTGGAGGTATTTCCATTCATCGTCGCAATTGCCCAAATGCTAAGCGGTTGTCCGAACGTTATCCTTACCGGATCATAGATGTAAAATGGATTGGATCAGAAGACAAGCCCTATTACCGTATCAATTTGAAGATTAACGGAAGCGATGAACTGGGAATTGTGGAAGCTGTAACCAAAGCCATCACAGGCGACCTGCGCGTAAACATGCGTTCCATAAACTTCATTACGAAAGGTAAAAAATTTGAAGGCCGCGTCAGTCTAATGATCAGAAACCACGAACACCTTGACCAGCTTGTACACAAAATAAAACTGGTAAAAGGTGTTGAGAAAATAACGAGAATGAAATAACTATAGTGTTGCAGTACCATTGTGCAAAACAATCCGGCCGGAAAAGGCTTTTGCTACTGGGAACCGGAGTGGATATCTATCAAAGAACCACAATCCATCGTTGGTACACCCTGGGAAAATCTGGTGTTGTTCGATTTTAAAAATAAGGCACTACCAGCAATGTCGGTTTATCAGCCGTAGCATAATATTACAGAGAGACTACTAGAAAACCACCCCAAAATCAAGGATGTGCGGGAAACTGCAAAGAGAGAAGCATACTGAAATTCCAAGAATATTTCTCAAAAACGGTTATCACTTCAGCACATAACTGTAAACGGCAATATAATGACAGATGCTTCCACCCAGCACAAACAGGTGGAATACAGCATGATGGTAAGGCATTTTTCGCTGTAAGTACAGGACGGAACCAATAATGTAACTCACTCCGCCGGCAAGCAGCCAGTAAAGGCCGGGCAACGAAAGGTTGGCCACCAGCGGTTTGATGGCTACCAGCACGATGGAGCCCATAACTACATAAGCAACCGTTGAAACCACATCGAATTTCCCAGTGTAAAACAGCTTAAAAATAATACCGCCAATGGCTGCTGCCCAAATTACGCCAAACAAGCTCCAGCCCCATGCTCCACGCAGCGTTACCAGCAAAAACGGCGTGTAAGTTCCGGCAATAAGCAAATAGATGGAAGCATGGTCAAAAATATTGAGTTTGTGCCTTTTTCCGGGATCTTTTGCCGAATGATACAGCGTGGAAGCCAGATAAAGAGTCATCATGCTGGCTCCGTAAATACTAACACTTACAATCTGCCAGGCATCTCCATGCATCGAAGCTTTGATGACTAAAAAGACAGTTGCTGGAATAGCAAGTAAAAAGCCTAGCCCGTGCGACCAGATGTTTAGCCGTTCTTCGGTGGGAGAATAGGTGCGTTTTTTGATGTTATTTTTCAATTTTAAGCCGAGTTTAAAGTAATTTATTGATAAACGTTGTAATTGGTTTTTATTGTTCGGGAAGACCAAACCGGACTACAAAAAAAGTAATTATTTTTTTGAAAGAGTAATCTGCTTCAGAAAATAGTCCCACAGCACATCGTGTGGCGGATCAGCTGTAATCTCCAACATATCTTTTTTCACCGGATGAACGAAAGAGACTTTTCGGGCATGCAGACTTATGGAAGCATCCGGATTGCTGCGCGAAAATCCATATTTTAAATCGCCTTTTACAGGACAGCCTATGGCAGCAAGCTGCGCCCTGATTTGGTGATGACGTCCGGTATGTAAATCCACTTCGAGCAGATGATAACGATCGCCGGAAACCAACAGACAATAGCTTAGGACGGCTTCTTTGCTCTCCCTGCCTGAAAATTTACTCACAAAGGATTTGTTTTTCTTCTGATCACGCGCCAGATAATGCACCAGCTTCCCTTCGGTTTGCGGCGGTCTGTTTTTTACAATTGCCCAATATGTTTTTTGCATGGCACGTTGCTTAACCAGTTCATTCATACGACTCAGCGCTTTTCCTGTTTTGGCAAATACGACCACACCACTCACTGGCCGGTCAATGCGATGCACGACACCGAGAAAAACATTTCCCGGCTTATGATATTTTTCTTTAAGATACTTTTTCAGTGCTTCACTCAGCGGCTCATCGCCGGTTTTATCGCCCTGAACAATCTCCGATGGTAATTTGTTGACCACAATTAAATGATTGTCTTCAAACAAAATACGCTTTTCCAGAGGATGTTTACCAATCATAAAATCTGGCTAAAAGAAGGATAATCAATATTGCTCTTTACTGTTGGGGAAATCGACGGCTTTCACGTCACCAATGTAAGAGAGGAAGGCTTTGATAATCTCATCATGGAGGTTATGGTAACGACGAAGAAACCGTGGCGAAAATTCCTGATTAATGCCCAGCATATCGTGAAGCACCAGCACCTGACCGTCCACAGCATGACCGGCACCAATGCCAATGGTGGGAATTTTTACCGATTTCGTGACCTTGGCGGCCAACTCTGCAGGAATTTTTTCCAGTACTATGCCAAAACAACCCGCCTCTTCGAGCAGTTTGGCATCGCGAAGAAGTTTGGATGCCTCTCCAGCCTCTTTGGCCCGTACTACATAAGTTCCGAATTTATTGATAGACTGTGGCGTTAACCCCAAGTGCCCCAGAACGGGAATTCCTGCAGTTAAAATACGGTCAATAGACTCCACTACTTCAGCGCCGCCTTCCAGTTTCACCGCGTTGGCGCCAGATTCTTTCATAATCCTGATAGACGAATGTAGCGCCTCCTTCGAGTTGCCCTGATAAGTACCGAAGGGCAGGTCAACTACCACCAGTGCTCTGCTTACCGCACGCATCACCGACGATGCATGGTAAATCATCTGGTCAAGTGTAATGGGCAATGTGGTAGCATGCCCAGCCATCACGTTGGAAGCCGAATCACCCACAAGGATAACATCGATACCCGCCTCATCGAGCAACCTGGCCATGGAATAATCATAGCCGGTGAGCATGGCAATTTTCTCCCCTTTCAGCTTCATTTCCTGAAGCACGTGTGTTGTGATTTTGGGAAATCTTTTGGAACTATATAATTTATCCATAACTAAATTTTTGACAAATGTAAGAAATAACCCTGCTTACAAACAAGGGGCACAAAGAAAAAGCCGTCACCTTTCGGCAACGGCTTTTTTAATATAAACGGCTAACTTCTTAATTTTCCGAAGAATAGTCTATTTCAGCCTGACGTTTATAGAAGGTGTAACGCCACTTTGCATTTTTGAGTGCTATTTCCTGAAGTTCTTTGGCCCTTTCGGGGAAAGTTTTCTTCAGGGAAGTAAACCGAACTTCCAGATCGTGGAACTCTTTCAATTTCTCAAAATCAGGTTCTTTGGAATCCAGATGAAGCGGGTTTTTACCTTCAAGTTCTAACAGAGGATTGTAGCGATACATTGTCCAGTAACCGGCTTCAACTGCCAGTTTTTCTTCATGTTGCGAGCGGGACATTCCGTTACGCAATCCATGTGCAATACAAGGCGAATAAGCAATAATCAGCGATGGTCCCGGATAAGCTTCTGCTTCTTTTATGGCTTTAAAAAACTGGCTTTGACTAGCACCCATGGCAACAGAAGCCACATACACATATCCGTAAGTCATGTAAATAGCACCCAGATCTTTTTTCCGCACCTCTTTTCCGGCAGTAGCAAATTTTGCCACAGCAGCTGTCTGACTGGCTTTGGAAGCCTGTCCTCCCGTGTTGGAATAAACTTCGGTATCCAATACCAGCATGTTCACATCCTCGCCGGAAGCCAAAACATGATCCAGACCACCATAGCCAATATCATAAGCCCATCCGTCACCGCCAATAATCCACATAGATTTTTTCACTAGGTATTGTCCCAATTCCATGATGTTTTTGGCAACTTCATCGGTAGCACCTTTCAGTACTTCTTCCACTTTTGCAGATGCCACTTGAGATCCTTCTCCCTCTTCTTTGGCAGCAATCCAAGCTTCGAAAGCTTCTTTTCGTTCGCCGGTAATACCCGCTTCGATGGCTTCATTCATAAAGCGCTCGATGCGGTCACGCATTTTGCGGATTCCTGTAGCCATTCCTAATCCATATTCGGCATTATCTTCAAACAATGAGTTTGCCCAGGCAGGACCTTTACCCTGCTCATTCACGGTGTATGGGGTAGCTGGTGCGGATGCGCCATAAATGGAAGAGCAGCCTGTTGCATTAGCAATCATCATCCTGTCGCCGTATAGCTGTGTAGCAGCTTTAATATAAGGTGTTTCACCACATCCGGCACAGGCACCGGAAAATTCGAACAACGGTTGGGCAAACTGACTGTTTTTCACACTGACAAATTTGTCAACAGTACCATCCAATGTTTTATCGGAGATATTTTTAATCAGGAAATTCCAGTTTTCTGCTTCGTGTTTCTGCGTTTCAAAAGCCTCCATTACGAGAGATTTCTCAGGAGAAGGACAAACATCGGCACAAACGCCACAGCCAGTACAATCCAACACGCTAACCTGAATACGGTATTTCAGCGGCTTCAGCTTACCTTTGGTTTCGAGGAACAGCATATCCTTAGGAGCATTCTTTTCTTCTTCCTCATTCACGAGAAACGGACGAATAGCGGCATGAGGACATACATAAGCACACTGGTTACATTGAATACATTTATCGCCAATCCATTCGGGAATTGAAACGGCCACACCACGTTTTTCGTAAGCAGCAGTACCAGCGGGGAAAGTGCCATCTTCGCGGCCTTTGAACGCGCTTACCGGAAGGTCATCACCTTTCAGATGGTCTATAGGCCGGGCTACCTCACGAATAAAAGCAGGAATACTATCATCCACCTCTTTTTGTTCATTTATTTCAATGCCTGCCCACTCTTTGGGAATTTCAATTCTCGTAACATCCCCACCCTCATCAACGGCACGGTAATTCATCTCAACAATTTCCTCACCTTTACGACCATAAGTCTTGTAGATAAAAGTTTTCATCTTCTCCACTGCCAGCTCATAAGGAATCACTTCGGAAACTTTAAAGAACGCCGACTGCATGATGGTGTTGGTACGACTACCCAAGCCGATTTCATCAGCAATCTTTGTAGCATTAATGGTGTAAAAATTAATGTTGTGTACGGCCATATATTTTTTCATATCATCGGGAAGCCGGCGTTTTGTCTCTTCCTCATCCCAGATACTGTTCAGCAGGAAAGTGCCACCATCTTTCAGCCCTTTCAGCATATCATATTTTCCAAGGTAAGAGGGAACATGGCAGGCCACAAGATCAGGTGAACCAACCATATACGTAGAGCGGATGGGTTTATCACCAAAACGAAGATGTGAAATGGTAATACCACCCGATTTTTTGGAGTCGTAAGCGAAATAAGCCTGCGCGTATTTATCGGTGGACTCTCCAATGATTTTAATGGAATTCTTGTTGGCACCCACCGTTCCATCAGCGCCAAGTCCGTAAAATTTAGCTTCGACGGTTCCCTTATCAGAAATACTTATTTCGGGAAGCAGCGGAAGTGAAGTAAAGGTAAGGTCATCCACAATACCGAGGGTGAAATGATTCTTAGGTTCCCGTTGTTTCAGGTTATTGAATACAGAAACAATTTGAGCCGGAGTGGTGTCTTTTGAACTTAGCCCATAACGGCCGCCAACGATAATCGGTTCATTTTCAGTGCCATAGAAAGCTTCTTTCATATCAAGATACAGAGGCTCACCGTTGGCACCGGGTTCTTTGGTACGGTCGAGTACGGCAATGCGTTTCACTGTTTCAGGAATGGCTTTCATCATATATTGCGTTGAGAACGGGCGGTAAAGATGTACTACAACCAGTCCCACCTTTTCGCCTTTGGCAGTGAGATAATCAACCGTTTCGCGAATGGTTTCGGTAACTGAGCCCATGGCCATAATAACATGCTCGGCATCTTTAGCACCATAATATGTGAAAGGATGATATTCGCGTCCGGTAAGTTTGGTAATTTCCTGCATATATTCATCGACCATATCAGGAATTGGGGTATAAAAACGGTTGGCAGCTTCACGTGCCTGGAAATAAATATCAGGATTTTGAGCCGTACCACGGGTAACGGGATGTTCGGGATTCAGCGCATTGTCTCTGAATTTTTTCAGATCTTCAAATGGAAACAGATGTTTCAAATCTTCCACTTCAAAATACTCTACTTTTTGAATTTCATGAGAAGTACGGAAACCATCGAAGAAATGCAGGAAAGGGATCCTCGAACGTAAAGAGACAAAGTGAGCTACTCCTGCCAAATCCATAACCTCCTGAACACTGCCGGTAGCAAGCATAGCAAAGCCAGTATTACGGACAGCCATCACATCGCTATGGTCACCAAAAATGGAAAGAGCCTGGGCTGCAAGACTACGGGCACTAACGTGAAAAACTGCCGGCAACAATTCACCGGAAATTTTGTACATATTGGGGATCATCAGCAGTAACCCCTGTGATGCCGTAAAGGTTGTGGTTAGAGCACCCGATTGCAAAGAGCCGTGAACAGCACCGGAAGCACCACCTTCCGACTGCATTTCAACAACTTTAACTGTTTCACCAAAAATATTTTTTTGTCCAAAAGCAGCCCATTGATCCACGTACTCAGCCATGGTTGACGATGGTGTGATAGGATAAATAGCAGCTACTTCGCTAAACATGTAAGCAATATGGGCAGCAGCATAGTTCCCGTCGCAGGTAATAAATTTTTTCTTTCCGCTCATTTATCTAAATTTTTAAAAGTTTCATGGTCTCCATTTATTATTTTATTATATTCTCTGAATCGCCAAAATACTAGTCTAGTTATTTGATTATCAGGCTTTTACATTTTAAACTCTTCGTTTTGAAGACCGAATGCAAAAATACAATTTTTATCTATTGTTTTAACTTATATATATTGAAGAAAACCCGTGATTTCATGCAATTTAAAACGATTTTAGATTGAGCCCTATTTGACCGAATTGCAATTTTGACTATTTTTACTGCCATGAATAGAAAGATGGAATAAAAAATATTTATTATGGATTTTACAACAAAATATCTCGGATTAGAATTGAAGAATCCCATCATTGTTGGGGCAAGTAATCTTGTTATTGACATAAAAATGCTTCAGGCGCTAGAGGAAGCAGGCGCTGCCGCCATTGTTTACAAATCGTTGTTTGAAGAGCAGATAAATCTGGAACAACTTCAAATGGAAGAGGAGATGAACGAGTATGCCGACCGCAATGCCGAGATGACAAGTATTTTCCCGCAGGACATTTATGAAGCCGGCCCTGAAGAATTTCTCATGCATTTTAAAGAAGCCAGAAAAGCAATCGGTATCCCTCTTATTGCCAGTCTCAATGCTGTTTTTGATGATACATGGTACGAATGGGCAGAGAAACTGGAAGATGCCGGTGCCGATGCACTGGAATTAAATTTCTACAATAATCCCCGTGAGTTTGACATGAGAGGAAATGCCATTATCAATGAAGAACTGGATGTGATTGCCGGTGTTAAAAAAGCCGTAAGCATTCCGGTTAGCGTGAAACTGAGCTCATTCTATACCAACCCGTTGTATGTTTTTAACGAGATGGATAAAAAGGGTGTTGACGGACTGGTTCTGTTTAACCGTTTGTTTCAGCCCGACATCAATATCAACAGCGAAAAAATGAATTTCCCCTATAACCTGAGTAGCGATCAGGATAGCCTTTTGCCACTGCGCTATGCCGGAATGTTATATGGCCAGCTCAATTGCGATGTGTGTGCCAACACAGGAATATTCAACGCCGAAGATGTTATTAAAATGATTTTGGCCGGCGCCGATGCCGTACAGGTGGTGAGTACGCTTTACAAGCACGGCCCGCAACAAATTCAGAAGATCCTCGAAGACATGGAAATATGGATGGCCAACAAACAATACAGCACACTTGATGACTTCAGGGGAAACCTCTCCATGAAAAAGGTGAAAGATCCGTTCGCTTATCGTCGTGCTCAATATGTGGATATCCTCATGCGGTCAGCCGAAATTTTCAAACAGTATCCCGTGTTGTAGGGTATTGCCGTTTAAAATATTTTTCCATTACGAAGGCCATTCTACAAAGGATGGCTTTTTTTTGTCAGAAGGTGACAGGCATCGATTTCGGAAACATAAATATTATCCTGCTTTCATCAGGAAACTTACCAACCTGAGTTCGATATAAATATATCTCACAGAAAGCCAATAGCATATCATGTTACCAAGAAGAACAAATAAAGAAACTAAGCCAATCAATACGTAATTCCCTTAAATTACTACGAAAACCCCCCAAATGCCGCTGTGAAATATTCACCGACTTAGGATTATAGGTAATTTCGGGCTTGGAAATAAAAAATACGTTTAACCTTTAAAAAAAATCTAAAATGGCAAATTACGAACAGCAGATCAATGACTTTATGGCTAAGGTCATTGCCAAAAATCCCGGCGAAGTTGAATTTCATCAAGCCGTTCATGAAGTAGTGGAATCTTTGGTTCCGTTTATCGAAGAAAACCCACAGTACAAAGAGGCTAAAATACTTGAAAGGATGATTGAACCAGAGCGTGTTCTCATGTTCCGTGTTCCATGGCTGGACGACAAAGGAAGTGTCCAGATCAACCGTGGTTTCCGTATAGAAATGAACAGTGCTATTGGCCCGTACAAAGGAGGCTTGCGGTTTCACCCCACAGTCAACCTTGGTATTTTGAAATTTCTTGCCTTTGAACAAGTGTTGAAAAATTCGTTGACGACTCTACCCATGGGTGGTGGAAAAGGAGGTTCCGACTTTGACCCCAAAGGAAAATCAGACAATGAAGTTATGCGGTTTTGCCAAAGCTTTATGACTGAATTACAACGCCATATCGGACCTGACACAGACGTTCCTGCCGGTGATATTGGTGTAGGCGGACGTGAGATAGGATTCCTTTTCGGTCAGTACAAAAGGTTACGAAACGAATTTACAGGTGTTCTCACAGGCAAAGGCCTTGAATGGGGAGGCTCTTTGATTCGCCCCGAAGCTACCGGCTATGGTGCCACCTATTTCGCCAACGAAATGCTGGCCACCAAAGGCGAAACTTTCGAAGGCAAAACCGTAGTAGTTTCCGGTTCCGGAAACGTTGCCCAGTATGCAACCCAAAAGGTGACCCAGCTGGGCGGAAAAGTAGTTACCCTATCCGACTCCTCAGGATACATCCACGATCCAAATGGTATTGATGCCAAAAAACTGGCTTTCGTTCTTAACCTAAAAAATGTTAAACGCGGTCGCATCAAAGAGTATGCTGATAAATATGGCGTTGAGTATCATGCAGGCGAACGTCCGTGGGGCGTAAAATGCGATGTGGCCATGCCTTGTGCCACGCAAAATGAAGTAAGCGAAGAGGATGCCCGCAAACTGGTGGCCAATGGTTGTATTGCAGTAAGCGAAGGCGCCAATATGCCTTCTACACCAGAGGCCATCATGGTCTTCCACGAGCATAAGATACTCTTTGCTCCGGGCAAAGCAGCCAATGCCGGCGGAGTTGCCGTTTCCGGCCTTGAAATGAGCCAAAACTCCCTGCGCCTGAGCTGGACACGTGAAGAGGTAGATAGCCGCCTCCATCAAATTATGAAAGATATCCACTCTACCTGTGTCAAATATGGTACTGAAGGGGATTATGTAAATTATGTGGAAGGCGCGAACATCGGCGGTTTTGTAAAAGTTGCCGATGCCATGCTTGCTCAGGGACTCGTATAGATTTTTTCACAGCTTATCTCGAAAGGGCTGCGGGTTATCGCAGCCCTTTTTTTATTTTACCATTTTCTAAAAACTCCGTGGAAAGTGCCAGGAATCGATAAAGCTGGCTTATCATTTTCCAAGGCACAAAGTTTGTAAATTACCGGCTGTTGATTTTTCTATCTTTGCTTTTTCCTTTCAAAGGACAGCAGTCATAGCTGCAGGATTTATTGAAAAACAACAGGCTATTCTGTTACAGCCATGCAAAAAAAACAAAAAGCGGTATTGCTCATCAACGTAGGAACTCCCGACAAGGCAGAGGTGAGAGCTGTTCGCCGCTTTCTGTCACAGTTCCTGAACGACAAGCGGGTGATGGATATGCCCCGTTTTCTGCGAAAAATACTGGTCAATTTCATCATCGTTCCGTTTCGCGCTCCAAAATCCACAAAGCTGTATGAAAAGCTTTGGACTACCCAAGGCTCTCCTCTACTGCTGAATACGGAAAAGTTTGCTGACAGGCTACGTCCTGCACTGGGAGAAGACTACCGGGTTTTCACCGCCATGCGATACGGAAATCCATCTCTGAAAAAGACGTTGCAGCAAATCAGAGAGCAGGGATTTGACGAGCTGATTGTTTTCCCCATGTTCCCGCAATACGCTTCTTCTACAACAGGTACCGTTGAGGAATATGTCAGGAGAGAAGCACAAAAATGGGAAACTTTTCCTGAAATACGTTTTGTAAATCAGTTTTACAGTCATCCGGAATTTCTGGAAGCCTTTTCCGAAAATATAGCCGCTTATCATCCGGAAAAATTTGACCACATCATTTTTTCTTACCACGGGCTTCCTCTACGTCAGGTCAATAAAATTCATACTGGTATTTCTTCCACCGAATGCACTTGCGACAAGCAGATGCCGGCACACGGAACCAATTGCTACAAAGCAACATGCTATGAGACAACACGCCTTCTGGCCAATAAGCTGGGATTAAACACAACCCAATATTCCATCGGTTTTCAGTCACGTTTTTCCAAAAACTGGCTAAGCCCTTTTACTGATGAGCTTGTCAAAGAATTAGCCCGGAAAGGTGCCAAGAAGATACTTATCACTGTCCCTTCGTTTGTGGCCGATTGTCTGGAGACACTTGTGGAAGTAGAAACCGGTTATGAAAAACTTTTCCGTAAGCTGGGAGGTGAAAAGCTGGTTCTTGTGAAAAGCCTTAACGACAGTAAGCAGTGGGTGAAATCGGCTGTTGATATTATCCGGACAAAAAACAGTTAAATCTTTTAAAGTTTGGCTGCCAGCTTTTTCATTTTGCTCACGCTTTTCACCATGAGCACCGAACAATCGGCTTGTTCCGAAATACGGAAAGAATCACTTTCCTCGATAGATTTTGCCGTCTTTATGCCCCGCTCAGCACTGATAATCAGTAAATCAACCTTGGTAGAGTATTTCAGAATTTCTTCTTTCGGATGGTCTGTGGGGATTAAGGAAATGTCGTACAACGCGCTGGAATTGAAATTCTCAATGGCTTCCACAATCAGCTTATCCGCTCTCTGTTTTTGTCTTTTGGAATATTTCGCCGGAAGAAATTTCAGTAAAATAATGCGTGCATCTCTTTTTTCAGCAACTGCTGTAGCACAGTTCAGCATGAGGTTCAGGTCGGTAGAGCTTTTTACGTACAAGGCAATTTTCCGTGGGTTGAACTTTCCCACATCTGTTTTCAGGTTCATTACAACAATATCTGTCACTGACATTTTCATCACCTGGCTCAGTATGCTGGGTTTCCCCGGAGTTTTCCGGCGCGGGAATCCCATGATGATAAGGTTGCTGTTTTCACTTTCGCCGGCCTGAACAATTCCTCGGGCTACATTATGTGCTGCACGTATTATCGGGGTCATTTTTATATTGCTGAGCTTGGCCAGTTCCACCCCGCGTTTTATCACCTCAAGCGACTCATTAGCACCGGAAAGCGCCTCATAAAAATCTTTTCCTTTAGGAACATCTTTCACTGCCAACACAATAATATTGCCACCCCGTTTAGCCATTAGTGTGTTGGAAAGCATCAGTAGCGATTTTTGGGTTTCCGGATTCGACATTGGTACCAGAAGCGTATTCCGGGTAAAAAAAGAGAAACCTCTTTCTTCCTCAAGTATAATATTCACGCCCCCCCTGTGACGCATTTCCCGCTTACGGGAATAGAAAAAATAAATGGCTGCTCCCACCACCAGCAACTGCTGACCGAAAGCAAGCGAGACGATGCCCATCGTCAACAAAAGGCCAATGTTAATAATGAGTGTAACTTCAGGAAGAAGGTTTTTCCATTTTGCCTTAGGTTTTATATCCGGATTTTTCCGGTATATCTTCCTGAGTGCCAACGAAACAGGCAACATAGAAACCAACAATGAGAAGTTTGCAGCCTTGGCAATAAATGTCAGATCAGCTGAAAGTAAAATAACACTAACGAAAGCAGCACCAAAAAGAAGTGCAGTCTTGGGCTGTTTGGTTTTTGCATTTAGCTTTCCCAGAAAATCAGGGAAGAACCTGTCTTTGCCCATCTCGAAAATTTGCCGGCTTTGAGAAACCATGGTGCTGCTCAGCGCTCCCAGCGAAGCCATAATACCGCCAAGAGAAATCAAAAGCCAGCCCCTGCCCCCAAAACTTTTGTTGGCCACCAACACTAACGGAGCATGACTCGCAACAAGTTCGTGCCAGGGGACCGTCATCACGGCCGCAACAGCAATGAGCAGGTTAAGTCCTATGCTGATGAGCATGGAAAGTTTCATGGCTTTAGGGACCGTTTTTTCAGGCTCTTTAATTTCATCCGCATTATTGGCAATCATCTGATAGCCAAAGAAAGAGATATAAATCAATGAGATAGCAGCCAGCGTTCCGTCAAAGCCATTTGGCAAAAGCGGATGAATATTCTGAACTTTGGCATGAAAAGCAGAGAAAACAATAAGCAATAACAAAACGCCCACATTTCCCCAGATAATCCAGCTTTGCAGATTGAGTTTCTTCTTTCCAGACGACAAAACATTCAAAAATGCAAGAAACAGGGTAACGCCTACTGCCACAAACTTAGCTACATAACCAGGTACATCTATTCCTAAGATGGAGATCGTGTATTCGGCAAAACCAATAGCATACAGCCCACAGGCAAAAATACTGCCGAGCGCCAGAAACCATCCGGATGTAAAGCCACCAATACTACCCAAAATTTTATAGGAATAGGTATAACCGCCACCGGAACGGGGAATAATTCGTCCCAACTCAGCATACATAAGGGTGGTTACAAAAGCCAGGACTCCAGTGATAAAGTAAGTAAGGATAACCGAAGGGCCGGCAACGCCTGCCGCGGCTCCAATCAGCACATAAATTCCGGCTCCCATTAATGCACCCACGCCGATGGTTGTGGCTCCGAAAAGGCCCATTGTACGTTCAAAATTTAGCGGCTTTATCTTTCTTGAAAAGATTTCCTGGATATCCTGAGGCATAACTACCGGTTTATAAAGCAAAAATAACTTTTTTTCGTTTAGAGAAGATAGGGATAATAGTCAGGTAGTTGTCATTCAGTGGTCAGGCAATAGTTTAGGTAGTCGTTGTTAAGACCGTTGTCAAACAATGGTCTCTCTGTAGCTAAACGTTGTACTGTAGAGCTCACCTCGTTCATCTTCGCGTCAACGCATTGGTCTGTGGGTGGTTTGACCCCGTTTGGAACGGGACAGACTGTGGGAGTCTGGTTATACTAATGGGTGACTTCTTTGATTCATCAGATTTCCACTTTCCACTTTCCACGCCACGCTACCGCACGATCCCCACAAAGTGGCCCGGAATTAAATCTGGAGAGGGGTGTAATCTTTCTTTGGCTTGATAAGCTTTATCTCATTCATCATTCCTTCATTCAACATTCATCATTCCCAAAACTCCCTTATCTTTGCTGCAAAACAGCTGCGGCAATGATTCCGAAACAAACAGACCTTT
>VAPM010023429.1_pt1 | contig 15280 bp, 15 predicted proteins | sample 3395091 | NCBI WGS metagenome assembly VAPM01 (sample SAMN08290445, study PRJNA428436) | hydrothermal vent metagenome | isolation source: Deep-sea hydrothermal vent chimney 3 | place: Pacific Ocean: Juan De Fuca Ridge | reverse complement strand
TTAAATCCCGCATTATCATGATTTACACAAAAACCCAGCATAAAAGGCAACCTATACTCACCCTTTACACTGACCAGAATCCTCAGCCGCTTAAATCAGGCCTTTAATTAACCGACCCACTAGCCTTATACACCATATAAGGCTATGATTAATAAACAAATTATTAGAATGTAAACACTATGAATCTTATCCGCTTACTTGTTATCGTCGCTATTATCTGGCTGGTATACCGTATGTACCAGAACTGGCTAACCAATAAAAAAGCCAGTACTCATAAGCAACAAGCAAACAAACCAGACATAGAAAATATGGTGCGATGTTCAACATGTGGTGTACATATACCTGAACAGGAAGCACTAAAATTGGGCAAACAATTTTTTTGTTGTGAAGCACATAAGAAATAAAATGGTAGATAAAAACAGTAGTCTGCTCAATATACTCAAGCTATGGCAACAAAAAATACTTTTACTCTGAACCCACCTACACTCAATGCGCAAGGAAACGAGCAGCACATTGATGCGTGGAAACCGTTAATCTATTTAAATATTTACCGTACCACCCTTTCTGCTTTTTTTCTTTTTTTAGCTATTACAGAAATTACATTTCACCCACTCGGTAGTCTCAATGAAAGCTTGTTTACCCAAACAAGCCTTTATTATCTTGTGATCTCTTGCCTGTTCTGGATGATGATTCAATTACGAAAACCCCGCCAGCTAATACAAATCCACAGTAGCGTTCTGGTCGACTGTGTTGCCATTTTGTTATTAATGCATTCAAGTGGTGGTATTCAAACGGGACTGGGCACCCTGCTTATTATTACTGTTGCTGGCAACAGCATGATTGTGCCATTTCGCTCTGCGCTTTACTTTGCGGCACTGGCCACCATTACCTTGCTCGGGCACCAGCTCTTTAGTCATTACACTCAGAGTGAACCAACCTCGGGTTATACATATGCCGGTATTCTTGGCGTTATCTTTTTTAGTGCGGCGGTTATTTCCCACAAACTATCGATTCGATTAAATGAAAGTGAAGCACTTGCAGTCAAGCGTGGTGTTGATCTGGCCAACATGGCGCAGCTTACAGAACATATTATTCAACGAATGCAAACCGGTATTCTTGTTGTGGATAACGATAATGATGTAAGGCTGATTAACGAGTCCGCCTGGCATATGCTCGGCATGCCATCAACAAGCAGACTGCCTAATCTTTCGGCTATTGTGCCAGAACTTGTTCAACAAGTGACGCAATGGCGAAAAAACAGTGACTTTGCACCACAGGTTATTCGCCCAACCCCACTACACGCAAATGTAATGCCCCGTTTTGCTAAAATCACACACGATAACAAATCGGGAATACTCATTTTCCTGGAAGATACATCCGTAATGGCACAACAGGCACAACATCTTCAACTGGCCGCACTGGGACGCTTGACAGCAAGTATTGCACATGAAATACGAAATCCTCTGGGTGCCATCAGCCATGCCGGTCAACTACTGGAGGAATCTGCTAATTTAGACAAACACGATAAGCGACTGACACAAATTATTTCGGATCAATCCGCACGCATGAACACCATCATTGAAAATATTATGCAACTGGGTCGTCGCGATCACTCACGACCAGAAGTTTTTGAGCTTAAAAAGTTTTTACAGACATTTGTAAACAGTTTTATAGCCAGCCAGTATTTTGATAAAAAAACACAACCGGTGCAAACCCATATAAAAAATCAAAAGGAAATTTTTGTCGACATAAAACCTGCTGATGTAAAGATTCGTTTTGATATTTCGCATTTAGAACAAATATTAACAAATCTTTGTGAAAATGGTTTACGCCATAGTAAAGACCATACTAACAATCCAAAAATAGAACTACGTGGTGGCATTACGCCCGAGTTTAACCGACCGTTTCTTGATATTATTGATCATGGTATCGGTATGACGGCAGAAACTGCACAACATATTTTTGAACCCTTTTTTACAACAGAACCCACCGGCAGCGGTTTAGGCCTTTATATTTCACGTGAACTGGCAGAATGCAATCAGGCACGAATGAATTATATTCCTGTTGCAACCGGCGGCAGTTGTTTTAGAATAACCTTTCAGGATCCACGGCGCAGTATAAGTTAATGACTAAAAAAACAAGCTTTAAAGCACTCATTGTTGATGACGAACCGGATATTCGCGAATTGCTGGATATTACTTTGTCACGCATGGATATTGATACTCAAACAGTAGAAGATATTACACAGGCAAAAGTTTGCCTTGCTAAATCTGATTTTGATTTATGTTTAAGTGATATGAAACTGCCAGATGGTAATGGCATTGATTTTGTGCGTCATATATCAGAAAACTATCCTAATCTACCTGTCGCCATGATAACGGCTCACGGTAATATGGAATCAGCTATCGAAGCACTTAAAGCCGGCGCTTTCGATTTCGTATCCAAGCCCGTTGATTTAAAAATACTTCGCAATCTGGTTTCAAGCGCACTTAAACTTAAAAATAAAACCTCTGAAAAAGCTATTCATTCCGAGCAGGCACTGTTGGGTAAATCTGTCGTTATCGAAAATACCCGTAAAACCATTATAAAACTCGCACGAAGCCAGGCTCCTGTTTATATCAGTGGTGAATCCGGTTCAGGCAAAGAGCTGGCCGCAAGACTTATCCATGACAATGGACCACGAAAAACCCAGCCCTTTGTACCGGTAAACTGTGGCGCTATCCCGTCTGAGCTGGTCGAAAGTGAATTTTTTGGCCATAAAAAAGGCAGTTTTACCGGCGCAACCACTGATAAAACCGGACTTTTTCAGGCTGCAGACGGCGGCACACTTTTTTTAGATGAAGTTGCCGATTTACCTTTGTCCATGCAGGTAAAATTATTACGCGCCATACAGGAAAAAGCCATTCGTCCAATTGGAGAACACTCTGAAACGCCCATTAATCTCCGTATTTTAAGTGCAACACATAAAAATCTACAGCAACTGGTTGAAGAAGGTGAGTTTCGGCAAGATTTATTTTATCGTATTAATGTAATTGAATTAAAAGTCCCCTCACTGCGCGAACATACGGATGACATCCCATTGCTTGCACAACATATCTTGCGAAAGATAGCAAAAGAATGGCAAACCGATGTTGTTAAATTATCCAGCGCAGCAATAAAATCATTGCAAGCCTACTCCTTTCCTGGAAATGTTCGTGAGTTGGAAAATATTCTTGAACGTGCAATGACACTCTTTGAAGGCAATACAATTGCCGTAGAAGACTTACAGCTTCCGGAAAATACGGCAACAACAGATTCAACCCCGAAAGATATAAGCCTTGTTAACTTAAGTCTTGACCCGGCTCTGCTTAACACCGAGAAAAAGGCCATTATAAAAGCACTGGAACAAACAAAATATAATAAAACAGCTGCAGCAAAAGTACTGGGGATTACATTCAGAGCTCTACGTTATCGAATTAAAAAATTAGGTATCGAGTAATATCCCCATCCCTTACCAGTTTGTTAACTTGCCTTTAGATTGATAACGATACTTGCCGGTTGCATCGCGCTGCCCAAGAAAACGCAAACCCGTTTGCAAATCCTTTGAGGCACTGTTTCTGGCGCCCAGCCCAAGATTAACGGAATAAAGACCATTGCCTTTTATTTTAATATTACCGTCAAGGATCAACGGCCCACCCTGATCGGTTAATACAAACTGACTTCCGTAAAGTTGTGGCGAAGCCTGAATTAAAATATCACCATACTCAATACGTTGAGGGGAGACCAGCCCTGCCTTTGACACAACAATGCGTGATTTGAGGTTAATGCGGCTTCCTTTTACAAGTGACAAAGAGTCGATATGCATATTAACATCACCGCTGAATCGGGCAGGAAAACCATACATTACAGGCGTAAGTAAATCTATCGGGAATGTAGCAGTGAAGTTATCAACCTTGATATCTCCAAAAACTGAAATAGCAATGGTTCCTGTACCCGACACAGTACTGGCAGAAGCCTGTTGATTTTTAACCTTTATATAAACACTTAGCCTGCCTAAAAACAAAGGTAACAAATTCAAATCCCAGTCCAGTTGACCAATGTTTATTCCCGAAATATGTACACTACTGGCACTACCCGACCAAACTGTTCCTGTGACAGAAGAAAACTGAAGTTGCCTGTTTAACTGTGGATTATTTTTAATGAATGAAAAACCAATACTTGCAGGTAAGGTTACAATTAAAAATACAACATACGAAATAACAGCAAATACTGTATAGCGTATATATTTACGCTTTAACTTTTGTTTACGCCTACGTCGCTTACTGCTACGCGATGTTTTCGATTTAAAACCAATCATGGCGTTTCCATGTAAACAGTCACATTAACCCGTCCAACGGTTGGCAAACGATCAACCGTTAATTTGCTTACCATAATGCCACTGCCGGATATTAATTGATCTAACCAGTTCATTACATTATCAAAAGGCACGTTATCCATCGATACACGTAAATTATTCTCGCTATCCGACTTTATATTAAGCGTATTTGCCAAATCATTCCTTTTTGCTGCCGTATTAATCAGGTTATTCAGGAACTGCTTGCCGGGTTGCGCAACAATTGTTCCGGCCCCCCGAAGCTTCCTAATTTCAAGTGCCTGATACTGCATTGTGGCAAGTTGATTTCTTTGCGACTTTACCCGTACATTCATATTATCTAGACTTTCAGAAAAAGGTTTCCAGATAAACTGATACGGTATAACCAGTGCCAGCAGAACAGCAGCAACAATGACCAGGTTGCGTTCGCGCAACTCAAGGCCATTAAGGTATTCTTTTACTGCCTTCATGAGCCCTGCCTCCTGATTTCCAGACGACTAACGACTTTATCTTTATTTTGTGATGCCGACTTAACCTCAACTTTCATTCCTGCGCGTTCAGATAACGTTTTTTCTAACTGATTTAATGCGGCAAAATTTCCTAGATCTGATTCAATATCCAGACGACCATTCTGGTAACGCAACGATTTAATCATCAAACCCGGTGTAGCGCGTAAAATGGGGGCTACCTGAGTCAACATTGTGGATAAACTCGACTGGCTATCCCCTGAATGGCTTTGAAGTGCCTTAAGTTTCTGCTGCATTTGTGCTGCAGCATTTACAACACGTTTTGCCTGTGGAAAAGTACTTTTATATACCCGTTCCATTTCTACCGTTAATCTCTGGCTCTCATTACTTAATGAAAAATAGTTTACAACCTTTGTTGTTATATTTAAAAATAAAACAGCTGCTAACAACATAGCCGCAGGGTACCATTTACGTAACTGGCCTTTAACCTTCTCCTGGCGACTAAACTCGCCAAAAAGTAAATTGACTGGTGCTTCATAATCAAAATGTTCTGCCAGCCATATCAGGCTGTCATTTTCAAAATTATTAACATGCAATTCGATACCGGAATCCAGACTAAAGTCATTGCTATTAATATTAATATTAATATCACGACAGTCAATAATATTTATTCGTTCCGGTGTTACACCTTCTGCATCGCTAATGGTTGTGCTTAACAACTCATTCAGGTTACCGTGGTCAACGGCAAAACCTGTATGAACACCAGTACGAACAATCGACCGTGTATCTTCCAGTAATATAGTCCAGGTGCCAATACTGGTTGATAGTGCCAGCGTATCTGGTACCATTACATCAACACGCAAACCAAGCTCGTCACAAATATCACTCCAGCGTTGCATGCATTCACGATTAACAACAGCAACAACATATTGACCATTACCGTGCCGTGGACCAAGCACAAAATGTAAATCACTTACATCATCAATAAGTTGATCTTCTAATGCAAACGGGAGCGCAGCCAGTAATCGCTGTTTATTCTGCCCCGGCAAGCTGACTTCGGCAATAACAACGTCTTCGCCCGGCACAATAACAATAACCCGTGCATCACGTGCCGCCTTTGCAGCTGACGAGAGCGGGCCTTTTATCAAAGTGCCTAATGGCTTGCCATTATTACACAATACCCAACGACCATGCGCCTGAGCAGGTTCCAGATTGTTATCCAGTCTGGCATTGTTTTGCCGGGTAGAATCTAAAAAAATAAACAGCTCGCGTGCCATTTATATTCTCCGTTGTGTGCGTAATAATACTTTCATTTTACCATCTCTATCACGATACAGGATACTATATAATTCCGAACGCACACCGCCTATAACCGAGCGTGCCTGAAGTAAAAAATAGTTACTGTTTACTGATAGCAAATTTTTTGCTATTTTTTTACCTTTCAATGCATCCAGCTTGATAAACTCGTCAACTGATTTGTATCCGGACTTGCTGCGTTCTTTAACAATATCTTTTGCTTCCGTTAAGCTAACCTGGTTTGACAACATACTTATTTGCATCGCATCTGCAGTATTCACATTTAATGGTGTAAAAACTGGCAAGGCAATAATATAGGGTGCGATTTTTTTGTAACTTTTATAATTAAAACCTTTAACCATTACCAGCTCGGATGCACTGGCCATTAAACGATTTGCCGCACGATAAGAAACAGTATTATTTAAATAGTCACCATCCTCTGCTCCTGCAGGGATGGTTGAATCCAGATCTGCATCCAACCAGTCGATAATCGCATCCGTTGTTTCTATCTCAAGGTTATTCTCATTTAATAAATTTTTAAACAGGGCTATGCTAGCTTTATCTGGATTACCTGCCTTTAAAAAGTTGTTGATATTAAAACGTGCCTGCAAATCCTTAAGCTTACCCTGTATCGTACCGCCTTCAACCGGTATTGGCGGAAGTTCAACTGCCCAGTCATCATCAAAAGAATCTGTTTTGTTATCTTTAAAGTCCTGAGCCAGGATATTTTTGGCCCAGTCTTCTGCACCTAATAAATACATATAGGCTTGTTCACTGTTGCGCAGGTTCTCTGTCCTGCGTGTACTTAATTGTTGCTTTGATAAAATATTTGCAGCCATAATACCAATAATACCAATCACAATGAGTACCATAATTAATGCAATACCAGTTTGCTGGTTTGTGGGTAATTTACGTTGCTGCATCATAGTCGCTTTTTATTTCATTTATACATTTTCAATCATACATCAGGTAATATAAATAAACGGGTGAATCGTCCCCAGTCTTCCAGTTCAAAGGAAACTTCAATGGCTCTTGGGAAAACATCAACGCCCTCACCATCAGTGAGAGGTGGCCATGCTGTTAGCCACTGGTTGTTTTGAGCTTTGCCCGACTCATCAACACGCCCCAGGAACCTCAGATTAAAAGCATTCACCTCTTTCAGGATTAAAGTCTTCGTTGGCCTGCTATCCTCTGCGCGATCCAGTACATTCCAGCGATAACGGTATAATTTATTATCCTCTATACCATAAGCAACACGTTGTAATGAGCTACGGTTTAGTCCTGCCGGGTTTGGATAACCGCCTCGCGTTAGCTCAAGCCTGTACCTGCCAATATCATTCGATTGCAACACATTTAAACTGTCACCATACTCACCACGAACAGTCCGATTAACTAACTGCCTTGCATCACGACTAAAATACATAAATGCTAATTGTAACTCGGTTAATCGGGAAGTATGTTTATCCGTTGCCTCTCGAACATTAACAACTTCCCGTAAACCACCAAATACCATTACCGACATCACTGCAAAGATACTTAAGGCCACTAGCAACTCTAACAAAGTAAAGCCAGACTGCGCAGCCGATTTATTCCTCGTCATATTACTTTACTTAAAAAAGAGGTCAGTCGAATAACAGGTTGTAATTTCCTGTTTCTTGCTTCTTCATCTTTGTAAACACTCAGCTCAACCCGACGAATATTTTTATCTTCTGTTTTTATTACCTGAGAGGCCCAGTACCATTCCCGTTTCCCCATCATTTGCTCTCCGGTTGTTCGGCTAATAGCCGGGAACAAATTTTGCAAACGCCACTCATTTATCTTGTTAACCGCTGCCCATTGAGCAAAGGTTTTATCCCGTAATTCATTGGCATTATTAACATTTTCACCAACGTTTTTTACCAGCCCTGTTAAAACAACGGCAACAAATACCAACGCTACCAACACTTCCAGGAGAGTGAAACCTTTACATTGCCCGGACACACCTGAATAATCACTATTCTTTACAACTGACTTAAACATCATTTATACATCCTGTTTTTCCAAAACCAACTGGCCATTGGCCTGACCTGTTATTCTAAAAAATTGTTGTAAATCTGTTATTTTAAGCGTTATATCAAAAGGGGTTAATTCACCACTGGATAAAATATATATTCGAACAGGTGTATCCTTGTCATTATTGCTATTTAGCGCTAATTCTACATCTTCAACTTCAAGACTCAGTTCAATACCTGCGGTTAAGCTGCGTTTTCTGAAAATCTTGTCTGATGTAATATCAACCCATTTATCATCATATAACTGCTTAAAGACATAACCATCGCTATCTAACTCCAGCGCAAGCTCTTTTGATCCAAGAATCGACTCTTCCTGTGCTAACTTTATCAGGCCGTATAGACGTTGTGATTCCTGCTCAAGCTCATCGGATAAACCACCATCACCAAAAGCAAACAAACCTAAACCGAGCATAATTCCCATAATTGCAATCACAACCATAAGCTCAATCAAAGTGAAGCCATCTGCTGTTTTAGCCGGCTGGCTATTAATAAAAGCTGCTCTCCTTATATACATTGTTGCTTACCATTTTGATCTGCAAACAAATCTAGTTATTATTCCAGTTGCCTATATCATCTTCACTTTGCTGCTGGTCAGGACCATAGGAATAAATATCAATCTGCCCACGCACACCAGGACTTAAATACAAATAAGGGTTACCCCATGGATCTGTTTTTAATTTTTTAATATAACCCGATGTTTTATAATTTTTAGGCTCAGGTGCGCCTGATGGTTTTTTTACCAGTGCTTCCAGACCTTGATCTGTTGTTGGGTAGGTAAAGTTGTCCAGTTTATAACGATCTAAAGCCGACTCAAGTTGGGCTATGTCCTGTTTTGCTTTAATAATACGTGCTTTGCCAGGTTCATCCATAATATTAGGTAAGACTACTGCACCTAAAATACCAAGGATAACCACCACAACCATTACCTCAATCAAGGTAAAACCCCGGTGTGTTTTTCTGCTAAATTGAATATTACAGAAATTTGTATTTGTCATGTTTTGTTTCATTTTAATTCCTTACAATCATTTAAATTATTAATTGTAGTTATTGTATAAGTTGGTTTAAGTTAAAAATGGGTAATAAAATAGCCAGTACAATCATTAATATCACCGCACCCATCACTAAAAGCAGCAAAGGTTCTAACAAACCCATTAATGTTGTTATCAGTGTTTCCAGTTCCTGTTCCTGATTAACCGAAGAACGTTCCAGCATTTCTCCCAGATTACCACTGACCTCACCACTTGCAATTAAGTTCACAACGATAGGTGGGAAATAACCACTCACATCCAGCGATTTGGCTAAATTGGAACCTTCCCTTACACGCAGACCGGCTTCAATAATGGCGTGTCGCATGGGTAAATTCTCAACCACTTGCCCTGATATTTTAAGTGCTTCCAAAAGCGGCACACCACTGGCAACCAGTATACTCAGAGTGCGTGTAAAGCGTGCCGTATTCGATCCCCGCACCAGCCGCCCCACCAATGGCAGTTTTAACCAGATTTTATGTATCTTTTCCTTACCCACTGGTTGCTTATATAACATACTGAACACAGAAATACTGGCCGCAACCAGCAGAATAATAAGCCAGTAATAATCAACTAAAAAGTCACTGGCTGCAATCATCAAACGGGTAATGAGTGGTAATGTTTGCCCTGAACCTTCAAAGACTTTGACAACTTCAGGTACAACATAAGCCAGCAAAAAAGACACGATTGTAATGGCCATAAAGATTAAAACAGCAGGGTAAAGCAATGCCATCTTGATTTTGCTTTGCAAGCGCTGCTTGCTTTCGGTGTAATCAGCCAGACGTTCTAAAACAATATCAAGATGCCCTGTTTGTTCACCGGCAGCAACCGTTGAGCGATATAAGCTATTAAAAACATGCGGAAATTGTGCCATCCCATCAGCAAGCGAATGGCCTTCGAGAATTTTTGCTCGAATACCTAAAATTAAACGCTGCAAGCGCGGTTTTTCAGTTTGTTTAGCCACCGTTGCAGTCGCTTCATCTAAAGGCAGGCCTGACTTTGTTAAGGTGGCTAACTGCCGTGTTATCAAGGATAAATCCGCTGCACTGATACTGCGCTGTACTCCAAAACCAGCCGATTGGGACGATTCACGCTGTGCAGCTTCATCAACGGAGGTTGCCAACAGACCCCGCTCACGTAATTGCTGGCGAACATGGCGGGCAGAATCGCCTTCCAGGATACCTTTTTTCTTGCGCCCATCGGCATCAAGAGCAACGTATTCAAAGGCAGGCATATCGCTTACACTTCCTCAAACGCAACACGCGTAATTTCTTCAAGTGCAGTTTCGCCGGATAAGACTCGCCGAATGCCATCTTTGCGAATGCTGGCAGATACCGTTCTGACATGTGTTTCAATTTCCTGTTCACTTGAACCATCATGAATCATTGTTCTTAATGTATCATCAATTTCAACCAGTTCATAAATACCTAAACGGCCTTTATAACCCAGATTGTTACACTCATCACAACCCAAAGGCTCATAAATAACCGGTGGTTGTTCAGGTGCAACGCCTAAAGCTAAACACTCGGCTACATCCGCTGTTTTAGGTTGCTTACAAAATTCACACAGGGTTCGTACTAAACGCTGTGCGAGCACACCGAGTAAGCTGGACGACAATAAAAACGGTTCAACACCCATGTCCCGCAAACGGGTAATCGCCCCAATGGCCGTGTTGGTGTGCAAGGTCGAAAAAACCAGATGGCCGGTTAAACTTGCCTGTACCGCAATTTGCACTGTTTCCAGATCGCGTATTTCACCGACCATCACCACATCGGGATCCTGACGCAAAATAGCACGCAGTCCGCGCGCAAAAGTTAACTCTACTTTAGTATTAACCTGAGTCTGACCAATACCATCAATATAATATTCAATTGGATCTTCCACCGTCATAATATTTCGAGTGGCATCATTCAAACGTTCTAATGCGGCATAGAGTGTCGTTGTTTTACCTGAGCCAGTTGGCCCAGTCACCAGAATTATACCGTGTGGTCGGCGAATTAAACGGTCAATGGTAACTGTGGTTTCAACGGCCATACCTAACTGAAATAAATCCAGTCGGCCAGCCTGCTTGTCTAACAAACGCAGTACCACCCGTTCACCATGCCCGGATGGCAATGTAGAAACCCGCACGTCAACTGCGCGGCCGGCTATACGTAATGATATTCGGCCGTCCTGTGGTAAACGCTTTTCGGCAATGTCCAGTTTTGCCATCACTTTAATTCGTGATGTAATAAGAGGTGCTAAAACACGCTGGGGTTGTAATACTTCGCGCATCACACCGTCCACACGCATACGTACTACTAACCTGTTCTCAAAGGGTTCAATATGAATATCCGACGCATTTTGTTTAACAGCCTGTGTTAGTAAGGCGTTAATTAAACGGATAATGGGGGCATCGTCTTCGGTTTCCAGTAAATCTTCGGTTAACGGAAGTGCATCGGCAAGGCTTTCGAGATCCATTTCATCGCCAATCCCTTCCATCATTTCCATCGTTTTATCGGAATGTAGTTCGTAGCTTGCCTGTAATAAACGCTCAAATTCATCGGTTTCAACAGTCTTGATTTCTAATGGCACACCGTAGTGACGCCGAAGTTCAAGCAGAATTTGAGTATTAACACTGGGGGTATGGGTAACCTCAACATGTTCATCGTATAAGGCAGTAACTAACACGCCATGCCGCCTGGCAAATGCAAAGGACAATAAAGCGCTTGAGCCTGCGCTGCGTTCTGTCGTAGCAAGATCATTCAAGGTATTTGCCTCAACTACTCTGAAGACTCATCAAGCGTAGGCGGTACCGCCTCTGTAGATTCAGTCTCTTTTTCTTTAGCCAGCGGTAATGCTTTCTTGTTCCTGGCCATAATGGCCGGTGGCAGTCGAATTGCATTATCCGATGTTGTGGTGACGACATCGTCAATGACCGGTGGCATCAGGATCTGGGTTCCTGCTTCTGTCGATTCATCATAAGCAGGGGGCAAGGTTAAAAATTCCTTAAATTCAGGTAATAACGGTGATTGTTCATCAGCCATTAACTTAACGCCTCGCTCACGTATAGCAAGCTGTTTGGCTCGAATAAAGTTATATTTGTCGTTGGTTAAACTTCTTAACATCGCATCATCTTTCATAATTTTAGGATGGATGAAAACCATTAAATTTGTTTTAACCTTGGTTGTTTTATTATAGCGAAATAATAAACCCAGAAGAGGTATTTCACCTAATATAGGCACACGTTGTTCATCTTCACGCAGCGTTTCTTCTATTAAACCACCTAAAACGACGATGCCACCATCTTCAACCATGACCGTTGTTTTAATAGAACGCTTGTTTGTAATAAGATCTGCACCCACGGTGCTTGGACTTAAACTCGAAACTTCTTGTTGAACATCCAGTTTAATGGCATTACCTTCATTGATTTGTGGTTTAATTTTTAATGTTAAACCCACATCCTGACGCTGAATCGTTGTAAATGGGTTACTGGGATTTGAACCGCCCGTTCCTGTACCGCTAAACGAACCGGTAATAAAAGGCACATTTTGCCCCACGACTATTTCAGCTTCTTTGTTATCCATGGTAACCAGGCTTGGGGTTGATAAAATATTGGTACCGACATCCGCCGACAAGGCTCGTATCAATGCACCAATACGACTTGTGCCAATAAAATCCCCTACACCTAAACTTAAACCGGACGCAACCGGCGGTGTATCTAATAACAAGTTGGCTGCGCTATAGCCATTATCAAAATTAATTAAACCAACCGGACGGGTAGAATTAGCACCACCACCAGCCCACTGAACGCCCAATTCTCTGGTTGACTCTTCTGACACCTCGGCAATAACGGCTTCAACCAGTACCTGTGCCCGGCGAATATCCAGGCGTTGAATAACTGTTTTTAATGAGCGCACAACATTGGCAGGCGCAGAAATAACCAGTGAGTTGGTGCTCTCATGCGCTTCTATAATAATACCGGTGGTGGAACTTGTTGCCGTAGTTTTTTTACTTTTACCTGCAGAAAGAATACTTTTGCTGACTCCAGTTAAGACAGGCACCATATCTTTTGCAACTGCATTGCGTAAATAAATAACATGCGTGTTACCAGTAAATTCCAATGGTGTATCCAGATGTGAAATAAGTGCCCGGGTACGAACCCGTGAAGATCTTGGCCCCCCCAGTAAAATACTATTGGTACGATCATCTGCGATAACATTGATATTCTGTTTTTGCTTAGGATTCAAGTTTGCCAGTTGCTGCATCACCCTTACAACTTCAGTTGCTGTAGCATGTTCTAATGGAATAACTTCAACTTCAGTGCCTGTTGCCTGATCAATACGTCTGATAATTTTCTCTAAACGGGAAATATTGGCCGCACTGTCAGAAATAACCAGAACATTCGATGCCGGATATGCAGCTAAATGACCACGTTGCGGAACAAGTGGCCGCAAGATAGGAACCAGTTGTGCTGCATCAATATAGCGCACTTCAATAACGCGCGTCACAAAGGCATCCCCACCGTTATAGATTCGCTTATTCATAAACGGGATCGCGTCCTGCTTTGCATTTACTTCAGGTACAATTTTAGTTACATTTGCACCAACAACCGCAGCAAAACCATGTACTTTTAAAACCGAAAGAAAAACCTGATATACATCATCAGCCGGCATTTCCTTATTTGAGATAATCGTAACTTTGCCTTTTACCCGTGGGTCAATAATAAAATTAATTCCAGTAATACGCGAAACCGCATTAATCAGGGCATTAATATCTGCATCAACAAAATTTAATGTATATGTTTGTTTTGTAGTGCTATCAGCAGCAACATTTTGCTTGTTAATGCCAGCTGCTGCTGCAACCTGGCTTTGCCCGCCAACCAGCAAAGTTAAAATAGCAATAATTTTTAATGATTTTTTAAACAACACTTTTACTTCTTTTGTATTAATAGCTAATTTATCCAACATAATGTTCTACATCTGCACATTAACTGTCTGAGGGATACCCTTACGCTTAAAATCGATGCTTAACGGTGTTCCATTTTTTAAAGAATTCAATAACTGATCGTAAGCTGCACTCATATTATTACTGATTGAAGTACCATTGATTGCCGTTATTACATCCGTTGGCAGCAAACCTAAACTCTGCATCACCTTTGGGTCATTATGATTAAAGGTAAAACCTTCCGTTGAACCATCTGCCTTATTAACAACCGGCTCAAGGCGCGCATTTTCCATAAAATCTTGTGGAGACTTAATAAACGTTTGCCTGATTTTCTTTAACCTTTTGTTTACCGGCATTGTTCGCACACTACGGCGAGCAGTGGCACCTGAAGATGCGATAGGAATGTTATCCAGTTTCTTTTGCGGTAATGCTAAGGACTCTAAACGACCATTGCGGTTTAAAATAACTTCTGTCGGTCGTACTTCATGCAAAACTGCACCACCGGGTAAACGTTCTCCAACATTAAAAGTGCGCCCTTTGGCTGTCGCACTTTCAGAAATAATCGCAAAAGCTCTTAAAGGATTCGTTGACGCAAAAACACCTTTTAATACAAGCCGCAACTTGGTTTTAGTAATATTTACGGAATTAACACCAGACTTACCTTGTGCCATTCCAAATAAGTGCAATTGGCCAACTGAACTTAACCGCGCAATGGTTTGCGACTGGTTTGTAGCAACAGGTTGACTGGCAACCACTTTATATTCTGTACCCGGCGCAAACATAAACCAGGTTAAACCTGCCGCAGACTTCGTCAACAGCACAATAAAAAGCACATTCAACCAAAAAGGGACATGAGCAATCCAGCCTGCCTGCAAAATGGCAACAGGATCAAGCTTACCCAAAAATTGGGTAAGTCGCTGGTTTAAACTTATCTCTTCAGCTGTCATCGGTACTGGTGTCCATATTCAACTCATTATTCGCTGCTCACTTATTGACCAAACAGACAAAACGAAGCAACATCCATAAAATATAAAAAAAACAAATTGTTTAACTTTACTTTTTACCCCTAATTCATCAAAATATCAATTAGTTATAGAGTATAGTTAAAAATGTTTCGAGATGTAAGAAATAATTGCTTAATTTTTTATAAAAATGGCCGAAAAC
>VAPM010310036.1_pt1 | contig 15282 bp, 17 predicted proteins | sample 3395091 | NCBI WGS metagenome assembly VAPM01 (sample SAMN08290445, study PRJNA428436) | hydrothermal vent metagenome | isolation source: Deep-sea hydrothermal vent chimney 3 | place: Pacific Ocean: Juan De Fuca Ridge | reverse complement strand
GGTGAGCAACCTGTTGCGCCTGTTGACCCTCAACGACGACGTGCGGCGCATGCTGGAACATGGTGACCTGGAGATGGGTCATGCGCGGGCATTGCTGGCACTGGAAGGTGAGCACCAGAGCCGGGCGGCGCGCGAGGTGTCCGCCAAGGGCTACTCCGTGCGGGAAACAGAGCGACTGGTGCGCCGCCTCAGTGCGGGTGCGACAGAGAAATCGACGGCAGGCAAGGCCCTGGATCCCGACATCAAACGTCTGCAGGATGAGCTGGCCGAAAAGCTTGCCGCCAAGGTGATTTTTCAGCATGCCGCCAAGGGTAACGGCAAGCTGGTGATTCATTACAATAGCCTTGATGAACTGGATGGAATCCTGCAGCACATTCAGTAATTGTTTCGTGTGGTCTCAGGTCATTAATCTCAGTAATCTCAGTATCGAGCCCGGTTGAATTTTGTATAAATTTATCACAAACCAGCTTGCTGTGGGTGCACAGGCTGGCTATAATGCCCGGCCTAAATTTGCGATGCGCTTGAAATGAGCGAGTCCAAGAAGCCCGGGTTATTACTCATCGGTGTTGGTCAAATCCTGACCTCGATGGTTGTGTCCGGGTTTTTATTAGGTTATTTGCTGGATCTCTATTTCGGGACCCAGCCGATTTTCATATTGATCCTCGGTGGCCTCGGCTTCATCGGCGGATTTCTGAAAGTCTACCGATTACTGACCGACCCGGAGCTGCAATGAGTAAGTTGGGCGCCGATCTGGCTGCCAAGGCCCGCCGGGTTGTCATCGTGCAGTTGACGGTAACAACCATTGTTGCCCTGCTGTTTCTGATTCAAGGTGCGTGGGACGCACTTTCCGCCGCTTACGGTGGACTGGCGAGTGTCTTTCTCGCCCTGCTCTCTATCCGGGGTTTCAAGCGCGCCAACGAGCATGCGCTGAACGACCCGAAGAGGAGCATGCTGATTCTGTACATCGGCGCCGTGCAACGATTCGTGGCGGTGGTGGTGTTGCTGGCGATAGGCCTGGGTGGTTTGAAGCTCGAACCCCTGGCCGTGTTTATCGGTTTCGCGCTGGCGCAGGCAAGTTATTTGATGGGTGTTCGTGATGGTGATGCGAAAGCAAAAGCCATGGGGCGCCCGGATTGAAAACCTTGAGTAGGGGATAGAATCTTGAGTCAAGCAGCAGAAGGTTCATCGGGCGCCAGTACCGTCGAATATATCCAGCATCATTTGCAAAACCTTAGCGTTGGTGAAGGTTTCATGACCTGGAACCTGGATACCATCTTTATTTCAGTGGCCCTGGGTATTCTGATGATTGTGGTGGGCAACAAGGTTGCCAAAAATGCCACCGAGGGCGTGCCTGGCGGCTTCCAGAATTTCGTCGAATCGATTCTCGAATTCGTGCAGACCCAGGTAAAGGACTCCTTCCCCGGCCACAATCCCCTCATCGCCCCGCTGGCCCTGACCATCTTCGTCTGGGTCTGGCTGATGAACTTCATGGATCTGATTCCCGTTGATCTGTTGCCGCTGATCGGTAGCTGGCTGGGCCTTCCCTATCTGAAAGTCGTGCCTACCACGGATCTGAGCACGCCGATGGCGATGGCGCTGGTGGTGTTTGGTTTGACCCTGTTTTACAACATCAAGGTCAAGGGCCTGGGTGGCTATCTGAAGATGTTCCTGTTTCACCCCTTCGGCAAGTTCGCCGTTCCGGCCAATGTCGTCATGACCACCATTGAAGAAGTCGCCAAGCCCCTGAGCCTCGGCCTGCGTCTGTTCGGCAACATGTTTGCCGGCGAGCTGGTATTCCTGCTCATCGCCCTGCTGGGTGGCGCCGCCGCCCTGGGCGCGGGCCTGCTGATCTGGTTCCCGCTGCAGGTGGTGCTGGATCTGGCCTGGTTGCTGTTCCACATTCTGGTCATTACTCTGCAGGCGTTTATCTTCATGGTGCTGACCATCGTGTATCTGGGTATGGCGCATACCACGGATCACTAAGATCGAGTTTGTAGCTTTTTATTCATTTTTTGTCTTTAAATAAAAGTAAGGAGAGTAACAATGACAGCTGATATGCTTGCGACCATTTACGCCTATACGGCAGTAGGTGTGGGCGTTATTCTTGCGGCCGCCGGTCTGGGTTCCGCCATTGGTTGGGGCCTGATCTGCGCCAAGACTCTGGAAGGCATCGCGCGTCAGCCTGAGATGCGTCCGGCCCTGATGACCAACATGTTCATCTTCGCCGGCCTGATGGAGTCTTTCCCCTTCATCATCCTGGCTTTCGCCATGTGGTTCCTGTTCGCTAATCCGTTCGTCGGTGCCCTGCAAGCCGCCATTGGCGCGCTTTAATTCAAGCCGCTAACTTGGCTGATCTGCGGTTCTCTCCATGAGAATCGGCGGGACAAGTCGGGAGGAACGATAAAGTGAACATTACAGTAACCCTTTTCGCACAGATGATTGCCTTCGGTCTGTTGATCTGGTTTGTCAACAAGGTCATGTGGGTGCCTCTGTCCGGGATTATGGAGGCGCGTCAGAAGCGCATCGCCGATGGTCTTGCTGCTGCGGAAAAAGGCAAGCACGAGCAAGAGCTTGCTGAAAAACGTGCGACAGACCTTCTCAAAGAGGCGAAGGATCAGGCACAGGAAATCGTTGCCCAGGGTCAGAAGCGTGCTTCCGAACTTGTGGAAGAGGCGAAAGACACGGCGCGCGCCGAAGGTGACCGTATCGTTGCTGCGGCCAATGCCGAGCTCGAGCGCGAAGTGAATCAGGCCAAGGAAGCTTTGCGTACGCAGGTCGCGGCGATTGCCGTTGCCGGCGCCGAAAAGGTTCTGAAGCGTGAAATCGACGCCAAGGCACACGAAGATCTGTTGAACGATCTGGCTGCCCAGATCTGAGGCATACATCATGGCTGAAATATCCACAATCGCCCGTCCATATGCTGAAGCGATCTTCGAGCTTGCGCAGGCCGACGGCACGTTGAAAGAATGGTCTGAGATGTTGCAGACCATAGCGCTGATTACCACAGACCCTGACATGCAGGCCCTGATCGGAAACACCAGTGTTGATAAGGCCAAGCTGGCCGAGTTGATCCTGGATGTTGCCGGCAAGGCGCTCAATGAGCGGGGCGGTAACCTGGTCAAGCTGCTGGCGGAGAATCGCCGCCTGGGCGCGGTGGGAGAAATCGCGGCACAGTTCGAGACGTTGAAGGCCGAGGCTGAGCAGACCATCGAGGCGGAAATCGTCTCGGCGACTAAAGTCAGCAAGCAGCAACAGCAGAAGATCGCCGACAAGCTCAAGGCCCGCCTGGGTCGTGATGTCAGCCTGAAGTGCACCATTGACGAAAGTCTCATGGGTGGCGCCGTTATCAAGGCCGGCGACATGGTGATCGATGGATCGGTCAGTACCCAGTTAGAGAAGCTTTCCGTAGAGTTGGCTGGCTAAGCGCTGCCACGAAGAGGAATACGAAAAATGCAATTGAATCCGTCTGAAATCAGCGAGCTGATTAAAAAGCGCATCGAGAGTTTTGACGTCTCAACCGAAGCACGCAACGAAGGTACCGTGGTGAGTGTCACCGATGGTATCGTGCGCATCCACGGCCTGTCCGACGTCATGTTGGGCGAGATGATCGAGTTCCCGGGCAACACCTTCGGCATGGCGCTGAATCTGGAGCAGGACTCCGTCGGTGCCGTGGTACTGGGTGCTTACGAACACATCACCGAAGGTGACAAGGTGAAGTGCACCGGCCGCATCCTCGAGGTTCCCGTCGGCGAGGCCCTGCTGGGCCGTGTGGTGAACTCGCTGGGCATTGCCATCGATGGCAAGGGCCCGATCGAGTCTGCCGAGCAGTCACCTATCGAAAAGGTGGCGCCGGGCGTCATCGAGCGTAAGTCGGTGGATCAGCCGGTGCAGACCGGCCTCAAGGCCATCGATGCCATGGTGCCCGTCGGCCGCGGCCAGCGTGAGCTGATCATCGGCGATCGCCAGACCGGCAAGACCGCCGTCGCCATCGATGCCATCATCAACCAGAAGGGCACGGGCGTTAAGTGCATTTACGTCGCCATCGGCCAAAAGGCCTCCAGTGTCGCCTCCGTGGTGCGCAAGCTGGAAGAGCACGGCGCCATGGAGCACACCATCGTGGTGGCTGCCAACGCCGCCGATCCCGCCGCCATGCAGTACATCGCCCCCTATGCCGGTTGCACTATGGGCGAATTCTTCCGTGACCGCGGCGAAGACGCCATGATCATCTATGATGATCTGACCAAGCAGGCCTGGGCCTATCGCCAAGTGTCCCTGTTGCTGCGACGTCCGCCGGGTCGTGAAGCCTATCCGGGTGATGTCTTCTATCTGCATTCGCGTCTGCTGGAGCGTGCATCCCGCATCAACGCCAAGGAAGTGGAACGCCTGACCAAGGGCAAGGTGAAGGGCAAGACGGGTTCCCTGACCGCCTTCCCGATCATCGAAACCCAGGCGGGTGACGTGTCGGCCTTCGTTGCCACCAACGTCATCTCCATCACCGACGGCCAGATCTTCCTCGAGGCCGACCTGTTCAATGCCGGTATCCGTCCCGCCATCAACGCCGGTCTGTCTGTGTCCCGCGTCGGTGGTGCCGCGCAGACCAAGATCATCAAGAAGCTGGGTGGCGGCGTGCGTCTCGATCTGGCTCAGTATCGTGAGCTGGCGGCCTTCGCCCAGTTCGCCTCTGATCTGGATGAGTCCACCCGCAAGCAGATCGAACGCGGTCAGCGCGTTACCGAACTAATGAAGCAGAAGCAGTATGCGCCGCTGTCGATTGCCGAAATGGCCTTCTCTCTGTTCGCGGCCAACGAAGGTTTCATCGATGACGTTGACGTGAAAAAGGTGGTTGATTTCGAGGCCGCCCTGCATGCATACCTGCGTGGTAGCCACGCCGACATTCTCAAGCGCATCGATGAGAGCGGTGATTTCAACGATGAAATTACTGCTGAGATGAGAGCGGCCATCGAGAAGTTCAAGGCTTCCAGCACGTACTGAGCCTTGCGCTAACGTCGGTTAAATCGTAGGAGGCCAGCAATGGCGGTCGGTAAAGAAATACGCACCAAGGTCAAAAGCGTACAAAATACGCAGAAGATCACGCGTGCCATGGAAATGGTGGCGGCAAGCAAGATGCGCAAGGCGCAGGATCGGATGGCGGCATCACGGCCTTATGCCGAGAAGATGCGTAATGTGATCAAGCATCTTGCCCACGCCCACCCGGAGTATCAGCACTCGTACCTGCAGGAGCGCGACGTCAAGCGCGTCGGATTCATTGTGGTTTCCAGCGACCGTGGTCTGTGCGGCGGCCTGAATGCCAACCTGTTCCGTACCTGTATCGGATCCCTGAAAGAATGGGATACGAAGAGCGTTGAAATCGATATCTGCACCATCGGCGGCAAGGCCTCGGGTTTTTTCAAGCGCGTTGGTGGCAACGTGGTTGCCGAAGCCAGCCAGCTGGGTGATGCGCCGGCCATCAATGACCTGATCGGTACGGTCAAGGTGATGCTGGATGCCTTTGACAATGGCAAGATTGATCGCTTGTACGTGGTCTACAACGAGTTCGTCAGCACCATGGTGCAGGATCCGCAAGTCGAACAGCTGTTGCCGATTCAGGCGGAGAGTGAAGAGGATTATGCCCATCAGTGGGATTACCTCTACGAGCCGGAAGCCAAGGAAGTGCTGACCGATCTCCTGACGCGCTACGTGGAATCCCTGGTTTACCAGGCGGTGGTGGAAAATATTGCCAGCGAGCAGTCGGCGCGGATGGTGGCCATGAAGGCCGCATCGGACAATGCCGGCGACCTCATCGACGAATTGAATCTGGCCTACAACAAAGCCCGTCAGGCCGCGATTACGCAGGAAATTTCCGAGATCGTTAGTGGCGCGGCGGCCGTCTAGGGACGCTTGCAGCCGGTATATCCGCAGGGCGAACAGCTTTTTTGATATTTGAAGGGGACTGAAACATGAGTTCAGGAAAAATTGTACAAATCATCGGCGCGGTGGTCGACGTGGAATTCCCGCGTGACGCGATGCCGAAGGTCCACGAAGCGCTCAAGCTGAGTGATGTCGATCTGACACTGGAGATTCAGCAGCAGCTGGGTGACGGTGTGGTTCGCGCCATCGCCATGGGTACGACAGACGGCCTCAAGCGCGGCATGGCTGTCGATTCCACTGGTTCTGCCATTCAGGTGCCGGTTGGCCAGGGTACGCTGGGTCGTATTATGGATGTGCTCGGCCGCCCGATTGATAACGTCGGCGAAATCAAGGCCGACAAGATGATGCCAATCCATCGCAAACCACCGGCCTTTGATGAGCAGTCCGCAAGCGTCGAGATCCTCGAGACCGGTATCAAGGTTATCGACCTGATCATGCCCATCGCCAAGGGCGGCAAGATCGGCCTGTTCGGTGGCGCCGGTGTCGGCAAGACCGTGACCCTGATGGAGCTGATTCGCAACATCGCCGTCGAGCATAGCGGTTTCTCCGTGTTCGCCGGTGTCGGTGAACGTACCCGTGAAGGCAACGACTTCTACTACGAAATGGAAGAAGGCGGCGTGCTGGACAAGGTGGCCCTGGTCTACGGCCAGATGAATGAGCCGCCCGGCAACCGTCTGCGTGTCGCCCTGACCGGCCTGACCATGGCCGAGCACTTCCGCGACGAAGGTCGCGAAGTGTTGTTGTTCGTGGATAACATCTACCGTTACACCCTGGCCGGCACCGAGGTGTCCGCACTACTGGGTCGTATGCCTTCCGCGGTGGGTTATCAGCCGACCCTGGCCGAGGAAATGGGCGCCCTGCAGGAGCGCATCACCTCCACCAAGACCGGTTCCATCACCTCCTTCCAGGCCGTGTACGTGCCCGCGGATGACTTGACCGATCCGTCGCCCGCCACCACCTTCGCCCACCTGGACGCCACCCTGGTGTTGTCGCGTCAGATCGCCGAGCTGGGCATCTACCCCGCCGTGGATCCGCTGGATTCCACCTCGCGTCAGCTGGATCCGCTGGTCATCGGTGAAGATCACTACAATATCGCCCGTGCCGTTCAGGGCACCCTGCAGCGCTATAAAGAGCTGAAGGACATCATTGCGATCCTGGGTATGGATGAATTGTCTGAAGAAGACAAACAGTCCGTCACTCGCGCGCGTAAGTTACAGCGCTTCCTGTCGCAGCCTTTCTTCGTCGCTGAAGTCTTTACCGGCGCACCCGGCAAATACGTCAGCCTGAAAGACACGATTACGGGCTTCAAGAGCATCGTCGAGGGTGAGCATGATGCCTTGCCTGAACAGGCCTTCTACATGGTCGGCGGTATCGAAGAAGCCATTGAAAAGGCGAAGACCCTGTCCTAAGCCTTGGCTGAAGGGGAAATATTATGGCTATGACCATGCATGTTGATGTCGTCAGTGCAGAGGAAGCGATTTTTTCTGGCCCTGCGAAGATGCTGTTTGCACCAGGCGTAATGGGTGATTTGGGTATTATGCCTCGTCACGCACCACTGCTGACCCGCATCAAGCCGGGTGAAGTGCGCATACTGACGCCTGATGATGAGGAGCAGTTTTACTACGTGTCTGGCGGGATGCTCGAAATCCAGCCCGAGGCAGTAACGGTTTTGGCCGATACCGCGATACGTGCCAAGGATATTGATGAAGCAGCCGCGCTGGAAGCCAAGGAACGTGCCGAAAAGGCGCTGGCCGACCGCAGTGGTGAAATCGATTACGCGACGACAGAGGCAGAGCTGGCAGAGGCGCTTGCCCAGCTGCAGGCTATCCAGCGTTTGAAGAAGAAGCTGGGCCGCTGAGTTATTGTGTTTTAGATAAATCGTGTTTTAGATAAATAAGAAAAAGGGCGGTTTTTTTAACCGCCCTTTTTTTTGCTTTGTGATTAACTGATACCCCAATGCCATCAAGTTAAGCCTGAGATTCTGCTTGTTGTAGGTTGGTGGTGACGTAGGAACCCCAACATTGTTGATCTCGTTGGGGTTCGCAAGCTCACCACCAACCTACAAAACGATCATTATTTTGTTACCTTAATGGTATTGACTGATATCCCCTTTTCCATGTTGCCGTGGTGGGCTGAACAGTTACGTCAGAATTTCTTAAGCTATAGGCAATATACTGCGCAGTTCACTTATTCCCGAATTTGTAATGTTTAGTCTGTAGGTTGCACATGAGCACACATTTGACCGTCGTTGTCCTGGCCGCAGGCCAGGGAACACGCATGAAATCCGACCTTCCCAAGGTGTTACATCCTATTGGCGCCCGGCCCATGCTGGCGCACGTCATTGACAGTGCACAGTCCCTGAATCCGGACGCGATCCATGTGGTGTATGGCCATGGGGGAGAACGGGTCAGAGAACAGCTGTCGGGCCTTCCCGTCAGTTGGATTTTACAGTCACAGCAGCTCGGGACAGGGCATGCCGTCAGCCAGGCAATGGAAGAGATTGCTGATTCACAAATCGTCCTTGTGCTTTATGGTGATGTGCCACTGATCAGTCCGGCAACACTTTCGCGGCTTGTTGATGCAGCGAAGGATAGTAGTTTGGGCTTACTGACGGCAGAGTTAGGTGATCCGACGGGCTACGGGCGAATCGTGCGTGATGCCGCAGGCAACATAACGTCCATCGTAGAACAGAAGGATGCCAGCCCCGATCAGCTGGCCATTGCCGAGATCAATACCGGCATGCTGGCGGTGAATGCGGCTCAGCTGCGCGGCTGGCTGAGCGGTATCGACAACAGGAACTCACAGGGCGAGTACTATCTGACGGACATCATCGCTTTGGCCGTAGAGAGTGGCGTCAGAATCAATGCCATTTCCACATCGGATTTGCCGGAAATTGAAGGGGTGAATAACAGGGTTCAGCTGGCCGAGCTGGAGCGGGTGTTTCAGCAGCGTCAGGCAAAACGCCTGATGCTTGAGGGTGTAACACTGCGTGACCCGGCACGATTTGACCTGCGTGGCAGTCTGAAAGTCGGGCGTGATGTCGAGATCGATATCGGTGTGATCATCGAGGGTGAGGTGGAAATCGGTGACCGCTGCTCTATTGGCCCGAACTGTATTCTCAAGGATGTGGTGCTGGGTAGTGACGTGCGTATCGAGGCCAATTGCATCCTGGATTCATCGATCCTCGGTAATCATTGCCTGATCGGCCCGTTTGCGCGTCTGCGCCCGGATTGCCGGCTGGCGGATAATGTGAAAGTGGGCAACTTCGTCGAAGTGAAAAAATCGACGGTCGACAAGGGCAGCAAGATCAATCACCTGACCTATGTGGGCGACACCCACATGGGCGCCAATGTCAATGTGGGCGCGGGTACCATAACCTGCAACTATGATGGTGCCAACAAACATCAGACGGTGATTGGTGATGACGTATTCATTGGCTCGGATACCCAGCTGGTTGCGCCCGTGACCATCGGTGATGGTGCTACCATCGGTGCAGGATCAACCATTGCGCACAATGTACCTGCCGGCGAGTTGACACTGAGCCGCAGCGAACAGAAAACCCGCAAGGGATGGAAACGTCCGCTGAAGACAAAGTGTTAATTACTGAAAACAATGGAATTATCCTAGGATTATAGTTATGTGTGGAATTGTAGGTGCCGTTGCCGATCGTGATGTTGTCCCTATTTTGCTTGAAGGACTGAGAAGGCTCGAATATCGAGGCTATGATTCAGCCGGTGTTGCCGTTCTAGATGAGGGGCATAGTCTGCAGCGGCTGCGTGCAAAGGGAAAGGTTGCAAACCTGGAAGAAAAAATCGCGGGTAGCCTGCATGGCCGCACAGGTATTGCACACACGAGATGGGCGACACATGGCGTGCCCAGTCAGGAAAATGCCCATCCGCACATCTGTGAAAATATTGTCGCCGTTGTACACAACGGCATTATCGAAAATCACGAAGCGCTACGCGAGCAGCAGAGCGCCACGGGTTATCGGTTTACATCGCAAACCGATACCGAAGTCATCGCCCATCAGGTCCACGATTACCTGATCAAAAAGGGCCAGGATCTGTTAACGGCGGTAAGAAATGCCACCAAGGATTTTGATGGTGCCTATGCCCTGGGTGTGATCAGCAGTGAGGAGCCCGATCACCTGGTGGCTGCGCGCCTGGGAAGCCCACTGGTGATTGGCGTAGGCATTGGTGAATATTTCATTGCCTCCGATGTAGCTGCGCTACTTCCCGTTACACAGCGTTTTATCTTCCTCGAAGAAGGCGACATTGCGGATATACGTCGTGACTCACTGACCATCTTTGATGTCGCAGGAAAACAAGTTAAAAGACCGGTTCGTGAAAGCGAACTGCGTGCCGATTCCGTTGAGCGTGGCGAATATCGTCACTACATGCTGAAAGAAATCTTCGAACAGCCGCGCGCAATTGCCGATACTCTTGAAGGGCGTATTGCCAATGGTCGGGTTCTCGAGCAGGCCTTTGGCGCCGGAGCGGAAAAGATTTTTGATGATGTGCAGGGCGTGCACATCATCGCCTGCGGCACCAGTTACCATTCCGGTCTGATTGGCAGGTACTGGCTGGAATCCATCGTGGGCATTCCCTGCAGCGTGGAAGTAGCGAGCGAATTCCGCTATCGCAAGCCAGTGGTGCGCAATAATTCACTGATCGTCACACTGTCACAATCGGGTGAAACCGCCGATACCCTGGCTGGCCTGAAAGAGGCAAAACGCTTGGGCTTTGGCCATTCCCTGTCCATCTGTAATGTCCCGGAAAGCTCGCTGGTGCGCGAGTCGGATCTGGTTCTACTGACCCGTGCAGGGCCGGAAATTGGTGTGGCCTCTACCAAGGCATTTACCACCCAGCTGGTTGCACTCATGTTGCTGGTCATCGTCCTCGGGCGGCGCAATGGTTTGAGTGCAGAAAATGAAAGCCGCCTGGTCAGTGAGCTGGAAAGTTTGCCGGCTAAGGTCGAGCATGTCTTGGATCTGGATAAATCCATTCAAGAAATTTCCGAGCAGTTTGCCGATATACACAATGCCCTGTTCCTGGGCCGTGGCGCACAGTACCCGGTCGCCATGGAGGGCGCCTTGAAGCTCAAGGAAATTTCCTATATTCATGCCGAGGCCTACCCGGCCGGTGAGCTGAAGCACGGGCCGTTGGCGCTGGTAGATGCCGACATGCCCGTCATAGCCGTTGCGCCGAACAATGAGCTGTTGGAAAAACTCAAGTCAAATCTGCAGGAAGTCCGTGCCCGTGGCGGCAAGCTGATCGTGTTTGCCGGAGAGGACTCTGAAATGCAGGAGTCAGAAGGTGTGCAGGTGCTTGAGGTTGCGCCTGTGGAAGATGCCATTTCGCCGATTATCTATACCATCCCCCTGCAGCTGCTTTCCTATCATGTCGCGGTGCTTAAGGGCACGGACGTCGACCAGCCGAGAAATCTGGCGAAATCGGTGACGGTTGAATAGTGTGAGTCATGAAGAAACTATTGATCAACAACAATAAAGTCTGTCCCTTATTAATAAAGTCTGTCGAGAAGTGGGCCTAAGGTGACCTTTCCCCCAGTTTAGTACCACTTCGCTGATGAGATTCATATCTTAAGCAGCCTGTACTTTAAATGCCACAGGTGACATATAACCAAGGGAGCTGTTTGGCCTCACGTGGTTATAGTGATGCCGCCACTGATTTATTTCCAGGTAGCTTCTTTCATACTTCTAAACCAATGTTGATTGAGACACTCGTTTCGGAATTTCCCATTGAGGCTTTCAACGAATGCATTATGTGTCGGCTTTCCAGGCTGAATAAAGCTGAGTCTGACATGATTTTCCTTGCTCCAGAAAAACATGGCTTTGCTGGTAAACTCCGTGCCATTGTCACAAACAATGCTTTTCGGTAACGCTCTCGTTTTACTCATCTCGTTAAGGAACCGGGCGACTCGCGCACCAGAGATAGTAATGGAGACCAAATGGCCAACCATTTCACGCGAATAGTCGTCCACAATATTAAATACACGAAAGCGTCGACCGGTACTCAATTGGTCGCTTACAAAATCCATTGACCATCGTTGGCTTACCGAGGTTGGCAGTTCCATGGGAACCCGAGGACGAATCAGTTTTTTACGTTTTTTCGTCCGTACCCGCAGACCTTCTTCGGTATACAGGCGATAGGTGTGCTTCTTATTGATCACCAGGCCTTCTCCTTTGAGTAGACCATGAAGCATCAGGTAGCCATATCTTGAATATTCCGCTGCGAGCACCTTGAGACGGTTCCTCAGCACGTCATCATCCTTCTGAGTCGGTTGATATCGATAGGCTGTCCTACTCAGCCCAACTAGCTTGCAGGATCTGCGCTCGCTTAATTGAAACTTGCCCACCATGCGCGAAGCGACCTGCTTCTTGCCAGCGGGCTTCACCGCTTTTTTGAGAGCACACCCTTCATGGCTTCAACTTCATGCTTGTCTGCCAGCAGTCTCTTGAGCTTGTCATTTTCCGATTCCAGTTCCCTTAAGCGTTTGGCTTCGTTGACTTCCAAACCAGCAAATTTGCTGCGCCAGTTATAGAAGGTACCGTTTGAGATACCCATATCACGGCAGATATACTCAACCTTGGCGCCTGCCTCATGCTGATGGATGGCCTTGATGATCTGCTCTTCGGTGTAGCGTTTCTTCATTCTGAGATCTCCCTCTAATAGATAGATTATCTGGAAATCTCATCGTCGTTATGGCGCTAATTTTGGGGGAAAGGTCAGCGTTGGAACCAGAGTTAGCCGATGCCATTAGAGAGTGCGCTTGGCTCAGCTGAGTTTGCGGCACTGATGACCATGGGCCAGGTGAAAGGCCATCCATCGTTTCTGGAAAAGCTTGCCAGCGCTGACCCGGTATCCTCAGAAAGTCTGCCCTAGCTTTGGCGGGAATTTGTGTCACAAGCAACCGAAAACCCCATGGTGCTGGGAAGAGATGGCTTTACAGAGTATGAATTCGAACAGGACGAGTCGTTGTCCCAAGCGGCAGAGCACGTCAAAAGAGGCTACGAATCTGCGCTGGTTGATATTTTAAGGAACTGAAAACGAATGACCCTGAAGTGGCTACCGCAGCCCTAGATTTTTGGGATGAGGTCGCCGATGCTGCTGAATTTCCTGCCACACCATCAAAAATTCTGGATGGGAGGACGCCTCTGGCGCTTATTGAAGATGGGCGCAGGGAAGATGTTTTGATGCTGATAAACGGAATAAAATACGGGTTTCCTGTGTGAGATGCGTTTATAGGCCTACTTGCCAGGGCCGATAATACATATGTAATCAATAAGATAACAAATTACCGCGCCTGTAGCATGGGCTGAGCCTAATTGCTGATAACTCTTCTAATTACAATGAGTTACTGTATTTGCTAGTGATTGATCTGGAAAGGTGTTCAGCAATTAGATAATTTGTTGCTCCTTTTATTCTATAGAGATTACAATTAGTTATGAGATCTATTGCATGAATATTTAATCATATTATTGATTTATTTGCGCTCTGAGACTATATTTAAGCCAACATAGAGAGAATTTTCATGAAGCGCTTAGAACAACTCAAACGACATCTACGGCCTGGCGCGGTTTATCGCCGTTCGGATCTAGCTCAATGGTCCAAAAGCGTGGATCGTCATGCTCGGGAGTTGGTCAATGAGGGCTTTTTAACGAAGCTTCAAAATGGGCTCTATTATCATCCGAAAGAATCTGTATTTGGTAAGGTTCCCGCAGGCGAGGCAGAGCTGGTTCGAAAATTCTTGAAAGATGACGATTTTCTTTTAACGAGCCCTAATGCATATAACAAATTAGGGGTGGGAACCACTCAGCTCTACAATAAAACGGTGGTGTACAACTATAAGCGCCATGGTACTTTTAAACTGGGTGGGCATCATTTTGAATTCCGTCGCAAATATAAATTCCCCAAAAAACTGACGGATGAGTTTCTGTTGGTAGACCTTGTGAATAACTTAAAGGACCTGGCAGAGGATCAGAATGAAGTTCGTGCTCGTGTCCGTAACAAAGCGGTTCAGCTTGAATCACGGAAGTTGAAACGTGCGGTCAAACAGTATGCAAATGCAGCAAGCAAGAAGTATTTTGATTCTGTATTAGCTAATGTCAGCTAACCCTCCCTATCTTCATGATTTAGGGGGCTTCCCTGACCTCATACAAATCGTTGCCACGGAACGAGGAATTGTTCCCCAGCTGGTAGAGAAAGATTATTGGATTATGCACTGCCTTCATGGGCTGACCACTTTAGGTTTTTCTTTTGAACTTAAAGGGGGTACATCACTATCTAAAGGCTTTGGCATTATTGAGCGCTTTTCCGAAGATATTGATATTCATATTGACCCTGTAGCTGGTTCTATAAAAGCCCCATTCACTGTTCACAGAGGGAAAAATCAAACTAAAAAAGCCGCGCACATAAATTCACGTAAAGATTATTATGATTGGCTTGCTGATAATATTTCCATTGATGGGATTGAGGGCGTAGAACGCGATAGAGCTTTTGATGATGATGCTTATCGTAGCGGCGGGATTCGTTTACTTTACAAATCACATTATGATGAATTCCCTGGTTTAAAAGATGGAATTTTGTTGGAAGTCGGTTTTGATGACACGACTCCTAATTTTGAAGTTGACATAGCATCTTGGGCTTATGAGAAAGCAAGCGCATCACCAATATCATTTTTTGATAATTGCGCGAAAAATATAAAGTGCTATCATCCAGGGTACACCTTTGTCGAAAAGCTCCAGACTGTTTCCACCAAATACAGACAGCAAAGAGAGTCAGGTGACTTTCCTGTCAATTTTATGCGCCACTATTACGATTTGGCAAAACTTCTTGAGCATGCTGATGTGCAGTCTTTCATTGGAACACCTGAATATCACGAAAGGAAAGAAGTGCGATTCAGAACGGGAGATAATCTTAATATTTCGAAAAATGATGCATTTTTGATCGCCGACTCTGAAACTAGAGAAACTTACAAAAATGCTTTTGAGGTCACGCTACCGCTTTATTATGGTAGCCCCCCTGATTTTGACGAAATACTGGAAAAAATTCAGGCACAGGTTAGTAAACTATAAGGTTTAATGGACTGTGAACGTTAATTTTCGAAACGAAGCTAGAAAAGCGTTGGGGCGTGCAAAATTTGAGTTAGACACTAAGCAACAAGATCGTTTGATTTATGCAGCCTTGGAGCTCCGAATGGCTATGGAAGCATTAGCATATGATCGAGCGCATGCTTACAAGGCAAAAGGCGGGGCGTTGGCGAGCGCGCTATGCCGAGAGTGGCGTCGAGGGTATCAGCCAGGATGCCTATCGGCCGGGGCGTAAACCGAAGATC
>VAPM010138286.1_pt1 | contig 15295 bp, 18 predicted proteins | sample 3395091 | NCBI WGS metagenome assembly VAPM01 (sample SAMN08290445, study PRJNA428436) | hydrothermal vent metagenome | isolation source: Deep-sea hydrothermal vent chimney 3 | place: Pacific Ocean: Juan De Fuca Ridge | reverse complement strand
ATTGCCGATCTCAAATACGCATCAATTTGGTTTGATACTATTACTATTATTTCTATGTATGAATCTGATTCGAGTGCATTTTCAAGTAAATCATGTGAAGCAACTAAAGAAGCTAAGAAATTATCATGTTTGCTCAAATCTTTTGCCCACGGTCTGTCAGGTATCGGTATAACTCTTATAAAGCTTAGAATTTCATTTATTTTTTCAAACTGTTTTTTGAACTCGTTTGTGTTTTCTGTTGTCTTTTGATAAACAAATTTTATCATCAAAAATTGATCGCCTACTTGGGCGTACCACAATTTTATTTTAAATTCACTATCATCATTAGGTATTTCTGTTGCAAGCCACTCTATTTCAGAATTTGTTTTTTGAACAGGAAAATTTTTATTTATACCTTGTTCGGATAACGGATAACAACTAATTTGAAAAGTCCCTTTAGAATTTTCATAAGGCTCAAATGAATAAGGCGACTTTTCTTTTACCTGTTTTAGTGTCATATTCTTATATTGCCAATCTACTGGAACATTTATTATAAAAATGCCATTAGGTTCAATCCAATCTTTGAAAGTAGTCATAATTATTTTAAATCTATCATTATTTTTTGTACAATTTGTATTATATTTTTTCACTAATAACTCGTTTTGCTTTCAAATAAAGAAACTTCGTCCAAGTTTGGATATTCATCCATCTTTTCGATTTCCTCTCTGTCTATAATTTCTACTTCCTTTAATATCTTTTTCAAATCATCATTCAGCCAATCAGAATTCCAAATTTCTTGAGATTTATTAGTGATTTTTTTACTTAGTTTTCCTTGATATTCTTTGGCCTCATCAAATTTTACAGTAAATCTTTGTAGCCATAAATCTACAATTTCAGTATTTGGGAGTTTTTTTATTTTATTTTCAACTTTGAGAATATTTTCTATTTTGTTTTGATTTGAATCGTCACCGCGCTTCAAAAATTTCTTTTTCTTCCTTGCGGCGGAGGAGTCGAGGGATGAGTCGCATAAAATGCAAGGAAATTTTTTGGGAGTGCACCGCGCGAGCTTGCGAGCGCGGGCTGGGACGCAATACTACGCAATCGGAGTGCACGCTTCGCGTTCGCATTCGTACGCGCACGACGCGTACGAAGCCAATCGCTCCGCGATTGGAAGTAGGCGCGAGTTCCATTCTGGTGGGCGCTAGAGGACTTGAACCTCTGACCTACTCGGTGTAAACGAGTTGCTCTACCAACTGAGCTAAGCGCCCGGCAAAAGGAGCGTGCTCCTTGGCGGAGGAAGTATTAAACGGACTATCGGCCTCCACCAACTGAGCTAAGCGCCCGACGGGAAAAGGTTCCTAATTCTGGTGGGCACGAGAGGACTTGAACCTCCAAGGGTTGCCCCATACGCACCTGAAGCGTACGCGTATACCAATTCCGCCACGTGCCCATTAATCTTGCTCCCAACATCTACTTTGCCACATATCTGTCTTTTTTGCCAGTTTTTTATTTTATACGTACCGACACCGGAGCTGTTAAGGCTTGACCTTAACAGCTCCGGTGTCGGTTATTTATTTGATAACATCAATTTTCCCCTTAAAATATCCTTCTGTATAACCCCTATGGAATCATCTACAGCAACAACATCCCCATTCTTTATTGCATTTGCTATTTCTGCATTGCTAATAGAAGGACGGACTCCTTCTGCTGTTGACAATGTAATGTGAGGATTATCATTTACGGACTTTTCATTATTTACCAGCAACACATCCACTTTCTCCGACGTAACACGACCAATAATTGCAATCCTATGTTTTTCACCTACATTTAAATTGTCTTTCCTTTCTTTTGGTTTAAAGGCGATGGTGGAGTGATGATAAAACACATTTGCATGTACGGGAGGATATTTTTCTTTTAGGGCATCGCTGTCATCAACAAATAACGCTGTGTATACCACTGTTTCTTTTGATTTAAAATTTCTTGATGGTTTCATCTTTTATGATTAAATAATTTTTGTATTTTACATACACCTTTCTCGCCCCAGCCCCGCCAGCGGGGCTGGGGCGAGAGGCACCGCAACACAATCTTAATAATTATCTTCCTTGATTTGAAAATACGCTTGCGGATGCAAACATGCCGGACATTTCTCAGGCGCAGTATCTCCCTCGTGAAGATAACCACAGTTCCTACACTTCCAGATTATTTTTCCACCACTCTTAAAAACTTTCCCGGACTCAAGATTTTCATGCAACTTTCTGTATCTTGCCTCGTGGGCTTCCTCAACTTTGGCTATCATCGCGAAAGTTTCCGCAATTTCCGTGAAGCCCTCATCTTGCGCCACTTTTGCACTCCCCGGATACAACACCGTCCACTCCTCGTGCTCACCTTCCGCAGCAGCTTTCAAATTTTCAAGTGTTGTTCTTATTTCCCCGGCAGGATATGTTGCGGTAATTTCAACCGCCCCGCCCTCCAAAAACTTGAAAAATCTTTTTGCGTGCTCTTTTTCATTCAGTGCCGTTTCAGCAAAAATGCCCGACATTTGTTCAAGCCCGTCTTTCTTCGCCTGCTTGGAAAAATAATCGTATCTCATTCTTGCCTGCGACTCGCCCGCAAATGCCTTTAATAGATTTTTCTCGGTTTGTGTTCCTTGTAGTGTTTTCATAATATAGTTAGGAAATTAATTTATAAACATCCGTATCTGAAATAACCCGAAGAAACCGGCTTCTCCTCGCAAAAGTAATTATATCACCAACCGCGAAACATTATCACAACACAAGCAACGTGCGCCTAAAGACTCAAATACAGACACGACGAAGGCACCCCTGTATTATTGTACTTTTTTCATCACCACCCTAGACTAAAAAAGATTGTCTTAATTTTTGTGTGGCATTTTCTATCTCGCTGAGATTGTCAGCATTTTTCATATTATTTTCGGCATATTTCATAATGGGTTTAACCGACTCAATTTTAAGCCCGAATTCTTTTTCCATCCACGGATAACGCGGGAACAACCAAACATGAAAATGGCTTGTCGCCGTGTCCTCCTCCTGCACGATATAAACATGTTTGATACTTAACACGTCGCGCATGGACTTCCGCAGACGACACAAAAACTTTATGAAGTCTACCTGTTCATCATCCGTAAACTCATCTACACTTTGTATGTGTCTTTTAGAAATTAAAATGACAAAACCAGGAATTGGAATTTCATAATCTTGTTCAGCGACAAAATACCGAGTCTCTGCGACTACTCCGGGATTTTTAATTTTGCCGTTTTGAATGGAACACGCAATACAAGCAACCCTGCTGGTTTTACCTTTTATATCTGTAACTTCTTTTTTTCATGCATGTTACGCATGAATAAATAATACACCCGATACTCTGAAAATGTGCCCCCGCGAGGAATCGAACCTCGATTAACGGCTTAGAAGTCCGCAGTTCTATCCGTTGAACTACAGGGGCGAAGTGAGGAAAGAAGAATGTGAGCCATAGGATCATGTTCTTCTTCTCCGAACGAGCTCATGCATCAAGCTTGCGAAGATACAGGGGCGTTAGTGTATTCAAGCACACATAATAACGTTTCGCATCTTTTCGCCCAGCCCATATCGCCCGCTCGGTTTACCCGAGCGGGCGATATGGGCTGGGCTCTGGCGAAACACTATTTTGACGGATCAACAAAAGGTCCCGCATTTGACTCGTATGCCGATTGCTGGCTCGCTCGCTTGCTGAAAATATCTTGTACTTGTTGCATGGCATTTGTATCAATCTTTGCGACATCAATCACCGTAACATGCACCGGCGCGTGTATTACGATATTGTCATGGAAGAAAAATACACTCCACGCAATCTCAAGCGCAATAACAATGATGCTGACCACAATCAATATAAACCAATCGCGAACAACACGCATGCGTCCTTCAGGAGACGCAAATGTTGGTATATATGAAGAAATTGAATCTGGAATTATTTTCATGGTGTTTAATGTGCTATAGCAGGCACGGCAGCGGTCGGTGAAGTGGCTGTGGTTGCAGCCCCCGCGGATACCGTTGAAACGGTGCCCGCGGGGGCTGCAATCGTACTTGATGCCACAGTAGCGACCGAAACAGTCGTCGTTGAAACCACATTTGTTGCCGCCACTGTGAGCGTCATGCTGGCAGACCATGTAGAAGACCCTGCTCCAGATGTGCTACTCCCCGGCACAGGAGCATTGCTCAAAGATACCATGTGCGTAGTTATATAATACGGCATAGTTTCAATTGCACCGACAGTATTCATAACCGCGGAGAACGAACCCTGCGCACTGATTGAAATCGCATACACAGGCTTTCCTTTCTCTGTTTGTTTGGAAACTGAAACTACGGAAACTGCCGCTCCCGTTGCTCTGCCGATCGCCTCAAACACATTAAGAAATTTCACCACACTTACGTTGGTCACGATGTACCTGTTAATCACCGCCTCATCTTGTATGAGCGACACGACGGTTGCCGCTTCCGTTCCGGAACGAGCCAACAATTCCTGTTTCCCGCGCACGTCCGCATCAAGCTTTACAACTGACTGTCGCAATAAAATTACCGAATCATATCCCCATCTGTATGCTCCGACAAAAACAAAAAGGATGCTGAGTGCAATTGCAAAAATGATGATGTGTTTTTTCATACGCTATGGCATAAACGAGCCGGCAAGTGTGATTGTAAATTTTATATCGGTATTTTTTGCATAAACACTCACTGGAAGATCGGCGGAAGAAATATATGACGCGCGCTGTAATGACTCTTGATACAACTGCAACGTACGGCGATCATTGGCAATGCCACTGATAATAATTTGCGCTTGTTTCCCTTTTTGCGGTGCCGTATATGTTATCTCTTTTAAGAGAACTCCGTTGCGGGCGATGCTCAAAACCTGACCGATTGCCACAGTTGCCGACGGCGCACCGGAGAGTGTTCCAAAAAACGTTGCCTGCCCATTAAGTGCATCGATTCGCGTCTTGATTGACTGAATATTTTGCGCCGTTATCTGCGCCAGATATTCAGATGCCGTTTTTAGCTGACGATGCCTTGCCTGTAGCATGGCGTATGACGGAAACAACAATGCCATCTGTACAAAAACCAGTATAGAGAGTGCAGCTGTCACAACAGTACCGAGTCGCACAAGATATTCTCTGTGCGCTCGCTTCACATCGGACAAGGGCAATAGATTGATTGGTTTACTGTACATAATCTCTGAGAGCTAACCCTATGGCGGTCGTGTACGTAAAAGACTGCGCATAGTCAACAGACGGGAGCCATGTGTCAAGCGATGCAAAATTCGTAAACACATCCCCCAACATTACCGGGACACGCAAAGTGCTTGAAAGATATTCCGGCAGTCCGCGCACGGTTGCGTTTCCTCCGACCAAAACAGCGCGCGTTACAGGAGCGAACAAATTATTCGTACGCGTACGATTTTGCCAATACTCCAACCGCATGGTAACCTCATCGCGAATTGCCGAAGCGGTTAAAAGCATTGCGGCGAGATATTCTTCTTTCCCTCCCGATGACACAATGCCATGCTCAACTTTTATTTTCCGCGCTTCTTCTTCGGAAACACCAAAATATTTTTGCACGGCGTGAGTCAGAGCTTCGCCACCGACATCAAGTGTCGTGGCGAAGCGCGGAATCTGTCGTTCGGCAATAACCAGTTTCGTAGTTGTCTTTCCTATATCAATAATGAGCACCGTTTCGTCTGTGTGTGCCGGCAACAATGCGCGTGCCGTAGAAAACATTTCACTTTCAAAAGAGGCAGGCTCAATTCCACTTTCTTCAAGCACATGTAGAAAATTTTCAACTATTTTTCGTGCATAACCAACTCCGACCACAAGTGTCTCTCCGGCGATTACTCTCAACGGCATGATATTAAACATAACCGTATCGGGCGGAAGAGGCACATATTCATCAAGAGACTGCTCCACTGCGGTACGCCATTCTTCTTTGTTTTTCCCGCGAACCTTCAATTCAAAAAGATACGATTTTGATTCCGGAAGAGACACATGCGCAGCCTTTGTGCCATGCCGATGTGCCAAGGTCTTGAGAGTATCTGCAACCACCTGTTTTGAAGTAATGTCTCCTTTGCTCATAACATTTTCCGGAAGTGCAACCTCATCAAAAATATCTACCTCCGGACCATGTGCAAACTCTTTAATATGTACCGCTTTGACACTACTGGTTGAAATATCAATACCGGCGGTCGGCAATGCCATGTATGCAGGTGGCGGGAAATGAACGCGAAAGAAACGTGCTAGTGAATGTTCAGACATTACTCATAAGTATACCGCGACAACGTGCAGAAAAAATATTTTGAAAGACAAAAATGTGAATAATTGTTATCAATTCGCGCCGGTGCCAGGCGGAACCGGATGATGCGGGGTCAAAAATGCGAAAGAGTCACCCGCACCCACAGCAAAAAGCATTCCGTTGGATTTCAAACCAAATATGGTGCGCGGTTCTATATTGGTAACAAACGTAAATTGTTTTCCGATAATTTCTTCGGGATCGGATACGTACATGGAAATACCGGAAATAATTTGACGTGGGGTATCTTCCCCGAAATCAACAATCAACCGTAACAGCTTTTCAGATTTTGGTACTTTTTCGGCAAGACGTATGGTGCCGATTTTGATTTCAATATTATGTAATTCGTCAATGGTTATCATGGTGTGAAAGGTAACTGGTAAGAATAAGCGCGGCGGCGGCGGCGTCAACGGCGCGATGGTCGGCGCGGCGCTTCCCGTCCGGGAAGCGCCGCGCCTCTTGCGTGGTAAGTGTTTCAGACTCAAAAAAGACCGCGATGCCCGTACGACTTGAAACCTCATTAGAAAATATTCGTGCATCGTGCGCAACTTTATTTTCCACTCCTTGAAAATCTTTTGATTCACCTATCACCATTGCGTCAACCTCGCGCTCTTTTACAAGTGCGGTAACCGCGTCAACAAGCGCAGGCGTATTTTGCAAAATAGCATGCGGGAAGCCCATCGTTGCCAATTCATCCGAAAAGGCAACCCCTACTCTTTTACTGCCGTAATCTATGCCGATGTAGCGCATGGATACATCTTATCATCACGTGACACTTTTAGCCGACAACGTCTTGTGCTACACTCGCCATATGCAACGAATTATTTCCGTTTCTCACCTCACTGGACTTACGCCGAGCGTTTTTTTGTCACTGCTCATGGCGCTTATGCTTTTCACTCTTATTCTAAAAGGGTACGCGCTGTGGTACAGTGCACGTGGTGAGCAGAAATGGTGGTTTATAGTATTGCTTGTCATAAACACCATGGGCATTCTTGACATTGTGTATTTGCTATTCTTTAGTCCTAATCCAATAATTGATACCACCAAATCAGCATTGAAGAAAGACTCGGCGCACGGTTCTGAATCAACAGAATAAATAACTTAACGCAACATAAAACATAACTGGAGGGGTGGCAGAGTGGTCTATCGCACCGGTCTTGAAAACCGGAGTCTATAACAGGACCGTGGGTTCGAATCCCACCCCCTCCGCCAATTTGTAGTGAGATTGTATCCTTTGCGCGAACCTTTTTCAAACAGCAATCGCGGAGTGATTGCGATTAAGGAAGCGGAACGCGCCGCGTACTGTCCATTGCGTGCGCCTGCGGGCGCACGCTCCCCACGGCGAGAGTACGTGGTAATTCTGACCATTCTATCCGCTAGGAGAGTTTGGTGGTAACTCTCTCAATTCCACCAAAGAAAAGGGGTCAGACCCCTTTGTTTATTAAAATTTGTGTCATAGTTTTGGGAAGAAAAGGGGTCAGGAGAAAAGGGGTCAGACCCCTTTGTTTCAGATCAAAAACCACTAAATTTAATCTATAAATACAATCAGAAAGAAATTGAACAAACAAAATTAGAGGAACTAAAAACACTTTTTGAAAAATTAGTATAATGGAGTTTTGTTTGCGTGCGCATTGGGTGGGTTGGGCAAGCGCAATATGATTTGCTTGTGCTATCCGTTGAGCGAACGCACAAAAATACCGAGCAGGCATTGGCGAAGTATGAACCTAGCCAATGCTAGACGCTTGCGTGTAGTGAGCGGACGATAAAGCCACCACAGAGCATCGGGAGGAAGCGCCTCGGGTCGACGCGAACGACGGAGAATAAAGGCGACACTATGCCGCCATAAGTTATGCTATATTTCATTTATAAGCCTTTTTTGGAGGAGTGAAGTGGCGAAAGCAAAACCATAAAATTTCCTTTCAATTTTTCGCGGCCCCCCTTTGCACCCCCCCCCAGCATCAAGAGTTGGCAGTGACAAGCTTTCTCATTTATAAATTATAGCGGTTACCCTTTGTCACCACCAAAGGTTAATCGAATATAGATTTGTATATTTCCAAAAACCTGCTAAAATGGAGATACAGAAAGTTATATTGTCAAAATTATGAAAAAATTTACATCAGGGCTATATAAACAACAACTTAAATATAAAAGCTTTGCTCCCTCATTAATTAATAGGCCATTTGGGTGGGAAGACAGAAAGATTGACACGCTACATGGCGAAGCGATGCGTCTTTTGGGTGAATTAAATGCTTATTCAACCCTTGTTCCCGACGTTGACTTTTTTATTAAGATGAACGTCGCTAAAGAAGCGACAACTTCAAACATGATTGAAGGTACGCAAACCGATATAAATGAAGTTGTTTTACCACAAGAAGAGATATATCCGGAAAAACGAAATGATTGGGGTGAGGTACAAAATTATATCAAAGCCATAAATTTCTCAATTGACAAATTGCAAGAACTTCCACTCTCGGTCCGCCTTTTGAAAGAAACCCATAGAATTTTATTATCCAGCGTACGCGGTAAATACAAAACACCCGGAGAAATTAGAAAAAGTCAAAATTGGATTGGAGGATCTTCATTATCTGATGCTTTTTTTATACCGCCAACTCATAAAGAAGTTTCGGATTTGTTACATGATTTAGAAAAGTTTTGGCACAACAAACAGATTGACGTTCCTGTTTTAATCAAAATAGCAATTACACATTATCAATTTGAAACCATCCACCCATTTTTAGATGGGAACGGCCGCCTTGGCCGCCTGCTTATTACTTTACAGCTCGTTGATTCTCATACCTTGGAGAAACCAACATTATATTTATCTGCATTTTTTGAAAAAAATAGAGCATCATATTATGACTCTCTTACAATGGTGAGAAAAACAAATGATTTGGAGCAGTGGGTGAAATTTTTTCTTAACGGAGTTATTTATACTGCAAAGGACGGGATTGAAACGTTCAAAGAAATTGTTGCGTTGCGCCAAAGATATGATTCACGAGTCATATCTTTGGGTAGTCGCGCTAAAAATGCCCAAAAGTTATTATTATTCATGTTCTCTCATCCTATTGTAAATACCAAAACCGTGGCGAAAGAATTACAAATTAGTTTTAATAGCGCAAACAGGTTGCTTAAATCTTTGGTTGATCTAAGAATCTTAAAAGAGGCGACGCGATTCTCTCGCAACAGATTGTTTATTCTTGATAAATACCTAAACTTATTTAAAAGATAAGTGCTGGACTAACAAAATATTTATGGAATTAAATAAGCCAAAACTTAAAAAAACGTTCCCGGAACTTTTTAAGGCTATTTTAACGGGGAATGAAAAAGATAGCCACGCATCAGCGAGAGCCGTGCGGAAATTATTATATAGCTCCGACAATACTGGAGGATTTAAAGAAATTGGTGAGATAATAGAAAATGCTCCGAAAGAATACTTTGCAATCTCAGAGGATTGGCGTAAGGAAAATTTTGTTGTATCCGTATCAGTTTTGTATTATTTACATGATAAAGAGAATGAGCCCGATTTTTTATTTTCGTGGACATTATATTTACTCCAAAACAAGAATGGCAACATCAGACAATCCGCTGTTCGTATGATAGAAAATGAGCTCGGGCTACTCACTGTTCACATTCGCATACCAAATAAAAACTATGCCGGTGATTTACAGCCGGATAAGGCCGATCTTATTTTGTTCAGTTTATTCGTAGCCCTGAATGATTTAATTGGGTGTGTATGGAATCCAAAATATAAAAAATATAAATACATCCGGTCGTTACCAACCGGACCGTATAAATCAATCCAACTGGTTTTATGTAGAATTAGAGAAGACTGCGGTGCAGAATATATGAAGCAAATGAAAAAACGGTTGTCCAATCTCTATAGTCCACCGCGCCGACAAAGTCGGGGCGGGAGGGGAGGGGCGGGAGGGGAATAAATAAAACCTGAACTTATCCTAAACAAACAACGTTGTCGGGGTGCCGAGATTCGAACTCGGGATAAATCCTCCCAAAGGACTCGTGCTACCACTACACTACACCCCGAAATTATACATGACCTACGGAATACGGCTTGTTGGTATTTTTGCCCTCCCCCCGGGTATAGCACCCTTGGTGCTATACCCGGGGCATCGTTTTTTGGCAACACCACACCACAAGCGCGTACCGAAGTATTGTACCAGGATTATACGATCTGCGGTAGGTATCGCACCCGAGCCGCCCCATCGTGCCTCCTTAGCCACACCAGCACCCCATCCACCTGCCACTCCCCTTCCCATTTTCGTTCAGAGATATACCACTGCCCGGTTCGCACCACTTTTCTTATTTTTGATGAATGCAGATTTTCCGCCGGGTTAAAAGAGTCCGCCTCACGACGTGGCGGGGGAAACTCATTACACATGATACTTTTCACTTCTATGACATGAAGCACTCTCCCCTTACGTACTACAATATCAAGCTCTCCGGTTTTCTTCGCTATATTCTTCCCTTCAATGCGAAACCCATTTCGGCGCAGATAGTCCGCCGCGATACGCTCACCCAAATCGCCAACTTCTTTGTGAGACAAGTGTGAAATGTCCATATGTTTTATTATACATTGACTTACAGAAAAACGGCTCTATTCCGCTACATATGCACATTTTATAAAGGAAACTCGCCAGTGTCCTTTATATCTTATCCACATTGTCCACAGGTTTATCCACAGTCCAAAAATGTCGTTTTAGCGTGAAATTATCCCCTTACTCAGGTTAAAAATGATGTTGCGCAAACTTACACACCACCACCGACTTTCTTTGTGCGGATAGGGAGAATCGAACTCCCGACTCATCCTTGGCAAGGACGCATTTTACCACTAAACCATATCCGCTTTGAATAAAGCATATCATATGTACGGGTCATCTGTACACTGCTTGAATGTGCCCCCGCCAGGGCTCGAACCTGGAACGTCAGTTCCGAAGACTGATGTGATATCCATTTCACCACGAGGGCTTCCTTAGGTCTTATACTACTGCATTACTATGAAAAATGCCATTATGTATTACTATACACATATGCACTACATCATCCCGGACGAAATACAATCAGTTATTGATACGTTGCAAAAGCATGGACATGAAGCATATCTTGTCGGTGGATGCGTACGTGATTTAATCATCGGCAAAAAGCCTAAAGACTGGGACGTTACAACTAACGCAAAGCCGGACGAAATACAAGAAATTTTTGAAGAAACTTTTTATACAAATGAATTCGGTACCGTTGGAGTGGTGCTTGATACCGAAGAAAAGAGTTTCAAGGTGGTGGAAGTAACCCCCTATCGCACCGAATCTGCGTATAGCGACAAGCGTCGCCCGGACTCCGTTTCGTTTGGCGAATCAATAGAAGAAGATCTCGCACGAAGAGACTTTACCATAAACGCAATTGCGTATGATAGTTCTAAAGGACAAATGGTAGACCCCTATAAAGGACATGACGACCTTGAAAGACATGTCATAAGTGCCGTTGGTGTTGCACAAGACCGCTTTGAAGAAGATGGCTTGCGCCTCATGCGCGCACTGCGCTTTGTCGCGGAACTTAACTTTGCACTTGATACGGATACAGCAGAGGCGATACAAAAGAAATCTTCCGTACTTAAACACGTTTCCAAAGAACGTATACGAGATGAATTAGTGCGCATATTGCAATCAGACCAGCCGGTGGTCGCTTTGATGCTTTCGGCAAGGCTTGGTATTTTGGAATATATATCCCCAGACCTTGTGCAAGGGATTGGTATTGAACAAAACCATGCTCACTCCTATGATGTTTTTGAACATTTAATGCGCACCATGCAACATGCCGCCGATAAGAAATGGTCACTTGAAATGCGCCTAGCTGCCCTTTTCCATGATGTTGGGAAGCCAAAAACCAGACGGTGGTCAGAAGAAAAGAAAGAGTGGACATTCTATGGGCACGAAGTAGTTGGTTCACGTGTAACAGAGCGAGCCCTCAAGGAATTGCGCTTTTCACGTGAAATAACAGAAAAAGTAGTGAAATTGGTCCGATGGCACATGTTCTTCTCTGATCCGGATAAAATAACACTCTCTGCCGTAAGACGAATAATAAGCAATGTTGGTGAGGAAAATGTATGGGATTTACTTAATCTGCGCATATGCGACCGCGTAGGCACGGGAAGACCAAAAGAACAGCCATTCCGATTCAGAAAATACAAAGCGATGGTTGAACAGGCGCTCAGAGACCCTATATCAGTTAAAATGCTAAAAGTAAACGGAACAATTCTTATAAATGAGTTCCACGTGAAAGCAGGACCACGAATTGGCTGGGTGCTGAACGCCCTTCTTGAGGAAGTGCTTGAAAACCCTGAAAAAAATACGAGAGGATATCTGGATACAAAGATACAGGAGCTTTTAAAACTGTCAGATGATGATTTGAGAAAACTTGGTGATGCCGGGAAAACCGAGCAAGGTAAAAGGGAGGAACAAGAAATAAAAGATATTATGGAGAAATATCACGTTCGGTAGTATTTCACGTGAAAACTTAGTTCCACGTGAAAACGGGCTAATATCTTAAGTCTGCATATAAAACCATACACATTTTGGAGGGGGCCATGACCGTCTATTTTTTTAGCAATAAGTAAAAGGCGAGGAAATAAATTTCCTCGCCTTTTACAAAATATAATACAGAATGGTACACGTGAAATGGAATATAAAAAACCACCATTATGCAGATCAAAAATTTTAGATTGGGGGCTTATTTTTTTGGTAGATCCGCTGGGGATAATTTGGTGGTTTTTATTTTTGGTGTTTTCACATTTTTTAGTATGCCTTTATTTTTATCTTGTGGAATTCGTCCACGACGTTGGCATCCTTTTTTTAAAATGCAAAACTTTTTAAAGAGCTTTCAAAGAACTAACTCGTCCATTTACAATATTAAAGTCCTATAGGACATATGTAAAGGACACCTATGTGGATAACTGTCTTTTATGTTGTCCTTTATAGAGTTATTGCCACCGGCACGTGGTCTGAGCCATACACGTCTGAATAAATTTGTGCGGTTTTTATACGTCGTGCAATTTCATTTGATACAAAAAAATAATCAAATCTCCATCCGACATTTCTATCGCGCGCACGAGTTTGCACATCCCAATATGTGTACGCTCCAGTACTCTTCGGATATTTATCTCTGAATGTATCCACGTATCCGGCACGAATAACTTCATCCAACCACGCGCGCTCTTCTGGAAGGAAACCGGTATTATTTTCATTTTCCACCGGACGCGCCAAATCAATCTCTTCGTGAGCGGTATTTACATCGCCACAAAAAATAACCGGCTTCTTCTCACGCAATTTTTGTATGAACTGTAAAAAGGCATCATAGAAACGAAGTTTGTATTCCAAGCGGTCTTGCCCGCGCCCACCGTTTGGGAAATATACACCAAGAAGCCAAAAATCTTCATATTCACCGGCGATGATACGACCCTCTTGGTCAAATTCTTTTATGCCCATACCATACAAAACGGAAAGTGGCTCTTGTTTGGAATACAACGCAACACCACTGTACCCCTTGCGCACCTGTGAAGATGAGAAGAAAGACGAGAAACCACCAAGCTCGCGCACTTCGTCGGGCAGTTGTTCCGGACTCGCTTTTGTTTCTTGCAGACAAAATATATCGGGCTTGGTTGCTTGCAAGAAGGGAATCCATTTGCCATTTCTGGCAACCGCTCGCAACCCGTTTACGTTCCAAGAAACAATGCGCATATAAGATACACTATACCAAACAATGGCGCTCAATGGCGCTTGCTGTGATATTTTTTATGCACCTCACGCAAGTGCGCATCAGTTATGTGTGTATAAATCTGCGTAGTGGTAATGTTTGCGTGCCCCAAAAGAGCCTGCACACTGCGCAAATCGGCGCCATTTGAGAGCAGGTCGGTTGCAAAACTGTGGCGCAACACGTGCGGCGTTACCTTTTTTGTAAGCCCGGCACGCACGGCGTATTCTTTTATAATACGCTCCACGGAACGCGCGGTTATGCGCCCTCCTTGCTTTTTGCCAACAGAAAGACCGATAAAAAGCGCCTCGTCCATATCTTTACGCGCGCGCAAATACGAAGAAACCGCTTCTTTTGCACAAGAAGAAAGAAATACCACGCGAACTTTATCTCCCTTCCCACGGACTGAAAGCTCATCACGAGAAAGATCAATATCAGTATCAAGCGCGCAGAGTTCGGAAACGCGCAGTCCTGTTGAAAACAAAAGCTCCAGCATTGCCTTATCCCGAAGACTTTTTTCATCGGTGCCACGCGGAGCATTCAAAAGGCGAGTTAATTCCGCTGTGGTTATCAGATCAAGTGAGCGCTCCGGCAATTTTGCAAGCTCAATGCGCTCGGGTGACAAACAAGGAATATCGCGCCTGTGAAGAAATTTTAAGAAAACACGCAGTGCGATAAGATAATAGTTTTGTGTACGACGCTTCAGCGCGCCTGAAGTTCCTGGCTGACGATTGAGCCACAAACGAAACGCGCGAATGGACTCTTCGGAAATATCGTCTACCGTTTTAATATGTGCGTATCGAAAAAATCGTGTGAGGTATCGGTCGTAATTTTCAACAGTCTTAACCGAGCGACCGCGCTCAATTTCAACATACTCAAGAAACTGCCTTTTAAGCTGTTTGATATCCACCATTATTTTTAGTATAGCGCATATGTCGCACAATATTTGTTTCTCCGGGTCGTAGTACCCACGCCCACTTGGGGTCGAACCCCCAAGTGGGCGTGGGTACTACACAACCACCATGCTATTATTAATACGCTATGGAATCACACTTTTCAAAACCAGAAGGTCTGCCAAAGAAAAAGGAGGTGAACGAACTCCCCGATGACCACTGGTTTTCCGTTACGAAAAAACTCTATGAGAGTATGGGAAAGGTGGACTTGTTGCAGATAAGAGAGCGGTTAGTGGTTGATGCTTTTAAGATGCCCTCCGGGCAAACATCAGCCAT
>VAPM010258344.1_pt1 | contig 15296 bp, 14 predicted proteins | sample 3395091 | NCBI WGS metagenome assembly VAPM01 (sample SAMN08290445, study PRJNA428436) | hydrothermal vent metagenome | isolation source: Deep-sea hydrothermal vent chimney 3 | place: Pacific Ocean: Juan De Fuca Ridge | reverse complement strand
GGAGTTTTACAGCTTATCAAAGAGCTATAATATGCCCGGTTGGCGGGTGGGATTCATGGTTGGGAATTCGGTACTTGTTTCTGCGCTGGCACGGATGAAGTCGTATTTGGACTATGGCACCTTTGCGCCAATACAAATTGCTGCCATCACCGCTTTAGAAGGCCCTCAAGCTTGTGTCAATGACATTAGAGAGACGTACAGGAAACGCCGAGATGTTATATGCTCGGGTCTCAATGCCCTGGGGTGGGCGGTAGATGTGCCAAAAGCGACCATGTTTGTCTGGGCTCCGATTCCTGAGCAATATCGTCACTTGGGTTCGCTGGAATTTACTAAAAAAATGCTGAAAGAGGCCAAAGTCGCAGTCTCACCCGGTATCGGGTTTGGCGAGTACGGCGATGACCATGTGCGTTTTAGTTTAATAGAAAATGAACACCGTTCTCGCCAGGCTATTCGAGGTATACGTGATATGTTTCGTAATAATAAGTGATGTTTTTGAAAAAATTGTTTTTTGAGCGAGGAGATAACTAAGTTGGAACCCGTAAAAGTAGGGCTGCTCGGTTTAGGCACCGTGGGTAGTGGGACGATTAATGTATTGGAACGCAACCGAGATGAAATTACACGGCGTGCTGGAAGAGAGGTCAAAATTGTTATCGCATCGGCACGTGATGTAAATAAAAAACGACATTGTTCAACGGCGGGCATCTCATTAACGACCGATCCCTTTGCCGTGGTGAACCGCACAGATATTGATGTTGTTGTGGAGCTCATTGGGGGGACTGAACTGACATTGGAGTTGGTGCTACAAGCGATACAGAATGGTAAACATGTTGTTACCGCAAATAAAGCTTTAATTGCGATGCATGGTAATGAAATATTCGCCGCAGCGAGTAATAAAGGTGTGATGGTGGCCTTTGAGGCGGCGGTGGCGGGAGGTATCCCTATTATTAAAGCGCTGCGCGAAGGGCTGGCGGGGAATAAAATTCAGTGGTTAGCTGGAATAATCAATGGTACAGGTAATTTTATTCTTACCGAAATGCGCGACAAAGGAAGTGATTTTGCGGATGTATTGGCCCAAGCTCAAGCGCTGGGTTACGCTGAAGCCGATCCCGCTTTTGATGTTGAAGGTATTGATGCGGCACATAAATTAACCATATTGGCCGCCATTGCATTTGGTATTCCTCTACAATTTGAAAAAGCCTACACGGAAGGGATTGCGAGCATAACTCGCGAGGATGTTAACAATGCAGCAGAGTTAGGTTATCGGATTAAACACTTGGGCATTGCCAGACATGTTGATCACGGTATTGAATTAAGAGTGCACCCGACACTCATTCCCGACAGACGTTTAATCGCCAATGTTGATGGTGTTATGAACGCGGTACTGGTTCAAGGGGATGCCGTTGGTCCAACGCTTTATTACGGGGCAGGAGCAGGGGCAGATCCCACGGCCTCTGCTGTCGTGGCTGATATTGTCGATGTGGTACGCAGCTTAACGGCAGATCCTGAAAATCGGGTGCCCCATTTGGCATTTCAACCGGATACTTTATCTGACATTCCCATTTTATCTGTTGAAGAGATTACGACCGCTTATTATTTACGTATACACGTTATGGATCAACCCGGTGTGCTTGCTGATATTACACGATGTCTTGCTGATCAATCGATTAGTATAGAAGCCATGGTTCAAAAAGAAGAAAATGAAGAAAGTAAAACGGTTCCCATTATATTGTTGACGCACCGCTTGCAGGAAAAACAAATGATCATTGCGATTCAAAATATTGAAGCGTTAAGTTCCGTTGTCGGTAAGGTGACTCGTATTCGCTTGGAACATTTAGTCGCCGATTAAAGTCTGTGTGTGGGCTGATTTTTCTGTGTCAATTATATGAACATAAATAATAATTTAAGAGGTGTGTGATGCCCTTTCGTCCCCGTTATATTGGATTAATAGAAAAATACCGTGATCGTTTACCTGTTAAAGATGATGTGCGCATTATTAGTTTAGGGGAAGGGAATACACCGCTAATACGCTTAAATAATATTCCAGAATTATTAAAGTATGACGTGGATCTTTATATTAAATACGAAGGTTTGAATCCCACGGGTTCTTTTAAAGACAGAGGGATGACCATGGCGGTGACTATGGCGGTGGAGGAGGGCAGTAAGGCGATCATTTGTGCTTCAACCGGAAATACTTCGGCAGCGGCAGCAGCCTATGCGGCACGCGCCGGTGTCAGTGCTTTTGTTTTAATACCGGAGGGTAAAATCGCGCTGGGCAAGTTAGCTCAGGCGATGATACACGGAGCTGTTATTATACAAATAAAGGGTAATTTTGATCGCGGTTTGGAGCTGGTCAAAGAGGTCGCCAATGAAGCGCCTGTCACCATTGTCAATTCTATTAACCCTTATCGCTTACAAGGGCAAAAAACAGCTGCCTTTGAAATTATTGAAGAATTGGGGGGCGCGCCCGATTATCATTGTTTGCCGGTAGGTAATGCTGGCAATATCAGTGCCCATTGGATGGGGTATACGGAATACCATGATCATGGGATCGTTAATGCTTTACCCAAAATGCTAGGCTATCAAGCGTGCGGTGCTGCGCCCTTTTTGCGTGGCGAGCCTGTGGCAGAACCTGAGACGGTGGCAACGGCAATACGGATTGGTCACCCGCAAAGCTGGGATTTAGCATGGCAAGCTCAAAAAAAATCAGGCGGGTGGTTTGGTGAGCTGATGGACGATGAAATTCTCGCCGCACAAAAATTACTTGCCGAAAAAGAAGGTATCTTTTGTGAGCCGGCATCGGCCGCTTCGCTGGGTGGTGTCATGCGTGATATCAGTAACGGCAAAATTCCCGCTGGTAGTAAGATTGTCTGCACGCTAACCGGTCATGGTTTAAAAGATCCGGATACTGCAATTAAACAAGCGGGAGAGGGTATGATTACCGTAAAGGCCAATTTACAAGAAGTAAAAGGGGCTATCCTGGCGAATATGGACGTATAAGATATGATAATAATAAGGGAGAATACCTATTTCGAGTGTTTTTATTAATAAAGTAATACAAAAACTATTGACAACTTAACTCGGAAATTAGTATGGTTGTCTCAATGATTATACAGAGATACATTGCAGGTTTGTTGTTAGCTTTGATGTCCGGCTCTATCTGGGCATCTGTCGCTGAAGAGCACGTATTGAATTATGATAATACAAGCAAGCAGCTCACTCGTATATTGGCTCTGGACTGGGTCGCGTTCACTGAGCGTGAGCGCTCCGTTTGTTCACAGGAGCACGCTGTAAATCACGCAGCGTATTACTTTGCTGCGCCGAATCAAAAATCAGCGCCTGTTGCTTATAACGAATCGCTTGACGTTGTGTTGAGTCTGGTCGTGGATGCCATTATATTAAAACAACGCATGCCTTCGGGCCACTTCAATTCTACATTACCGGGTCCTCCAGCGGGTCCCCCTCCCAAGCATATAATCTAAAATACATTCTCCTGCCTTAATAAAATAAGGTTTCAGAATGTTGTTATGTGCAAATTGTTTATCACATATTGGCATTAAATCGTACACTGTTATTTCAACTTATTAGCGAATGTACAAAGAAGAAAAATAATAAAATAAGGGGGAGGGAGACAGTCGTTTCTTTGATTTAGAGCGACTGTATTTTGAGATACCCGGCGCCGCACTGAGTGTGGTAGCCGGATTTTTTTTATGTAATGTATTGCAAAGGTAAGCGGAGTCGTTATATCATTTTTTACTATCATGGTTTTTGGCCTGGCATTCAAGCCGCGTTTATTGTGACCTCTCTGGTGATGTTCATCACAATCTGTTTTTCTCATATTAATAAAGTTAAAAAATAGTTTGGGCGCTATTATTTCGATAAAACAACTCAAAACCTGCCTTGACAGCAGTCAGGGTCTTGTTCGCGTTGTCGACGGTATTAGTTTTGATATTAAACGAGGTGAGACGCTGGCGTTGTTGGGTGAGTCAGGCTGTGGTAAATCAATGACGGCATTATCGATCATGCAATTGTTGCCTCCGCAGGCAAAAAGTAATGTGAGCGGCGTGATTAATTTTGCGACTCAAAATTTGTTGCAACTCAGTCAAACAGAGATGCGGTTGCTGCGGGGAAGTCGTATCGCCATGATTTTTCAGGAGCCGATGACTTCTCTCAATCCAGTATTGAAGGTGGGCAAGCAGATTGAAGAAGTACTGATCCGCCATAAAGGTATGAAGGGGCGACAGGCTAAAAAACGAACCTTAGAGCTATTGAATGCGGTCGGTATTCCCGAATGCAAGCAGAGATATAGTGAGTACCCGCATCAACTATCCGGTGGAATGAAGCAACGTATTATGATCGCTATCGCCCTGGCAGGAGACCCTGATTTATTAATTGCCGATGAGCCGACGACCGCTTTGGATGTGACTATTCAAGCTCAAATTTTGGATTTATTGAAAAAACTACAACAAGAAAACAATATGGCGCTGTTGTTGATTACGCACGACTTGGGCGTCGTTGCCGGTATGGCGGATAGAGTCGCCGTGATGTATGCCGGTGTGATTGTAGAGTCTGCTCGAAAAGATTTGTTTTTTAAGAATCCGCGACACCCTTATTCACAAAAATTATTTGCCTCTTTGCCTGATGTGAATAAACGTAATCATAAGCTGGCGGTCATTGCTGGGCAGGTGCCGTCTTTATCGCAAAAATTTGAAGGTTGTCGATTCGCTGAAAGATGTGATTGGGTGGAGTCTACGTGTAAAAAAGTGGTACCAGATTTGTTGGAGATTCAGGAAGGTCACCAGGTACGTTGTCACTTGATGGATATAACTAGCCGGAGCGACACAGGGGTAGAATCAGGAGCGTATACAAAAATTCAGAGCGATGGAGGTTATCGAAAAGAAGAACATACGCTGCTTCAGGTGAACAATATAAAAATTTATTTCGCGGTTAAAAAAGGCTTGTTTCAAGCGAAAAAAAACGTTGTTCGTGCAGTCGATGGTGTTTCATTTGAATTGATAAAAGGTCGTACTTTAGCCTTGGTGGGCGAGTCGGGTTGCGGTAAGACGACAGTAGGTAAAGGGGTGCTGCAATTGGTTCGTTCGACTTCGGGAACCGTTTATTATGATGGCCGAGATTTATGTCGCTTGAATCAGGCTGCAATGCGTCGCACCCGCAGTGATTTGCAAATGATTTTCCAGGATCCTTATTCCTCTATGAACCCGCGCATGAGGGTGGGTGATATTGTTGAAGAAGGCATGATCGCGCAAAATAAGGTCGGGACTTCAGCGCAAAGGCAGGAAAGAGTCGCGCAATTATTAGTCCAGGTTGGCCTTTCTGCTGAGGCTGGGTGTCGTTATCCCCACGAGTTTTCAGGAGGGCAGCGGCAACGAATTTGCATTGCCCGTGCCTTGGCGGTAGAGCCTAAAATTATCGTTTGCGATGAACCCACCAGTGCTTTGGATGTGTCAGTACAAGCTCAGATTTTGAATTTATTGAAACAGCTTCAAGATGAGCTGGGTGTGGCCTATCTTTTTATTACGCACAATATGTCAGTTGTCGAATACTTGGCGCATGATGTTGCTGTGATGTATCTGGGAAGAATTGTCGAGCAGGGTACGGTGGCAGAGGTCATGATGGCCGCCAAACATCCTTACACACGTAGTTTGTTATCGGCCGTCCCTGTGATTGATGGCAACAGGAAGAAGCATACCGTGATCAAGCTTGAAGGTGATATGCCGTCACCTGTTCACCCGCCTGCGGGCTGTCATTTTCATCCGCGTTGCAGGGAAGCGAAAGCAGCGTGTAAAAAAGATTATCCAGAGGTCGCTCAATTATCAGAAACACATAGAGTGCATTGCCACCTGTATACGTAGCAATGTACCTCAGGTTAAACCCTCTTGTTGCGATAGCTTACTCAGCAAGTTGATTTGATGTTTTTTTACGTGTGTTGCAGAGGGAGGCATAAAAAAAGCCGGGCAGTACCCGACTTTTTTTACAGATCAGTGAGTGATGATCGTAGTTTACAGAGTGACAATGAACTCAGCAGTGATAATGTCGTTGTCTGCGGCTGCTGTGCCACTTTCGCCATTGTCGTTGTTTGACCACTCAAGTGCAACTAACAAGTTACTGCTCGCCTGCCAGGAACCATATAGTGTCGTTCTTGTGTCGTCGTCATTGGTGCTATCTTCAAATGCCGTAGCACTGTATCGTGCTTTGACAGCAAAATCGCCGAAAGCATAACCGCCCCATATATCGTATGCGCTATCGACGATTGCTCCGGCAGACAGATAATCCACGCCAACAAGGAAACCGCTGATTGTATACTGAGCATTGAAGTCAATTACATCTTCTGCAGAATTTGCGTTGTCAGTATTGTCTGCCTGGGTCACAAAACCCAATTCAAGATCTAGGCCTTCAATAGGCGTTAGATTAGCGACTAAAGCAAAGGAATTTTCTTCGCTAACTTGTTGCAGATCATTTAAAAGGGCGCCTGTGACCGTCACCATGCCAAAATTAGCAGCGGCGGCTACACCGGCAATGTTGTTGCCGTCTAGCGCTGTTTGGCCGTCAAGTACATCATAGACCATGCCGTTAGATGTGAAGTTTTTGTCTGGAGCGTCTTCTGCCTCATGACCGATTGGATTGTTGAATACACCACCGATCAAGGTTACGTTATCCGATACGCCCCAAGCGAAAAACGCTTGCTCGATTCGGCCTGAGTCACCACCAAGGCTGGTGCCACCGTTGGCTGCAAGGTCTAAATCAATATCAATGCGTCCGGTGACCGCGCCCACGGTTGCAGAAAAGTCAACTTCAGCGGTTGCACCGAATTTGCCTTCAGTTGAGTTTTTTGTGCCATCTGTATTATCGCTAGCTTCATCAACGGCGGTATAGATAATATCTGCAAAACCCGATGCGTTGGCTGATGCTTCCGGCGCGGCGACGGCGCTATTCGCTGCGAAAGCCCCTAGTACTGCTAAACTCAATGCTGTCTTTTTCATGTTAACTCCTAACGTTGTTGTTTGTTGTTAACTTGCAACAACAAGATAAAAATACGCTTCGAAGTGAATGATAGACTGCTTTTTTTACAAAATCAAGCTAAAAATCAAAGCTTTTGCTATGAAGTCTCTATTTTTTCATCTGTTGCTATTGTGCAACTAGATATTTTTAGAGTGTTTTTTGAAATTATTTGTTGTTTCCAGGTGTCGGTTTTTTAGAGGTTTTTCCTCTGGATTAGGGGGGCTTGCTGATGTGATGATTCAGTCTGGATAAGCGTCATCATTCAGCGGAATGTGTTGTATCTTGTGTAATGCCTAGCATCATGATTAAATCGTTTTGGGGCGTTTGTCGGACTTAAATTATAGGTTGATATCAATGAATTCTAAAGATCAAAGTGTCCAGGATCGCCATCGACACCGTATGCAGAGAAAAAAAGCAGTGATTGATGCCGGCATTGCTCAGGCAACGAAGGAGCGGGGGGTTCTTCTTGTCCATACCGGCAATGGGAAAGGGAAAAGCAGCTCGGCTTTTGGTATGGTCGCGCGTGCCTTGGGGCATGACATGCGGGTTGCCGTGGTGCAGTTTATTAAAGGCAGTGGGGCGACTGGAGAAGAGCTTTTTTATCGTCGTTTTTCTGAAGTGGCGTATCATGTGATGGGCGAAGGCTTTACTTGGGAGACGCAAGATAAAAGTGCTGATATTGCCGCCGCTGAAGCCGCATGGGCAAAAGCGAGTGACTTCTTGGCCGATGAATATTTTGATTTAGTGGTATTGGACGAGCTGAATATCGCGTTAAAGCTGCGTTATCTATCCGTGGACAATGTGGTTAAGCAACTACAGCAAAGACCGGTGATGCAACATGTGGTGGTGACGGGTCGCGGTGCACCCTCAGCGCTGATCGAGATTGCGGATACAGTCACGGAAATGAAGGAAATAAAGCATGCTTATAAAGCCGGGATAAAAGCCCAAAAAGGCGTTGAGTTGTAATTGAAATATCGCCCGTTTTGGGACTTTAATTTTCACCCTATCTCTGATCTTGCCAAAGAAAATAGCATTATTTTATGAATAAATATTGTAGTGAGTTGGTTTCAAAGTTGCAGCCTTATGTCGCAGGTGAGCAGCCACAAGACCAGCAGTATATTAAATTAAATACGAATGAAAATCCGTACCCGCCTTCTCCTGCTGTACTGGAAGCCATGCGCGCCAAACTGGATGCGGGTTTAAGGCTGTATCCCGATCCAAATGCAACAGAACTTAAACGTAGCCTAGCATCTTATTGTCATGTGAACTGTTCAAATGTCTTTGTTGGCAATGGTTCGGACGAGGTGCTGGCTTTGGCTTTCATGGCTTTTTTCAAAAAAAACAAGCCTATTTTATTTCCCGATATCAGTTATAGTTTCTACCCTGTTTATTGTGGTTTATTTGAAATCAATTTCAAGTTGATTCCTTTGACGGAGGCATTTGAAATTGATGTTAGCGCTTATACTCAAGCAAATGGCGGTATTATTTTTCCCAACCCGAATGCGCCAACGGGGCGGGCTTTAAGTGCGGCGCAGGTTCAACAACTATTGCAAAAAAACTCCGCTTCTGTTGTTATCATCGACGAAGCTTATATTGATTTTGGCGGAGAAAGCGCCTTGCAGTGGATCGATCAATATCCGAATCTGTTAGTGGTGCAGACCTTCTCTAAATCACGTTCATTAGCAGGCATACGGGTCGGGTACGCTTTGGGGCACGTGGATTTAATAGAGGCTTTGGAGCGAATTAAAAACTCGTTCAACTCCTATCCTCTAGATCGACTGGCTATCGCTGGTGCGGTCGCAGCCATTCAAGATGAGCCTTATTTTCAAGTCAATAGAAAGCGAATTATTAATACTCGAGAACAGATTGCTTCCCAGCTGAACAGTATGGGTTTTAGAGTGTTGCCATCAGCAGCCAATTTTTTATTTGTAAAACATCATCACTACCCCTCTGAAAAACTGTATTTGGAGTTAAAAGAAAGGGGTATTTTGATTCGTTATTTTGATCAACCCAGAATCAGAGACTACGTACGGATTACGATTGGAACCGATGCCGAGATGGATCAATTAATGGAAGTGCTGGGCATTATTTTGATCGCCTCCTTTTAATACATCGCCGGTTCATTATTGGGTCGAGTTTTGAAACGTTTGTAGCTCCACTGATATTGGCTGGGTTTTTGTAATATTAATTTCTCTACTTCCTTATTCATGAGAGCAACAGATTGGCTTAAAGGTGCCTCGTTAATTGCAAACTCAGCTTTATAATAATGCATTTTATAGCCCTGTCCGTGACTTCGCCGTTCTGCAAAACAATAGAAGACAGGTGCCTGGGTTTTTATGGCTAATTTGGAAACCAGTGTCATGGTATTGGCTTGATGACCAAAAAAAGGTGAAAAAATACCATTATTTTTACCTGGGTCTTGGTCGGGAAGGATACCTATTAGCTCATTTCGTCGAAGCGCGGTAAAAAGTGCTCGTATCCCCCGGCTATCCGTCGGAACGAGTTGAGCCGTCGATTTCTCACGCCCCTTTTTGACGACATCATTCAGTGCTTTGAGCTTGGGGGGGCGATATAAGCTGGTCATGGGGTAGAGTGTGGCGCAATGCAGACCTACGACTTCCCATGCGCCTAAATGGGGGGCGACGATGATGGCTCCTTTCCCTCTGTCAAGTGCTGTTTTCAAATCATTATAACCATGGCCTTCTAAAATATAGGGGGTTAATTTTTCCATAGGCCAGAACCATAAAGGTCCGGCTTCGGTTACATTTTTTGCGGTTTCTATTAAATTAGCATGAATCAGTTTTTGCTTTTGGGTAAGAGAGAGTTCGGGAAAACAATAGTTAATGTTGGCGCTGACCGTATTTTTTAATGAATTGGGCAGTTTATACAGCAATTTTCCCAGTATTGTTCCTATGCTATGGGCAAAGGAGAGGCTGCCCAGTGAAAAAATTTTTAATATTAATTTAATGATGAAGATACGCATAGGCCAAGGTATAAAAAATAAAATGTGGGATTTGGAAAGCCCCCTTTTTGTTGGGAGCGAATGGAGGAATCTATTCTCAACGGGGGTAAAACACAGGGATGCATTTCATTATTGAGAAAGGTGGATTCAACATGGCTTTTACCCCACAAGGGGATACTGAGGCCCTCGCTATGGTTTTTATTTCCGGCGTCTCCGGGACAATGATCCGACAATAGCCATCATAACAAGATAAGCCTGATTGAAGTCTATATTTCGATTATTTAATGAAAAACATCCTTGTATTTCATTTTTTTGCTATCCCAAGCGTACGCCCAACAAGTGGGTTAAACCTAAAAAACGTAGTTGATCCCCAAAGACGTGTCCTTGGGGTGTAATTCGCATCCAACTGCGTTTTTCAGGCTAAAGAGACTGTAACGGGGCGAAAAATAAAATAATCAGCAAATATCGACCAATCAGGCTTGCTTCTATTCCAAAATATAGTCACCTCCTGTGATGAAAACCTGAATATATTGTGATTTCTTCAGTTAGGAATAGGGGAGGGCTGTGTTGTATTCATAAAAGGGCTACCCGCGATGAGATCTTCCTGTGTCACAGATTGGGCAAGGTCGATGTCATCCAGAAAATTGTAGAGCTGAACTCTAAGTTTGTCCCAGTAAGTTTGTGTTGGTGCATAACCATGGCTGAGAGCAAGCTCATGTGACGTGCCCATTTCTGGCCTTAAGGGCGGACTGTCTTCAACTGCGCGTACAATATCACCAATGCTGATTTGTTGGGCAGGCCGAGCGAGGCGATACCCTCCGTGTCGTCCCCGTGTTCCGCGGACTAAATCTTTTTGGCGTAACCGGGCAAAGATTTGTTCGAGGTAAGAGAGCGAAATACCTTGGCTTTGGGATATATCTGCGAGAGATAAAGGCCCTGTATTGTTGTGAATGGCTAAATTCATCATAGCGGTAATGGCATACCGCCCTTTTCCGGATATCAACATAATACCTTCCTAATTGGCGTAAATTGATGATGCTAATTACACCACACTGCTCAAAATCTATCGGATTGCTCCAATGTGCCCAGCGTGTGATGCCCTGAATTATCGATTAAATCGATAATATAGTACAAGTCTAGGTTATAAATCAGGAATATCAAATTTTTTTTATATTTATTATAGCAATTTGTTATTCGATGATTTCCCCCTCCTTTCCTTTGAGCAAACGTTTAATGTTATCGGTGTGTCGGTATAAGACTAATGTCGACATGATAATGGACGCGATGAAAAAAGTGACTGAGCTTAAAAACCATACAAACAAAGGCGTAAAAAGGGTGGCAACCAGTGCTGATAAAGAAGAAATTCGAAATACTTTGGCAACAATGAGCCAGGTCAATGCAACACAGGCCGCGACGAGCCAGGAAAAGCCAAGCAGTACGCCAAGACCTGTTGCTACGCCTTTGCCCCCCTGGAAACCAAAAAACAGCGGAAATAGATGTCCAAGTAAAGCTGCGATCCCTGTGAGCGCAATAATTGAATCTGAAGCCCCTAATCCGATGGCCAGAGAGACGGGAATCAGTCCTTTCAAAAAATCACCCACGAGCGTGATAGCTGCAGGTTTCTTGCCGCCAATGCGCAATACATTGGTTGCCCCCGGGTTATTAGACCCTTCGGTTCTTGGGTCAGGTAAGGACATCACGCGGCAGACAATAATCGCTGCTGAGGTTGACCCCATCAAGTAGCCAAAAACGATTAAAATGGTATCCAATATCATGTTATGTCCGTGGTTACGGGTGATTGCCCATGTTGGGCAGGCTATGGTACTCGTATCTGAATACCAGTATAGTGACTAAAGTTTAGGGATACATTCAAGGTTTTAGAATGTTAATAAAAGCGTTAAAAATGCAGTGCATTAGACGTTCAAAGCAAGACTAAAATGTGTTTGTCCGAAATTTAAGGTAGTGTAACTGATTGTTCAGAGACGTGCACGGAATAGCTTGAGGAGTTTTGTTCAAAACAATGGCAGCAGATATCATTTATCTACGCGATTTGCGTATAGAAACCATTATTGGAATTTACGAGTGGGAGCGGCGAATAAAACAAACCATTGTTCTTGATATCGAAATGGTGACGGATATTCGGCAGGCCGCGCGAAGTGACCATATTAAAGATACCTTGAATTATAAAGCAGTTGCTAAGCGGTTGATTTCATTTGTTGAGGAAAGTCGCTTTCAATTGGTGGAAACGTTGGCTGAGCAGGTTGCCGGGATCATTATTAATGAATTCAATGTCCCTTGGCTGCGCCTGCAAGTCAATAAGCAGGGGGCAGTGCGCGGTGCCAGGGACGTGGGGGTCATTATTGAGCGTGGTGATGCGGATTAATGGCGCAGATTTATATCAGTGTCGGTTCTAATGTTAATCCAGAACAGAGTATCAGGCAAGGAATGCTGGCGCTGACAAATCAGTTTGGTTCTGTGGCTGTGTCGCAAATCTATGAGAGCGAAGCCATTGGCTTTGTGGGGGCTAACTTTCTCAATTTTGTTGTGGCTGCGGTTGTTTTCAGCAAGCCTTTAGAGGTCGCTTCAGTATTACGTAAAATGGAGGAGGAGTCTGGTCGTTGTCGGGAAGCCCCTCGATTTAGCTCTCGGACGCTTGATTTAGACCTATTACTTTACGATCAAAACATTCTGAATCATGTAGATTTACAACTTCCCAGAGCAGAAATTACCGAAAATGCTTTTGTCTTAAAGCCACTTGCAGAAATTGCGGGTAATCGCATGCATCCTGTATTGGGCGTAACATATGGCACGTTATGGGATGCCTATGACAAAAGCAAACAAAAATTATGGCCTGTTCCCTTTACATGGCCAGAGAACGTCCGCCATCAATTGTCAGAATATGACCGCTGACATAATCCGCATCCAGTGTCAGATAGCGTACGGCATTGGCAATATCCTGTGGTGATCCTTGTCGTTTCAACGCCGTGCGATTGATAATATCTTCTTTGGTTCGTTCTTCTATTTTGTTATTCGGCCAGAGAATGGAACCTGGCGCAACAGCATTGACCCGAATGTCCGGGCCCATTTCACGTGCCAGGGATTGTGTCAACATGATGAGTCCTGCTTTGGCAGCGCAGTACAGGGGGTGATCCTTGAGCGGACGTTGACCATGTATATCTACGATATTAATAATGCAGCCTTTACTTTTAAGTAAATAGGGTGCGGCGGCTTGCGTGAGGAACAGCGGCGTTTTGAGATTAGTACCCATGAGATCTTCCCACTGGGCTTCCGTTATTTCTCCCACACGAGTGGGATAAAAAGTGGAAGCGTTATTGACCAGCAGATTAAGTTGATTCCAGTGGCTTAACGTGTCTTTTATGATGTTGTTGTAAGCATTGGGTTTCAGTAAATCCGCTTTGATTAGTGCAGTAGATTTGGGGCGGCGAGCTTCAAGCTCGATTTGTACTGTTTTTGCGGCCTCTTCTGATTGACAATAATGTAATGCAATATTAAAACCGTGATGATGCATCGTTCTGGCGATTTCTGCACCAATACGTTGTGCCGCGCCCGTTATTAAAGCAACGGGGGGCGTGTCCTTGTTTATTTTGTGAGACAATGCGGCCTCCTGAAAGTGTTGGGTCATCAATATCTTAAATTTTAATAAAAAAATAGTTTTGCCTTTACCCGATCTAGAGCAACAAGCGCATTGTCAGAAGCTGACACAGCACATTGTAAATGAAATTCAGCGTGGTGAGGGGCGTATTCCTTTTGCTCAATTCATGGCCATGGCCTTATATGAGCCGGGCTTGGGTTATTACAGTGCCGGCAGCCAAAAATTAGGAGAGGCGGGGGATTTCGTTACTGCGCCCGAAATTTCACCGCTATTTTCACGTTGTATCGCGAGAAATTGTCTGCCCGTTTTACAGCAGCACGGCGGTCATGTATTGGAATTAGGGGCAGGCAGCGGCGTCATGGCGGCGGATATATTGCTGGAACTTGAGCGTTTGTCCTGTCTACCCGAAAGTTACATGATATTGGATTTGAGTGCGGACCTTCAACAAAAACAAAAAAAGACGCTGGAACAGCGGGTTCCTCATTTACTGGAACGCATTGTTTGGTTGAAACAGCTTCCCCAGCAAAGCTTTGTCGGGGTGGTGTTGGCTAATGAAGTGTTAGATGCGATGCCTGTACATCGTTTTCGTATTCGTGACGATCAATGTTTTGAAACTTATGTGGTTTGGTCTGATGAAGGGTTTCAGTTTATTGATCATGGGGTATCCGAAGAAAAACTACATATCGCCATTAAAGAGGCGATGAAATTTACAGCGCCCTGCTCAAATTACCTATCCGAAATCAATTTATCAGTAGGCTCATGGATGGCGTCTTTAGCCGCTATGCTAGAAAAAGGGTCGGTGATCTTAATCGATTATGGTTTCCCGGCGCATGAGTATTACCATCCCGAGCGTGCTGAAGGCACCTTGATGTGTCATTATCGTCATCGTGCGCATGATAACCCCTTGATCTTTGTCGGGTTGCAAGATATAACCGCCCATGTTGATTTTACGGCAATTGCGCATGCCGGTGTTGATGCGGGTTTTTCCCTAACGGGATTTACCAATCAGGCCTATTTTTTAATAGGCAGTGGTTTGGATGACATGATGGCAGAATTAGACCCTGATAATATAAAAGATTATCTGGAGACGGCACAGCAAGTCAAAAAATTAACTTTACCGCATGAGATGGGTGAATTATTTAAGGTCATCGCCTTTAGCAAAAATATAGATACCGTACTCCCGGGCTTTGTGTTACAAGATGCGCGGGGTCGTCTTTAGGTGATTTATTAATGGTGTCGTAATATGGATTTTTTTCAAGTACTCGTATTGGCAATACTTCAAGGGTTAACGGAGTTTTTGCCTATCTCTAGCTCTGCTCACCTTATTTTGGTCCCCATTATTGTTGGCTGGCCTGATCAAGGTCTGGCGTTTGATCTGGCGGTACACATTGGTACTCTGAGTGCCGTGCTCTATTATTTCAGGCGTGACTTAAACAAGATCATTCGTGACTGGTGTACCTCAGTGGTACAGCGCAAGGAAGTCGGCGACAGTCGCCTGGCCTGGGCCGTGGCGATAGGGACGATTCCGGTCGGCTTGATCGGGTTACTCTTTGGCGATTTTATTGAAGCCAATCTGCGTTCGACTTTAGTGATTGCGCTGGCGACGATATTTTTTGGTATTTTACTGGGCTGGGCCGACTTCACGGGGAAACGTGAACGTGATGAACATACGCTGAGTTGGGGTGACATTATCATCATTGGTTG
>VAPM010649572.1_pt1 | contig 15300 bp, 10 predicted proteins | sample 3395091 | NCBI WGS metagenome assembly VAPM01 (sample SAMN08290445, study PRJNA428436) | hydrothermal vent metagenome | isolation source: Deep-sea hydrothermal vent chimney 3 | place: Pacific Ocean: Juan De Fuca Ridge | reverse complement strand
TTGGTGCGGTTCGTTAAAGAAATGCAAAGTCAAAATTCATTAAGAGCACAGCATTGGCTGGCAACCATTACTTTTATGTATGTTAATGCACCGCAAACAGAAAAAGTCCGCGCCATTAACCCATTAGGCTTTCAGGTATTGGAATATCGATTAGACCTTGATCAAACTGTAGGTGAGATGCCATTAGTGTCAAGGTCCTCTTTTGCCAATCCTAGAGAATCAAACCGCAGTCAGCTTTTACCAAGGGAGCCTGCGACACCCCCAATGTCGGCTCCTACACCAGAACCAACACCAGCACTAGCACCATAACTAGTAATTCAGGAGGAGTTTATTGTGAGATATTTATTTTTGATTTTAATGTTTTTCCCTATCGCGGCCGCTGCAGAGATAGTGCCTAAAGAGAGTCCTTATGATTCAAGGTTGCGCGTTATAGACTACAATAAATTTGATGTTGTGAAGCTCGAAACATTCTACGGCGTAACCACTCATGTGCAATTTGGGGATGATGAAACTATATCTGACGTTGCAATCGGTGATGATTTAGCTTGGAATGTTGTACCGCGCGGAAATCATCTTTTTATCAAACCAACAGAGCAAAAGGCGGATACTAATGTCACCGTTATTACTAATAAACGTGTTTATAGTTTTGCCTTGGTTGTTGCTAAAAGGTCAGTAAGAGATTCAAAAGCATGGAAAAACCCTAAATTAGTCTACGGCTTGTCATTTAGGTACCCTGAAGAAGAAGCAGCAAAATTAGAGATAATACGTTTAGAGGCACTTAGGCAAGCGGAGCTAAAAGCCCGTAAAGAAAAAATTGATAGCAGATTAGATGCTGCAAATAAGTATGGCCGTGGTGAAGTTACCGAGCCTCAAGCATATGATAATTACAACTATTGGATGGCAGGCTCTCCAGAAATCAGCCCCACTGCCGCTCGAGATGATAGTCGCTTTACTTATCTAAGCTTTACAAATAATCGCGATATGCCAGCTGTATACTCTGTCGATGCGGAGGGTAATGAAGCGTTAATTAATACGCATGTTGATGGTAATACCATCGTAATACATCGTGTCATACCATTTATTAGATTACGTAAAGGCAATCAAGTGGTTTGTGTACGTAATGATGCCTTCAGCTTTGATGGCGGAACTGATAATTCACTTGGTACTATCGCGCCAGATGTGGAACGTAAAGTTAAAGAGGTGCAATAATGGGACTATTTAATGATATTTTCGGTGGCTTGTTTAATAGAAGGCCTAGTAAAGAGGATGCTTCAGTAGAGATCTATGGTGGGGAGGAGCAAGATGACGCTATAGACATGGAGCCAAACATGCCAAAAATGACACAACAAAGAAAGCAAGAGTCAGAGAGCGTTGCTAATCATGAATTGCCCTCTGTAAATAGAAGTAGGGGTGGTAGCAGACTGATGATGATGGCAGGATACCTCTTACTTTTTGGTGGGGGAGTAGCCATGTTATGGGCCATTTTAGGACCGGATTTTAGCAAAGAAAAAGCTAAACCCAAAAAATTTGATGTCACTAATAGAATGCCTAGAATTGAAGCACCAAAACTTCTACCCCCGCCGCCGCCTCAGCCAAGTGTGGTTCCTCAAATACAACGAGAGACACAAGCTCCTATTAAAGCTAAAGTGGAAAAGAAAGTCAGAGAGCCTGATTGGACCGATAGAAAAAGAAGCGGCGTTAGTGTGAGAAGTGTCGGAAATGCTGCCAATAAAGAAAGTCAAGAAGATTCAAATGGCGCTGATAGGGTTAATGGTAAAACAACGATAAGCCCTGCTGAATCTAGTTGGTTGGCCGTTAAGTTAAAAGCGATTGCCACACCTGATTCATACGCACAAATATTGCCAGACCGTGATTATTTGATAACAAAAGGGACCGCGTTAGACTGTGCTTTAGAAACGGCTATAGATAGCACATTATCTGGATTGACAACCTGTAGGTTAACGCGAGATATTTATTCAGACAATGGTCGTGTGGTGTTGCTTGACCGCGGATCCCAACTTGTTGGTGAATACCAAGGCGGGCTAGTGCGTGGCCAAGCTAGAGTTTTTGTGCTTTGGACGCGCGCTAAAACACCTAAGGGCGTTATCATTGATCTTGATTCTCCAGGTGTAGGCCCACTAGGCCGCACAGGTCACGATGGCTTTGTTGATCGGCACTTCTTAGAAAGATTTGGTGCTGCTGTCATTTTTAGTTTGGTTAAAGACGCTTTAATCATTGCACAAGATAATGGCAATTCAAATATAACGATAGGCGGCAGCGGCTCAGACACAATCGCTACTGAAATTCTTAAGGATAGTATTGGTATACGACCTACGCTGCATATTAATCAAGGCGATCATATTAATATTATGGTTGCGCGCGATTTGGATTTTTCTAGTGTGTATGCATTAGACCTAAAAGGATAAACGTGTTAGAGGTCAATGCCAATCTAGAAGATTTTCAGCCTACCGGCATGCTAGCGGAATATTTACTGCCTTTACAAGGTTTTCTTAATGATGATTCATTAACAGAAATATGCATTAATCGTCCTCGTGAAGTCTGGACTGAAGGTAGTCAAGGTTGGCAACGACATGATATGCCTGAACTTTCATTTATGCATTGTCGGCAATTGGCCACATTGATTGCTAGCTATAACGGAAAATCTGTTTCTATTGATAATCCTGTGCTCTCTTCTGCATTGCCCGATGGCGAACGTGTTCAGGTCATTATCCCGCCTGCCTGCGAGGCTAGCACGGTATCGATAACCATTCGTAAACCTAGCATGATAGATAAAACATTAGATGAGCTAGATGCAGAGGGGGCTTTTAAGGAAGTTAAGTATGAGGACGAAGGGCTAAAGCCTTTTGAACATGAATTATTGGCATTGAAAGCTGAAAATAAAATTAAGGAGTTTCTCGATTTGGCAGTACGTAGCATGAGAAATATTTTAATCGTAGGGAAAACAGGTTCAGGTAAAACGACAGTCACAAAAAGTCTCACCCGCAGCATTCCTGTGGAAGAACGATTAATAACGATTGAAGATGTACATGAAATTTTTCTGAATAACCATCAAAATAAAGTACACTTATTTTACGCACGTGAAGATGAAGGCGGTTCAAAAGTAACACCTAAACAGGCGCTCGCCTCTTGCTTGCGCATGAAGCCTGATAGAATACTACTTGCTGAACTACGCGGTGACGAAGCTTGGGAATTTATTAAATCAGTCAATACTGGTCACCCAGGGTCAATTTCTACCATGCATGCCAATGGTGCATTTGAGACATTTGAACAGCTGACAGCCCTAATTAAAGACAGTAAGACAGGTGCCAACCTTGAGACGGATTATATTAAAAATAGGTTATATTCGACTATCGATATAGTGCTTTTTTATCATAAGCGAAAATTGAGGGAGTTTTATTACGACCCTGTATTTAAGCGTAGTCAAATGGATGAGGAAGGCTTGCAGCATAATAAAGTTAAAGCCAGACATATTACGAAGTAACCGAAGTCTTTAACTGCCAATTAAAGTAGTTTCTATGATTGCCATTTACCTAATGACTCCTATTATTTTAAAAGCCTCCTAAAAATTAGGAGAAATATTAATTTTAAAGCAATGTTAGTAAAAGGTTAACAAAACATACATTATGGACAATGGTTTTTCTTTTCGTAGCCCATTGGGCGTTCTAGTCGTTTTTGTCATTTTAGCGATTCTCGTATGGGTTGGGATGCTCATCGCAGGAACAATCATGCTGGTGAAATTTGGTGAGGATGTAAACCAGATATCTGGACTGACAGTATATCAATACTGGTATCACTATGGTGATAATCCTGAGGTGATGCGCTGGGTTTACCGTTCTACTATCATCGCATTTTCCATCATCGCAATTTTTATTTTGTTCATGGCGCTAACTGGCAATAAAAAAAATAATGTATTTGGTGAAGCTAGGTTTGCAAATCAGCAAGAAATAAAAAAAGCAGGGCTATTAGGTGACAAAGGGATTATTGTAGGCCAGTTTAAAAATAACTATTTAATGTTTGGTGGACAGCAGCATGCCATTATTTCAGCACCAACACGAAGTGGTAAAGGTGTTGGTATTGTAATTCCTAACCTTTTGAACTGGCCTGAAAGCGTTGTTGTATTAGACGTTAAACAAGAGAATTGGGATGTGACCAGTGGCTTTCGTCAGAAACATGGGCAGGAATGCTATTTATTTAATCCAGCCGCAGCTGATTATCGTTCTCATCGTTATAACCCTTTGGCTTATATCAGTGAAGACCCTAATTTCAGAATTGACGATTCACAAAAAATTGCTAATATGCTTTTCCCTGATAGGGATGGGACGGATGTGATTTGGACAGCAACACCGCGTAGTTTATTTTTAGGCATTGTGCTTTATTTAGCTGAAACACCCGAAAAACTACTGACTTTAGGGCAGGTGGTACGTGAAACTTTAGAAAATGGTGATGGTGCTGAGTATTTTGCTGAAGTGATTAATGCGCGGGCAAGTTCAGAGAACCCGTTGTCAACGACCTGTGTACGGGCATTAAGCAGCTATATTTCTATTGCTGCAGAAAATACACGGGCAGGCATCATGACCTCTTTTCGTTCGCGCTTAGAGCTCTGGATGAATCCTTTAGTTGATGCTGCAACCAGTGCTAATGACTTTGACCTTAGAGAAGTTCGGACCAAAAAAATGTCAATTTATATTGGCGTGACACCAGATAACTTAGAACGTATGGCACCATTGATTAACTTATTCTTCCAACAATTAATTGACCTGAACACACGAGAATTACCTAATCAGAATAAAAATTTGAAATACTCTTGTTTGTTATTAATGGATGAGTTTTCTGCGATTGGAAAAATAGGCGTGCTTGCAAAAGGCATTAGCTATATAGCAGGCTATGGATTAAGATTATTACCTATTATTCAAAGCCCAAATCAATTGGTTGAAGTATATGGTGCGGAAGTCGCACAAACTTTTACAACGAATCATGCGCTTAACATCATCTTTCCACCGAAAGCGTCAGAAACGAAAACAGCTAGTGACATCTCGGAATGGTTAGGCTATACCACAGTGACTGGCACAACACTCACCAAATCTAGAAGCATCTTTAAGCGTAGCCACGGTGATCAGAACCTACAACAATCTGAACAACAACGCGCTTTGATGTTGCCACAAGAGATTACTGGCTTAGGTGAAGGTAACGAGCTGGTTATTATGGAAAATATAAAACCAATATTAGCAAAAAAAGTGGTTTATTATAAAGATGCTGTTTTTCTAGATAGGTTAAAAGGTATATCTAGGTCACTTAAGGCACTTGGCGGAAAAGTACCAAGCAAAGAACAAATGGATGATGCTATACGATTAGGGGAGCTTGCAGCAACAGTACCCAAAATAGATTTAGATGCTTATAACAAGCAATTTAATAGTGATGAGCCAATTACGGTTGCAGTGCCAACAAAAAAAGGAGGGGCATCAAGCGCGATTAAGCGTGAAGTGACTGCTGAAGATATTCGCAACTTAGGCAATTTAAGTGCAAAAGATTTTGGAATAGACTTCTCAGATATAAAAAAACCAGCCCCTGATGAAATGAACGAGGATGCATTGAAAGCCTACGCTGACGAATTATGTAGAAAAGTAGGTATGGATATTTGACCGCAACGATGACGATAAGTGTTAGCTCTATCCGCGCGTGTTTGATTGCGATTCAAATTGCAACAAGTCTACACGTGGCTGCGGTTGCCAACCTTCCTTACGATGTTCTGCCACCACGTTAGTAAAGATACCGCCACGTACAAAAAACTTAGCCGTTACGCGCATAAATTTAGGCTGCGTTGCAGCAACTAAGTCATCTAAAATGCTATTGGTCACTGCCTCATGAAAACAACCTTCATCACGAAATGACCATATATAGAGTTTTAAGCTTTTTAATTCAACACATAACGCGTCAGGAATATAATCTAGACTGATGATGGCAAAGTCTGGCTGGCCAGTTTTAGGACAAAGACAAGTAAATTCTGGGATCTCCATATGAATATGAAAATCACGATTATTGTTGGGATTAGGAAATGTTTCTAATTTTTTTGTCGCTTGTGTAGTGGGCTTACCACCTAAAGTTTGTGTATTCATGTCTTAAAATGCAGATTTTGGCTTTAAAAAACGTTATTATAGCGCTTAAAATTAAAATCAATTTTTCTTATTCATTTTGCGGTTAACACACTTAAAATTAGCTGGATTTAAATCGTTTGTAGATACGACGACAATACATTTACACGGACAGCGTGTGGGCGTCGTTGGCCCTAATGGTTGCGGCAAATCTAATGTAATGGAATCGGTGCGATGGGTATTAGGTGAATCGTCATCTAAAGAAATGCGTGCAGATGGTATGGATGCCATTATATTTAACGGCTCAGCTAATCGTAAGCCCATCTCACGCGCCAGTGTCGAGCTGATATTTGATAATAGTCTCGGTGGTGCTAATGGTGAGTGGAGTCAATATGCTGAGATATCGGTAAAACGGGTTATTGAGCGTGAAAAAGGCTCAACGTATTATATTAACAACACTGCTGTGCGCCGCCGAGATGTTGCAGACCTGTTTTCAGGTACGGGTTTAGGCGGGCGCGCTTACGCCATCATTGGCCAAAATACGATTTCACGTATTGTAGAAGCCAAACCCGAGGAGCTTCGTGTTTTCTTAGAAGAAGCTGCTGGCATTAGTAAATATAAAGATAGGCGTCGTGAAACTGAGCTGCGCCTACGTGATACACGCGATAATCTAACGCGGGTAGAAGATATTTGTCGTGAGCTGCATAAGCAAATTACGCGATTAGAATCGCAAGCAGTGGTGACAGAGCAGTACCATGAACTGCAAGCGGCCTTAAAAGTGGCAGAAGGGCAGTTATGGCTGCTTAAAAAACGTGATGCAAGCCATCATTGGGGGAAAGCTAAAACGAACGTCGAGAAGCTTGTCAATCAACTTGAAGCGCAAACTGCCGAGCTAAGAAAAAGTGAATCAACCTTAGAGGCTAGTCGCCAAGCGTTTTATTTGGCGGGTGAAGCGATTAACACTGCACAAGCCGCGTATTACGAAGCTAATGCTGAAGTTGCCAACCTTGAAAATCAAGTAAAACAAAACGAAGAAACGCGTCAGCGTATAACCTTGCAATTGGAGCAAATAACGCAAACTGTTGTACGCATCAACAATACGCAAGTTGAATCGAAAAATAAGTTAAAGGGGCTGAATGATGCCTTAGATGTTGCTAGTACGATAGAAGCAGAGGCTAGAACAGCATTAGAAACGTTGAAGATAGCATTGCCTGAAAAGGAAGCTGCCCGTAAAGTTGCTTTGGAATCGGCACAAAAAAGCCAACAATCTGTAGCAGAGGCTAACCAGCGCATTCAGATAGAAAAAAATAATATTCAGTACTTGCTAAAAGCGATTAGTGAAAACGAACAGCGTAATCAACAATTAGCGGCTAATTTAAGTCATGTAAGCGTGGTAGATGAATCACTGATTAAAGCAAGCGAAACAAGCCTTACGCAAGCGCAAGAAGATATTAATAAGCTCGAACATAGCGTACAAAAACGACGCACTGAAGAAGATGTGTTGCAAGGTGAAATTACCACATTGCGGGAAGAGCAAAATGAAGCGAGACGTCATTTAAGCCAGGCAGAAGCAGAAGCCAACTCACTACAAAAAATTCAGCAATCACTCAATGCGGAAAACAAATTATCTGCTTGGCTAAGCGATGCAGGGTTTGAGAGTAATGCACGCCTTTGGCAAAAAATCAAAATTGATGATACATGGAGCGTTGCATTAGAAGCAGTTTTAGGAGATAAGCTTAATGCGCTGATATCTACCCAAGCTGCTTTGGATAGCCGGCCACCCAGTGCATTGGTGGTTGGTTTTGGCGGCACATCAACAAAAACGGCAGCTTCAAAGCTTGGGCTAACACCTTTAACAAGTGTGATTAAAGAATGTCCTGCTGAGCTTAAAGTGATTCTAGAAGATTGGCTAGCAGGTGTTTACTTACTAAGTAATGACGATGACAAAGCCAAGTCAATGGACAAAATTGGCCTTGGTGAGAAGTTAGTGAGCCAACAGGGCGATGTTATCAGTTTGCATAGCATTGCCTATCATGGCGAAAATTCTAACTTACATGGTGTTATAGCACGCCAAGAGCGTTTAGAAGTTTTGCAAGAAAACTTACCAAGTCTAGAAAAAATACTCAGCCAGGCTGCGGAGCGACTCCACCAAGCTGAAAAGCAATTAACGCAGTTAAGGCAACAACAGTTACACGATAGCAATCAACTTAAAGCCTCCACTAACACTTTACATCAGCAGCAACTTGAGCTTGCTAAGCTACAACAGAACCAAGTTGCCTCAATAGCACGCGAAAAGAATATTAAAATCGATATTGATGCTGCAAAAAAACGTCATACGCAACTCTTAGCCGATTTAGTCGTTAAAGAAGTGGCGCTGGAAACCATTTCTGCCCAAATGAATGCTTTAGAAACAGTAGGAGCGAATGATTTTAATGGCAAACAAAACGCAGAAGATGCGTATCTAGTATTGCGTGATTCAATATCTGAATCTGATAAAGAACACCAACAAGCAAATTTCGAATTAAAGATTATTAATAATAATATCAATGAATTGAATGATAGAGTTAAATCTTTACATGAAGAAAAAGAAATGACGTTATTAGGTAAAATAGATGCTGAAAAAACGCTAAGTAAGACGCAAAAGGAAGTACTAAAAGCAAATTTAAGTGCTGCTGTAGATGCTAAGCAAGCAAAAGAAACGGTGTTGGCTAAGGCCAGAGATGAGTCGGCTACGAAAGAAGCCGCACTGCAAGAATTGGAACGCTCACGCATGCAAAACGAGCAAGCGTTACACCCTATGCGTGATAATTTAGAAAAAAGCCGCTTAGCTGAGCAAGAGGCACGCTTACATTTTGAACAGTGCCAGGCAAGCTTAGAAGAAAATGGCTTAGAAGAACATCAGCTTGCCGAGAGTTTGGAAGAAGGGGTTGAAACCAACGACTTATCAAGTAAAACGACCCAATTACAACAGAAAATTGAGCGATTGGGCGCTGTAAACTTAGCCGCAATAGAGGAGCTAACGACAGAAGCTGAAAGAAAGGGCTATCTTGATAGTCAAGTGTTAGACCTGACAGAGGCTAGCGAAACCTTGGCCGCAGCCATTAGTAAAATTGACCGAGAGACGCGAGAGAAGCTTTTGCAGACGTTTAATCAAGCTAATACGCATTTTGGTGAGCTTTTTTCCACATTGTTCGGTGGTGGTCAAGCCAAGTTAGAACTATTAGGCAACGAAATATTGGACACAGGTTTACAGGTGTTTGCTCAACCACCAGGTAAAAAGAATACAACGATACAGCTACTTTCAGGTGGTGAGAAAGCGCTAACGGCCTTGGCGCTTGTTTTTGCCCTGTTTAGATTAAATCCTGCACCATTTTGTTTGATGGATGAAGTGGATGCACCTCTGGATGACAGTAATACCGAGCGCTTTTGTGCAATGGTTAAAAAGATGTCTGAAAAAACACAATTTTTATTTGTTAGTCATAATAAAATTACGATGGAAATAGCGCAGCAATTGATCGGTGTTACTATGCAAGAATCGGGTGTTTCTCGTATAGTTGATGTCGATATGGAGGCGGCACTAGAAATGCACGCCTAATTTAACAAATTTTAATACAACTATTCAAATGAATTCAAAGTAGAATAACAATATGTCAGATTTGCAAATAGTGCTGGTTGTTTTAGGTGTGCTCATTATCGTTGGCGTCATCATTTACAATTGGCTACAAGAGAAAAAATTACGTAACAATATTACAGAAGAGTTTATTGTCCCGCAAAAAGATGTACTGGTAGAAGAGTTTCACATTGATACAGAGGCTTATATTGATAAAGAATTTGCTGATGATCCACATAGAATAGAAATTTTAGATAAGCTAAATGACGCCGATCATGAAGCAAGCACCGTCCCTACCCCCCCTTTCCCGGATGATGCAGAAAAAATAGAAGCAACACTGCCTCAAGAGGCCGAGCAACAATGGGCTGAAGTGCCAGAAACCATACTTCAATCACCTCCTGTAGAGACCGAAAATACTGCCTCAAAAGAAGTGGCGCAGGTAACCGACACTACTACGAATTCCAACGAAATAGAAAAATCAGATATATCTCTAGCACATTTGCCAGATGACGTGCATCCACAAATTGATTTAACAGCATTTCTATATGCTTCTAGAAACATTAGTACCGAAGAGCTTGTGTTGCTATCTGACACTATCGAAAAAGACATGGGTGTAGCAATGATGATGGTATATAAGTCAGATGAAGAGGGCGTTTGGTTTGCTGCAAACGATTCTGGAGGGCCGAAAAACTTCAAGCAAGTAGCTTGCAGCATACAGCTTGCGGACCGCGCTGGGCCCATCGCTAAACATACACTTAATAAATTTCAGTTTTCTGTAGAGAATATGGGGCTTGAACTCAGCGCCCATGTTGAATGGCAGAGTAACAGCAAGGACGCTTACGCCCAAGCAACCAGTTTAGACGAGTTTTGTATGGAGGTTGATCAGCTGGTTAATGTGCATCTGATTCAAGATAGCGCATCTGTACACGGCACAAAATTTAAAGGACTGGCAGAAGCGAATGGTATGCGGCTCGACGAAGACGGTAAATATCATTACCCAGCAAACGCTTTAGATGCGCCACAATTTGTTTTAATCAATGCAGATCACCAACCATTTACAGTTGAAAACTTACGCAATAATGTTGTAAAGGGGGCTTCTTTCCAAATAGAAATTCCTAAAGTCGTTAATTGTGAACAAACGTTTATTCAGATGATTGACATTGCAAAAAAAATGGCTGCAGGTATGAATGCACGTATTGTGGATGACAACGAAAAGCTTTTAAGTGAAGCACAAATTAAAAAAATCCAACAACAATTAAAAGTAATTCATGCCAAGATGGTGGCGCGTGGCATCATGCCAGGTAGCAAAAGCACCCTGCGCTTATTTAATTAGGCATGTCCAAGCCAATTAGCCTAGAGACGGCGCGCAACAAAGTCGCAGCACTAGCTACAAAAATAGTGCGCTATGATTACGAATATTACGTACTTGATACGCCGACAATATCTGATAGTGAATACGACGGAATATATCGTCAGCTTGTCACTATTGAAGACCAATTCCCAGAACTGATAACAATTGATTCACCAACACAAAGAGTAAGCGGAACCCCTTCCGGTGCATTTGACAGTGTGCAGCACCGCCAAGCCATGTTGTCGCTCAATAATGTATTTGGTGAAAAGGAGCTTCTCACTTTCGACAAACGCATTCGTGAAGGTTTGGGTGTTGAAGAGGTAGTGTATGCCGTTGAGCCTAAGTTTGATGGTTTAGCCATCACACTTACTTACGAAAATGGCTATTTTGTACAAGGCGCCACACGCGGAGATGGCTACAGCGGGGAAAATGTAACGCACAACTTACGTACCATCCGCAATATCCCTATGAAGTTGGTTCTAAATAATCCACCGGTGCTGCTAGAAGTGCGTGGCGAAGTGTTGATGCTAAAAAATGACTTTAAACAACTCAATGCAAAGCAAGCGCAGGCCAAAAATAAATTATTTGCTAATGCACGAAATGCTGCTGCCGGAAGCCTGCGACAATTAGACTCAAAAATTACAGTGACAAGATCACTTAGTTTTTTTGCTTATGGCTTAGGTGAGACAGAAGGCACCCCAGCTTTACATTCCCACACTGAGGCGATGGCTTACCTAGAAAAACTACATTTCCAGTTAAGTAGCATACGCGGTGAAAAGTTAGGGTTAACTGGTTTGCTGCGTTATTTTAATGATGTGGCTGCTAAGCGTGAAAGCTTGCCTTATGATATTGATGGTGTTGTTTATAAAGTCAATGCTTTCAATCAACAGAAAACACTTGGATTTGTTTCTCGTGCACCAAGGTGGGCCGTTGCACATAAGTTTCCTGCAGAAGAGGCAACTACATTAATTGAAGGTATTGACGTGCAAGTTGGTCGAACAGGTGCTATTACACCCGTAGCACGTCTTAAGCCTGTGTTTGTCGGTGGCGTGACCGTTACTAATGCTACTTTGCATAATGAAGATGAAATGCGTCGAAAAGATATACGTGTTGGTGATACTGTTATTGTCCGCAGGGCGGGTGATGTTATTCCTGAAATTGTTTCTGTCATTATGGAACAGCGGCCTAATAATGCTGTGCATTTTGATATGCCGACACATTGCCCTGAATGCGAATCGCGTATTGAACGTTTAGAGGGTGAAGCAGTAGCTCGTTGTACAGGCGGTTTAATTTGTCCTGCACAGCGCAAACAAGCGATCACGCATTTTGCTTCAAGACGCGCGATGGATATTGAGGGTTTGGGCGAAAAGTTAGTCGATCAATTAGTCGAAACTGATTTCTTACATGCGGTAGACGATATATACAAGCTAAACGTTGAGATATTGGTTGATTTAGAACGTATGGCGCAAAAATCTGCCCAGAACGTACTGGATGCTATTCATCAGAGCAAACAAACAACGCTGGCACGCTTTATTTATGCATTAGGTATACGTAATGTAGGCGAAGCAACCGCAAAAGACTTAAGCCATCATTTTGGAAGCTTAAAGCGCTTACTAGATGCGGATGTAGATGCATTATTAGAAGTACAGGATGTGGGGCCTATTGTTGCTAAATCTATACGACAGTTTTTTGGTGAGCCACATAATATTCAAGTCATTGAATCTACTGTTAAACTTGGTGTCAATTGGCCGGAGCATGAAGGGCGGCAACAAGTGTACGGTGTGCTACAAAACAAGACACTTGTATTAACAGGCTCGTTGCCAACATTATCACGTAATGCAGCAAAAGCTTTGATTGAATCCGCAGGTGGCAAAGTGAGTGGCAGCGTTTCTAAAAAAACTGATTTTGTTGTGGCAGGTAGTGATGCCGGCAACAAACTAGAAAAAGCAAGAACACTAGGCTTAACAATAGTAGATGAAGCAGGGCTTCAAGCACTATTAATACAAAATATAGAAGTTATTGATACTATATAAAATATATTTAACTATTGGATTAAAATGAATAAAGAATTTACATTAAAAATACTATTTATACCATTGTTTTTATGCGTACTTAATGCAAATGCAGGAACAGACTCTGATCAAATTAATGCCTGTAACCAAGCCATAAATAAAACAGATGCAGCCGCGGCAATAAAACTTGCAAATGAAATACTTGAATCAGATAAGATAAGCTATGGCGCTTTGTTGTGCAAAGGGCGAGCACTGGGTCTGCAAGGAAAGTACGACGAAGCGCTAACTTTGCACAGAAACGCTACTAAAAATGCTAATTCAAGCTTCGATAAAATTATCGCCTATATGCTGACGGGTAATTTACATAAAAACAATCAAAAAATAGACGCTGCCATTGCCAGTTATCAGCAGGGATTAATGCTTTGCGAATCTGAAAACAACCAACAATATTCGCGTATCAGTCACAATTTGATAGGTGACGCATATATTCAACGAAAACAACTAAATGACGCTGTTAAAAGCTATTTGACAGGTGCTGATCTAGCGAATAATGATAACGAGCGTGCAGATAGCTATGAACGGGTAGCCGGTACCTATGAAAAACTAGCACAATATGACGCAGCTATTGAATATCAAGTGAAAACTGTTGTGATGCAGCAAAAAGCAGGTTCTTTAGATGCTTACGCCAATGCCAACCTAGTGTTAGGAAAAATGTTCTTTAAAGCAAAGGAATATAACCACGCTGAAAAAACATTTAAAAAATTAGAAAAATTCAGCATTGATAACGGTGGTGCGTATTATGAAGCGAAAGCTAATTTGTATTTAGCTGAAACAAAAGCAGCGAGAAACGACCATGAGACAGCAAAAAATTTGATTGCTCATGCCCGTAGCCTATCAAAAAAAATAGGCGCTACTGATTTGATGAATGAAATTGATAGGGTAGAAAAAAAGTTGATACACTAGTTACTAGTGTAAGGTTTACCTATTAGTTTCGACTAAATAAGTGTAACAAATAAATTTATTTAAGGTCTTCGATGATTATTACCAATAAAGCATCACAAAACCCAGCTAACATTCAGCCTTCAGAAATCACGTCACGTGACGTTTTTGAAAACAGGCGAAGCTTTATAAAAACTGCGGGCACAGGCCTAATCGCTGGCACAGCACTATTAAGCTTAAAAGCAAAAGCAGGGCAAATAATTAATAGCGAAACGAAAGGCAAAGGTGATTTAATTGGTCGTGCCAATGCTAAAAAAGCTACATCCACTAACAACGCTAAAATTTACAATCCCCGCCAAAAGATCAAAGGTTATAAAAAAACAGCTTACGGCAAAGGTCTGAAACCTAATAAATATAAAGATGTAACAACTTATAATAATTATTATGAGTTTGGTACAGGAAAATCAGACCCAGTAGTACAAGCAAGGTTATTTCAACCACGACCGTGGACAATCAGCATTGAAGGACATGTAAAAAAAGCTAAAACCATCAACATTGAAGAGCTCATGAAATTAACAACACTTGAAGAACGTGTGTATCGTATGCGCTGTGTTGAGGCTTGGTCTATGGTGATTCCTTGGTTAGGCTTGCCGCTCGCTAGTTTAATAAAATGGGCTGAGCCCACAGGCAATGCCAAATACGTTGAATTTATTACTGCTAACGACCGTGCCACCATGCCGGGTGTTAGTTCTCCAATTTTAGATTGGCCTTATACTGAGGGCTTACGTATGGATGAAGCGACCAACCCATTAACACTGCTCGCTGTTGGCCTCTATGGTGAGTTGTTACCGAATCAGAATGGCGCACCTGTACGCTTAGTCGTACCTTGGAAGTATGGCTTTAAGGGTGGAAAGTCTATTGTAAAAATTCGCTTTGTCGAGAAAATGCCTATTTCAACATGGATGCGAGCCGCAGCTAGTGAATACGGCTTCTATGCCAATGTAAACCCACGTGTACCACACCCACGCTGGTCTCAATCATCCGAAAGGCCTGTTGGCCGTGGTTTATTTGCTGGCCGCATTAAAACCAAAATGTTTAATGGCTATGAGGATCAAGTAGGGCAGATGTACGCTGGTTTAGACTTAAAAAAGAACTTTTAACGTTTGCGCATGACAAAACAAAAACTCTTTTATATAAAAATTGTCATATGGATGTTGGCTTTATTGCCATTAGCCAGACTATTTTGGTTAGGATTTAATGATGGCCTAACTGCTAACC
>VAPM010129874.1_pt1 | contig 15304 bp, 23 predicted proteins | sample 3395091 | NCBI WGS metagenome assembly VAPM01 (sample SAMN08290445, study PRJNA428436) | hydrothermal vent metagenome | isolation source: Deep-sea hydrothermal vent chimney 3 | place: Pacific Ocean: Juan De Fuca Ridge | reverse complement strand
GTACTTTGTGCTAAACCCGCCACCCAAGCAGTTTTAGCATGTATTAGAAACTGGGCCATCATTGAAGGAAAAAGAACAACAGAAATAGCAAAAATAATAGGCATTACTCCGGCCATCAAAACGCGAATTGGTAAATGAGTACTAGTTCCTCCAAAAGCCCGATTTCCTCTAATTTGTCGAGCATACTGCACAGGAATATTGCGTTGCCCTTCATTAATAATAACGATGCTCACCACAGTAATAAAGGCGACCACTAAGAAACCAAGAATGGTAAATAATTGTGTTTGATCAAAGGTAACAATAATTTGTTGGACCGCCTGCGGCAAAGCAGCAATAATACCAGCAAAAATTAAAAGAGAAATACCATTACCCACTTTTTTCTCAGTGATTAATTCCCCAATCCACATTAAGAAAATAGAACCAGCAGTAATTGTTAAAATCATTACAAAGAGATTAAAAGGGCTAATTGCTCCTAAAATACCCGCCGAACTATTACGTAAGAGAGTAATCATACCGTAAGCCTGAAAAGCAGCCAAAGGAACGGTAGTCCAACGTGTCCAATTATTTATCTTCTGACGACCAGATTCTTCTTTTTGCATTTCTTCAATACTAGGGACAATCATTCCTAATAGTTGAAAAATAATAGAAGAGGTAATGTAGGGGGCAACGCCCATCATGACAATGGAGAAATTCTCCATTCCTCCGCCAGAGAATAAGTTCATCAAACCTAAAATCTGGTTAGAAGCAAATAAGTTTTTTAGAGCCGCAGCATTTACTCCTGGTACTGGAATATGAGCGAGAAAACGAAAAATGACTAACATCAATAAAACAAATAAAATGTTATTACGCAAATCACGAGCTTTCCAAATTTGATCTATTTTATCAAACATATTATTTTTCTTTCTGCTTAGTTTCTTGAACAGCCTTAGTTTTAGTACTCTTTATTTCTGAAAACTGAGATCCTAGTTGAGCAGCTAAGGTAGCATTTACTTTAATTTTTTCAAATTTAACTTTAACTGTCAATTTTTCTTTGCCCAAAATTTTAATCGGTTTGGAAATAAAAGAAATTATCTTTTTCTCAAACAAACTCTGAGGACTAACCACTTCCTGATCCTGAAAAGATTTATTGATTACTTTGACATCCACAACCTGATTTTTAGGACGTAAAGATTTGAATCCTCGAGATTTTGGAATTTGTAATAATTGTTTTTTCATTCCCATCCGTTTCAAACCAGAAACACCTGATCGAGATTTCTGACCCTTAAGACCACGAGTACTATAAGTTCCACGACCAGAAGCATTACCGCGACCAACACGTTTACTCTTCTGAGCGCTACCCTTAGTTTTTTTAATAGTATGCAGTGATAACATATATTTATTTATTTTTTAATTTCTGGAGTATTGGCTGGAGTATCCTGAGAATTACTTAATTCTGAAGATACATTTTTAGTCTTCTGTGAATCACGTTGACGAAGACTACGCAAAGCCAAAATTACGCAACGAGCGTTATTAATTTTACTCTTTGATCCTAAATTTTTACTAGTAATATTCTTAATCCCCGCTAATTCTAGAATCATCCTCGTTACTCCCCCAGAAATAACTCCTCGTCCTTGACGAGCTGGTTTCAACATTATCAAGGCTGCTCCATTTTTTTGTACAACTGCATGAGGAATAGTCTCTTTAACAATCGGCACTTTAACCATATTCTTTTTAGCCCGATTAACCGCCTTATTAATAGCAATAGTAACATCCGAACCTTTTCCTAAACCAACGCCAACGCTAGACTTCTTATCACCGACAGCAACACAAGCGCGAAAACTCATTCTTTTTCCTCCCGCCATAACCCGCGTTACTCGAGCGATTTCTAAAATACGTTGTTCCATATCGTCTTGAGGACGATTATCACGTCCGCCACGTCGTCCACCACGACTATTACCAGAACGACCATTACTAGAACGATTCGCACCAGGACTTACTGTTTTTGGAGAAAATGATTTAGTTGTTTTGTCTTCAGGCATATGACATCGAAATTATATTTGCCAAATTAATGACAAAATTAATAGAATTTAAAATTTTAAACCAGCCGTTCGTGCTCCCTCAGCAACAGCTTGAACCCGGCCATGATATTTATAACAACCCCGATCAAAAACTATTTCACTAATTTTCTTTTCTTGAGCTCTCTGGGCAATTAATTTCCCTAGTTCTCGTCCCACTTCAATTTTTCCCGATTTTCCAGAAGTTTTTTTGATTTCTGTAGAACGAGCACTAACTAAAGTGACGCCCTGTAAGTCGTCAATAAGCTGTAAAAACATCCCCCGGTTAGAACGAAAAATACTAAGACGTGGGCGCTCTTGGGTTCCTTTTATTTTCGCACGTACTCGACCATGACGACGAGCTTGCCGAGCGTTTTGTATTTTAATCTGGTCCATATTATTCAACTAACTAATTATTATTTAAGCGGCGGCCTTCGCGGCTGCTTTACCAGCTTTACGTCTAATTACTTCATCCACATATTTAACTCCTTTTCCTTTATAAGGCTCAGGTGGTCGAAATCGTCTAATCTGTGCTGCTGCTTCACCAACTTGGGCCTTATCAATTCCAAAAACAGAAATGATATTACCTTCCACACTGATAGTTATTCCTTGAGGAATGTCAAATTCTATGGGATGAGAAAATCCTAGATTCATATTTAATTTCTGTCCATTAACAACCGCCCGATAACCAACACCATTAACTTCTAGTTTCTTAGTAAAACCTTGGCTGACACCCTCAACGCTATTTTTAATTAAACTCCACATTAGACCCCAAAAAGCACTAGCTTGTTGTTCGCCAGGATGACGAGGGCTAACAATTAATTCATCATTTTCTAATTTAACCTGAACCGCTGGATGAAGTTTTAAAGTAAATTTTCCTTGTGGACCAGTAAACAAAAGTTCTTGGTCGTTAATAACTACTTGAACTCCAGTTGCTAATTTTATTGGTAATTTTCCTAAACGTGACATATAAATAATATTATTTGATGAATTATGAGATTTCTCCAAGAACTTCTCCACCAATTTTTTGTTTCTTAGCTTCTCTATTAGTCATTAAACCTTTGGAAGTAGAAATAATAGCCATTCCAAAATTATTTAAAACGGTTGGCAATTCATTTTTATTAACATAAAATTTTAAACCAGGTCGACTAATACGTTTAATAGTAGAAATCTGGGGTTGACCACTTTTATGATATTTTAAATAAATTTTCAATTGGTCAAAACTACTGTGACGGCCATTCAAACCCCCCGGAATAATCTCGGTGTGTTTAATCCAGCCTTCACTTTCTAAAATTTTGGCAATTTCATATTTTAGTTTACTCAATGGTAAAACAAGCTCAGGCTTTTTAACAGCCGAAGCGTTTCTAATTCTTGTAAACATGTCTGCGATGGGATCCATCATATTTTTAAATTGACTTAATTACTAATTTTACCAGCTAGACTTTCTAATTCCCGGTAAATCTCCATTATCAGCTAATTCCCGGAAACAAATACGACATAATTTAAAATCACCAATATAGCCTCGATTTCGACCACAACGCCAACACCGATTAACTTTTCGAGTAGAAAACTTGGGTTTTCTTTTCGCTTTAGCGATTAATGCTGCTCTAGCCATATATCTTTAAATTATTTACTAACTTTTTTAAAAGGGAAACCAAATAAACGGAATAATTCTAAACCTTGTTCACGATTATTAGTATCGGTTGTTAAACAAACTTCTAAACCATAGACCTGATTAACTTCTTCAACCTTAATTTCTGGGAAAGCGGTATATTCTTTAAAACCAACAGTTAAATTACCACTACGATCAACGGCTTTTTCATCAATCCCCCGAAAATCACGAACACGCGGAAAAGTAATATTAACTAATTTATCAACAAAATCATACATTCTTTGTCCTCGCAGAGTAACCTTAGCTCCAATTATTAAACCAGTTCTAATTTTAAAAGCAGAAACTGATTTCTTCGCTTTAGTAAAAATTGGTTTTTGTCCAGCAATTTTAGTTAAACCCCGTTCCACATCAGCCACAAATTCTTTTTCTTTAAAATGATGACCAAAACCAACATTCAAAACTACTTTACTTAAACGTGGAACTAAGAGATCATTTTTTAAAGCAAATTTTCCTCTCATTTCTGGTCTTAACTTTTTGTAATATTTTTCTTTTAATTTCATATCGCAATAGAATTATTCAATTATTTCCTGACATTTTTTACAAACCCGCACTTTTTGAGAACTTTTTCCTTCAATTTTGGTTATTTTATGGGCAATCCGTGTTGCTCGTCCACACTGGGGGCAGACCACTGCCAAATTAGAAGCATTAATAAAAGCGGGGAATTCAATCCGTTGTCCTTTTTCTCCTTCACGACGGGGACGCAAATGTTTTATTAATAAGTTCAAGCCTTCAACACTTACCCGATTAGCCTTAGGCATCACTTGTAATACTTTACCAGTCTTACCTTTATCTTTCCCAGCCAAAATTTTAACTTTGTCGTTTTTTTTAATATTCATATTTTTATAAAACTTCTGGTGCTAAGGAAGCAATTTTTATAAAACCTGCTTGACGAATTTCTCGAGCGACTGGACCAAAAATTCTCGTTCCCTTTGGATCTTTCTTTTTAGGATCAGCTAAAATAACACAAGCATTATCACTAAAACGAACATAAGAACCATCGGTCCGACGAATTTCCTTTTTAGTCCTAACAATTACGGCCCGAACCACATCACTTTTTTTAATAGCCGCGTGCGGAACAGCAGATTTAACGGTGACAACAATAATATTGCCAACATGTCCATAGCGCCTTTTATAACCACCAAGAACTCTAATACACTGGACCTCTTTGGCCCCCGAGTTATCAGCTACTTTTAAACGGCTTTCAACTTGTACCATATAATTTAAAAATTAAACTATTTTTTTACTTATTACTCGCCATCTTTTATCACGACTTGAAGGACGGCACTCCATAAAATCAACCTGGTCACCAAGACGATAACTATTAGTTTCATCATGAACTTTATATTTCTGACTAACCGTATAGCGTTTCTGATATTTAGGGTGTTTTTTAATGGTTTCAACTAAAACCACAATTGTCTTATCAGCTTTATCACTAACCACCACCCCACTGAATTTTCGTGAATTATGGGAAGAAGTTGGGATTTTTTTTACAGACTCAGCACTCGTCATATTTTTTTATTTTTATTGATTAACGTTAAAATTTGCGCAATTGATTTCTTTAGTTTACGAAGCTCTCTAATATTCTTCAACTGTTTATTAGAATCTTTGAATCGTAAATCACGAATTTTATCACGATTAAGATCTAAAATTTTTAATAATTCAGCATTATTTTTAGTTTGTAATTCTTTAAAATCCATATATTTCAATTTTACTTTCGAGGATAAATACTAAGTTATTTAGAAACAAACTGACATTTAACTGGTAATTTATAGGCTGCTAGCTCCATAACTTTTTTGGCAGTCTCTAAATCCAAACCTTCCATCTCAAACATAATCATCCCCGGTTTAACAATAGCGACATAATGATCAACGGCACCCTTTCCTTTTCCCATCGGCATCTCTCCGCCATGAACGGTCACTGGCTTATCAGGAAAAATTCTAATCCATAGCTGACCACCCTTTTTAACATGACGCGTCATGACTCGACGAGCAGATTCTATCTGACGAGAAGTAATCCAACAAGAACTTAAACTTTTCAAACCATAGCTACCAAAACTAATATTTAAATTACGACTGGCTTTTCCGCCTCGTCGTCGTTTATGATCTTTTCTCCATTTAGTTTTTTTGGGCATTAACATATATTTGCAGATTGTTGATTTTACTGGGCAATCACTTCGCCTTTTGCTAATTTATCTTTTTTAAATACTTCTCCTTTATAAATCCAAACTTTAACACCAATAATACCATAAGTAGTGTGTGCTGCTCCACGAGCATAATCAATATCGGCTCGTAAAGTTTGTAGCGGAACCTTACCCCAAACTAATTTTTCACTTCGGGCAATTTCCGCTCCATTTAATCTTCCCGCTACCACCACTTTCACTCCCTGAGCTCCCGCTCGCTCCACCCGAGACATGGTTTGTTTCATGACTCGTCGAAAAGGCATTCTTTTTTCAATATCCAGAATCATACTTTGCACAGTAATTTGAGCACTGAGATTGGGACGGCTAAATTCTTTAATATTTAAACTAATTTCTCCTAAACGAAAGTTTTTTAAAAATTTAGTATGTAATTTACGTTTTAATTCTTCCGCACCATTACCACCACGACCAATAATTAAACCCGGTTTAGCGGTGGCGATATTAACTTCGATTTTTCCAATACTCCGGATAATCTCCACTCGATCAATCCCCGCTTCACGAAAATTTTTAATCATAAATTTGCGGATACCAACATCTTGCTGAACACTTTTAATATATTTGTCACCAGTCTGGAACCATAAGGAAGGCCAAGTTTTGGTAATCCCTATCCGCATAATTTTTGGATTTACTTTTTTTCCCATATAAATTTAATTAGCAATTTTATTCAATAATGGTTAATGTTTTTTAAAATCTTAAGCAGATTTTCGTCGAAACATTTTAGTTTTTTCTCCGGCGGCCTTCTGAACTTTATCGGAACTCTTTGAAGATGATTTTTTAACTAATTTCTTTTCACCATCTTTAACTAATTTTTCTAATTTTACTGGTTCAGCAGTTTTAGCAAGCTTTTTCTTCTTGGCACCACTCTCTTTAATTTCCGCCAAGACCACGTTTAAATGTGCTCCTCGTTTCCGAATAGCATTAGCACGACCATGAGCACGAGGACGCCAACGTTTGAGAGTTACTCCTTCATCAGCCCGAATTTCTTTAATATATAAATTACTTTGTTCTAAATTATAAGTATTCACCGCATTAGCGATTGCCGACTTAATAAGCTTAGCGACTGGTCCGGTGGCCAATTTATTGATAAATTTCAACTGGTCAAGAGCCGGGTCAACCGGCATTTTACGAACAACGTCAATCACTAAACGGACTTTCTGTGCTGACATTCTTAAATGTTTTAAACTAGCTTTTACTTCCATATAATTTGATTAATTATTTTTTTCCTTGAGCTTGAGCCTTCGCTATTTTACCACCATGATTAATAAATTTTCGAGTTGGTGAAAACTCACCTAAACGATGACCAACCATATTTTCAACAATATAAACGGGGAGATGGGTTTTGCCATTATGGACACCAATTGTAAAACCAACCATTTCGGGAGTAATTGTACAAGCTCGATCCCAAACTTTAAAGATGGTTTTATCGCCAGGTTTCAGATTCTTAATCTTATTCTGTAAACGAAGATTAATGTAGGGTCCTTTTTTTAAACTTCTAGACATATATTAAAAATTATTTTCTTTTCTTACCTCTTCTCTTAATTATTAAACGATTAGAACGTTGTTTACGACGAGTACGAACTCCTAAGGCCGGTTTACCCCATTTAGTTTTGGGATGAATTAAACCAATAGATTGGTTTCCTTCACCACCACCATGAGGATGATCAACAGGATTCATAGCGCTTCCCCGGACGGTCGGACGAATTCCTAAATGACGACTTCGGCCCGCCTTGCCTAAAGAAATATGACGATGATCAGGATTACTAACACGACCAACTGTTCCCAAACATTCTTTTTTAACTAAACGAATTTCACCAGAAGGCATTTTTAACTGAGCATATTTACCTTCGACACCCATAACATGGACCACATTTCCAGCCCCCCGAGCGATTTTTGCTCCTTGTCCTGGTTCCAATTCTACGCAATTCATTGGCATACCAGCAGGAATAAATTTTAAGGGTAAAGCATTACCAGTCTTAATTTCAATTGCTTCCTGTGAGCTCAAAATAAGATCACCAACCTTTAAATCTGCCGGAGCAACAATATATCTTTTTTCGCCGTCACGATAATGAAGAAGAGCTAAACGAGCGCCCCGATTAGGATCATATTCAATAGTAGCCACCTTTGCTTCCACATTAAATTTATCACGTTTAAAATCAATTAAACGAATTTGACGTTTGGCTCCACCACCTCGGTGACGAACAGTTATTTTACCTTGAGAATTTCGTCCTCCACGCCGTTTCTTTGCCAATAATAATCGTTTTTCCGGATGACGTTCAGTGAGGTCTTTAAAATCATCAAAAGTTGCTCGACGTCTTCCCGGAGTATTTGGTTTTACTTTTTTAATACCCATAGATAATCAATTACAAACTAATTAGACCCCTTCATAAATTTTAATACTTTCTCCGGCTCGCAGAGTAACAATGGCTTTTCGCCAATCGCTTCTCCGCCCTTTAATCCGTCGACTAATTACTTGCTTACCAGAAACATTCATAATATTAACTTTCAACGGATGTACACCATAAATAGCTTCAATTGCTCGAGCGACGTTAATTTTGTTAGCCTCCCGAGAAACCACAAAAACATATTTATTAATAGCATTCAAGTGGGTGGCTTTTTCAGTAATAACTGGTTTAACTAAAATCTTGTAAGCTAATTTAAAATTAGAAGTCTTGCTAGAAACGGTTTTCTGTTTAGCAGAATCTTTAGATTTCAATGCTGGAGATTTTACAACTTTAGAACTGGCCACTGGAGTATTATATAAATCACTCATGCTCGTTGATTTCTGAGTAGCTTTTGAAGTCGTTGATTTCTGATCATCCCCACTGACTTCTTTTTTAGGATTTGTTTTTTTATTGCCAAATAAAGACATATTTTTATAAAAGGAATCGTCAATTAAAGATATTTCTTCTCTAAAATTTTAATTGCATTTTCAGTTAATAGCAAATGTTTATAATTTAATAAATCTAAAAGATTAATGTTTTCTAAATTAATTATTTTCACCCCAACCAAATTCCGCCCAGAATAAAAAACTTTTTCATTTTGCGTGTCATTCAGCACTAAAATATTACGTCGCTTATTTTTCAAAATCTTATTTTCAATATTAACTAATAGGCTCTGAAAATTCTTTGTTTTATATTCAGAAAAATCTAAATGATCCAAAACAACCAAACCTTGATTACTAACTTTATCAGAAAGAACCATAAATAATGCCTTTTGCTTCATTTTCTGATTGATTTTTTGTTTAAAATTACGATCTTTGGTCGGACCAAAAGTTACTCCACCAGCTCGCCAAATTGGGGAACGACTAGAACCAGCTCGAGCTCGTCCAGTTCCCTTCTGTTTCCAAGGTTTTTTACCACCACCAGCAACTTCACTACGATCTTTGGTGTGGGCTAATATCTGGCGGGTATTAGCTCGTTGAGCAACAACCGCTTGGTGCAATAATTCATTATTTAATTGTTGACCAAAAATTTTAGTGGATAATTCTAACTCTTTAACAAGTTCAGCGTTTGGTTTATAAACTTTTATTGACAGTGACATAGAATTCTTAATTTTTATTTTCTGCTGTTAATTCGGTAGCAGATTTTTTATCTTGAGGATTTTTAGAATCTTGAGCTTGCTCAACTTTCTTGTCTTCGGGCTTGTTTTCTACAATTTTCTCCTCATTTTTATTTTCAATTTTCTCTTCAAGCTTCTTCTCGTCAATAACTTTATCTTCAGTTTCTGGTGATTTCACTTGTTCTGATTCTTGTTCTGTAACTTTATTTTTTCTTAAATTAACTTCTAATTTCCCTAGGCCACGGACAAAGACAAAACCATTAATTGCTCCGGGAACCGCACCCTTAACAAACATAATATTCTGTTCAATATCTAAACCAAGAACTTCAAGATTGGTGGTAGTAACTCGTTCATTGCCCATTCGTCCACCCATCTTAGTTCCTTTGAAAACATGAGCGGGCCCTTTAGGACCAATGGAACCAGGCATTCTTTCTTGATCTTTATTACCATGGGTTTTCCGAAAACCATGGAAATGATGACGTTTGATAACACCCTGAAAACCGCGTCCTTTAGAAGTTCCCGTAACATTAATTTGATCACCAACTTGGAAAGCCTCAACATTGATTAAGTCTCCAACTTTAAATTGACTAGCATCTGTAGTTCTAAATTCTTTAACATGAGTCGGAAGAACCTGAGCTTGGCGATAATGACCAAGTTGTGGTTTTTTAATATTTTTTGTTTTTCTTTTTCCAAAAGCCAACTGCAAAGCTTCATAGCCATCCCGTTCCTTAGTTTTAACCTGAGTAATAGTACAGGGTCCAGCTAAAATAGGAGTGACGGCAATCACTTTATCATTAATCCAAATCTGAGTCATGCTTAATTTTTTTCCACTAATAAATTTCATATTACGCTATTTACTCTGTAAAATTTAAAATAAAAACTGGTTCTGAAACCAGCTCCAACACCAAGTAATAAAAATAACTTCTTATTTTCTATTTTTATTTTTTGATTATTTCGCTGATTTACCTCCCAAGATTAACTAATTCTGATTTAAACACTTTCTTGTAAATAGAGTTATTTAAATCGTCTCTAGTTAAAATAATATTATATTCTCAGTCTACTACATTTTTATTTCCACGTCAACACCAGCCGGTAAAGTAAGATTGGTTAAGTCTTCAATCGTTTTAGCATTCGGGTCAATAATATCAATCATCCGTTTATGAGTCCGCATTTCATATTGATCGCGAGCATCTTTGTGAACGAAAGTAGAACGATTAACCGTATATTTTCTTTTTTCCGTTGGTAAGGGGATCGGTCCAAAAAATTGAGCATCACTACGTTGAATAGTCTCAATGATTATCTTCGTTGATTGATCAATAATCTTATGGTCAAAAGCTCTAATTTTGATTCTAATTCTCTGCTTAAAATCTTGATCTACTTTTTTATTTTCAGGCATAATGAATAACTTTATTCTTAACTTTATAATAGAACGTTAAGGACCCGCCCTCGCTGTTATTGATAGTAGAGGACGGGCCTTTAATCATATATTCTAATTACTTTAAAATCTTAGTAACCACGCCAGCACCAACTGTCCGGCCTCCTTCACGAACGGTGAATTTCTGTTTATCTTCCAAAGCAATTGGAGCAATTAATTTAACATTTAAATTAACAGTATCACCAGGCATCACCATTTCTGTCCCTGATGGTAAAGTAATATCACCAGTAACATCAGTGGTCTTAAAGTAGAATTGTGGTTTATAACCAGTGAAGAATGGTTTATGTCGTCCACCTTCATCTTTGGATAAAATATAAACTTCAGCGGAAAATTCTGTATGTGGTGTTACTGAACCAGGCTGACATAAAACTTGACCACGCTCTACTTCATCTTTTTTAATGCCTCGTAATAAGATTCCGGCATTATCTCCAGCTTGACCTTGATCTAATGACTTATTAAACATTTCAATACCCGTGACGGTGGTTTTTTTGGTTTCTCTTAAACCAACAATTTCCACTTCATCACCAACTTTAACCACTCCCCGTTCAATTCGACCAGTGACAACAGTTCCCCGTCCTTCAATAGAGAAAATGTCTTCAATCGGCATTAAATAAGGATGATCAACATCACGAACAGGGTCAGGAATATAATCATCAAGAGCTTTCATTAAGTCCATAATTGGTTGAGCATCAGGACCAGTTGGATTCTCTAAAGCTTTTAAAGCACTACCCCGAATAATTGGAATAGTGTCTCCAGGGAATTCATATTTCTTTAACAAGTCACGAATTTCTTCCTCCACCAAGTCAATTAATTCCTTGTCCTCCACCATATCGCACTTATTTAAGAAAACAACAATATAAGGAACGCCAACTTGACGAGCTAATAGAATATGCTCACGAGTTTGTGGCATCGGCCCATCAGTGGCGGCAACTACTAAGATTGCTCCATCCATTTGTGCAGCGCCCGTAATCATGTTTTTCACATAATCAGCGTGCCCTGGACAATCAACGTGAGCATAATGACGTTTGTCAGATTCATACTCAACGTGTGCGGTGGCAATGGTGATTCCCCGAGCTTTTTCTTCCGGAGCGGCATCAATCTCACCAACATTTTTGTGAGAGGCTTTCATTCCTTTGGAATTGAAAACAGCCAACATTGCGGCGGTTAAGGTGGTTTTTCCATGATCAACGTGACCAATGGTGCCCACATTAATATGTGGCTTACTACGTTCAAATTTTTCTGCTGCCATGTTTTTTGGTGTGCGGCCCTCGTCGTAACGAAGTTTCTTCCCTAAAAAGGAAACCAGCCGAACATAAATTAAAATTTATAATTATTTTTATTAAATACTAAATATTTTTACTAAACATTTCTTAAGGGATACTAAACGACTTCCTCAGCTTTATTCTTAATAGTTCCCGGTATTTTCCAGGCCTGTTGAGGATGATTTTCTTCCGGCGAAGAGACCTCTTCGGACGGAGTTGCTAATTCACTTATTTCGCGATTAATTTTATCAGTTAAATATTCTTCTGTCAAATTTTTATTTTCTTCAGTTTCGCTAGATTCTACTAAAGACTTTGATTCGGGATGGGATACTTTGTTAAGATCTTTTTTTAAACTAGTCTCTGGAGAAATTTTATCAGCATGATTTAATTTATCAGTATTAGAATTGGGGGATAATATTTTTTTATCGGCAATTAAATTAGTATAAGAATCAAGAGTGAGAAGAACATAAGAATCATCTGGAACTTGCGAATCATAAATAACAACAGGATCATTAGTCTTCTTAATTAACTTGAATATTTTTTTTAATTGCTCTGATAACATATCTTTATTATCTTAGCTTTTATTAAGAACAGGAGGTTTTTTTAATTCCAGGACAGTAACTTTCTTTAATAATTCCTGAGCTTCAAGACTAATATCTTGAATCGCTTGAAGCTTCTGTTCAAGTTCCATTTTATCATATCCAGCATCAATTTTACTAATCTGATCTTTAATTACTAAGAGTTCTTTTTGAATATCACTTTTGAGTAATTTAGTATAAACTAAATAATCAATCAGATTGTGAACTGGTACAAAATTACTGCGAGCTAATTTATTGGACTGATAGTAGGCAACAGCCTGAGGTGAAGCTTGAGGAAAAAGATATTTTCTCTCCCAAGTCCGACGACGATTATTATCTTTATTGAAGGAATCAGTAATAATTGATCCAGTAATAAATTGCTCAATCTTTTTAATAATCAAGGCAACTAATTCTTGGTCATCGGGATTCAGTTTCCCCGTACTTAATATTTCTGATTTTAACTGGTGTTGTTCCTCATCTTCTTCTTTCCCTTTTTGTTTAATAATCTCCAGGGGGTTATCTTGGGCCGCTCCCAATTCAAGAAGTTCACGCTCTTCTTCAGAGAATTTTTCTCCTAAACTATTCCGTTCTAAAGAATTATTTTTTTGTTTAAATATATTATTCTCCATGGGCTTGACCATTCTTAGTTTGGATATCTTCTAGAATATTTTTGGGGACCTGATTATAATTAGAAAATTCCATAGTATAATTAGCACGTCCCTGGCTCATAGAACGTAAGGAAGTAGAATAACCGAACATCTCGGCTAAGGGAACTTTCGCTTCTACGACCTTAATGTTTGCCCGATCGGACATTTCTTCAATCTGCCCACGCTTGCTATTTAAATCACCAATAATATTCCCCATATATTCTTCTGGGGTAGTGACCTCTACTTTCATAATCGGTTCTAATAAAATTGGCTTTGCCTTTCGACAAGCTTCCTTGAAAGCAAAAATAGCAGCCATTTTAAAAGCAATCTCTGAAGAGTCAACTTCATGATAGGAACCATAAAAAACCGCCGCTTTAACATCCACCATTGGATAACCAGCAACTGTTCCACTTAATAACGCTTCCTTCACTCCTTTCTCAATAGCGGGAATATATTCTCGAGGAATAATTCCTCCTTTAATTTCATCTACAAACTCAAATCCTTTACCAACTTCTAAAGGCTCAACTCGCAAAGAACAATGACCATACTGTCCACGGCCACCACTCTGTTTAATATATTTATGTTCTGCTTCGGCAGTTTCGGTAATGGTTTCGCGATAAGATACTTGCGGATTACCAATATTAGCCTCGACACCAAACTCTCTTTTCATCCGGTCCACAATAATTTCTAGGTGTAATTCACCCATACCGGAAATTAAAACTTGGCTAGTTTCTTCGTCAGTCTCGACTCGGAAAGTTGGATCTTCTTCGGCCAAACGTTGTAGGGCAATACCCATCTTTTCTTGATCGGCTTTAGTTTTAGGTTCAACAGCAATCTTAATAACTGGCTCTGGAAAAGTAATTGATTCTAACAGTACCGGTTGATCTTCACTACATAGAGTATTTCCCGTTGTCGTATTTTTTAAACCAATCACGGCGGCGATATCACCAGCAAAAACCTCTTTAACTTCTTCTCGATGATTAGCGTGCATACGCACAATCCGACCAACTCGTTCTTTATTATCTTTGGTAGAATTAAGAATATAAGATCCAGCAGTTAACACTCCCTGATAAACTCGAACAAAACAGAGTTTACCCACAAAAGGATCAGTGGCAATTTTGAAGGCTAGACCCACGAAAGGTTTAGCATCATTAGCGCTAATAATAATCTTTTCATCCAAATCACGAACTCCACTTGCTTCGATATCGGGGACATCAAGAGGAGAAGGCAAATAATCATTTACCGCATCTAAAACCAATTGAACGCCAATATTTTGTAAAGCGGTTCCACATAAAACTGGGTAAATATCATTAGCAATTACACCTTTCCGAATTGCTGCTTTTAATTCTTCTAAACTAATCTCTTCATTATTCAAATATTTTTCCATGGTTTTTTCATCCGATTCCACTGCTTTTTCTACCAACTCATTATGATATTTATCAACCTCAGCTTGCAAATCATTAGGAATAGGAATTTCTTCAATATCCACGCCAAAATTACCAGAAAATTTGTAAGCCTTCTTGATAAGTAAATCAATCACTCCCGAAAAACTATTCTCTGCACCAATCGGTAATTGAAAAGCCAAAGCTTTTGGATTAAGTCGGGTTTGAATAGACTTTAAACTCATGAAAAAGTCAGCGCCCATTTTATCCATTTTATTAACAAAACAAAGACGAGGAACTTGATATTTATCTGCTTGGCGCCAAACCGTTTCTGATTGTGGCTCCACTCCCGCCTGACCATCAAAAACTGCGACCGCACCATCTATAACCCGCAGAGAACGTTCAACTTCTACTGTAAAATCAACGTGCCCCGGAGTGTCAATAATATTTATTTTAGTATGTTTCCAAAAACAAGTGGTTGCTGCGGAAGTAATTGTAATCCCTCGTTCTTTTTCCTGTTCCATCCAATCCATTTCCGCT
>VAPM010212434.1_pt1 | contig 15322 bp, 10 predicted proteins | sample 3395091 | NCBI WGS metagenome assembly VAPM01 (sample SAMN08290445, study PRJNA428436) | hydrothermal vent metagenome | isolation source: Deep-sea hydrothermal vent chimney 3 | place: Pacific Ocean: Juan De Fuca Ridge | reverse complement strand
TAATGACTGAAAATATTGATAATATATTTGAGCAATATAAAATCGGTGACAATAAAGCACTCACGCTTACTACTGCTGAACAAAACCGAGATGCCAGTATCGCTTTAGTCGATCAAGCACGCTACACACTCGATATTGTAAGCCGCGAACTTGATCATAAACTTTATGATAATGATGATTTTTATAATACTGTCAAACAATTAGCGACCAGCAACCCTAAAGCAAAAATCAGAATTCTTATTCAAAGTAGTGACAAAGCGGTTAAACAAGGTCATCGTTTAATTGAAATTGCACGCAAACTAAGCTCCTTTATTACTATCCATTTACAAGGAAGGCGCTTTAAAGAATTTAATGAGGCATGGCTAATTGTTGATTCAAAAGCATGGATTCGTCGCGCCCATGCTGACAAGTATTCTGCCGATGTTGACTATTCTGCTGCACGGCAACTGAGGGAAATAGAAAAAACCTTCACAAGCATGTGGAATGAGTCCGTTGACGATCCTAATCTTAGACGACTCAGCCTCTAACCTTAATAGGTGAATAAAATGAACATCAGCACTTTCGTTAAACGCACATCTATTATCATGCTATGTCTTTTCTCATTGTCTGCTTTGGCTGATCGTATTGAAGTCATTCAACTTAAAGGCCGTAGTGCAAATGAAATGATCCCGATTATTCAACCGCTACTTGATCCTAATACGGGACTTAGCGCACAAGGCTATAAGCTTATTATTCGTGGTTCTGAAGAAGCGATTTCTCAAACACGCGACTTAGTCCGGCAACTCGATCATGCTCCCAAACAACTTACAATCTCACTACGTCGTGGAGCAGCATCTCATTATAATGATAATGAACTCAGTGCATCGGGGGTCATCCGTTCAGGCGATGCGCGTCTATCTGTTAATGGTGATCATCAAAGTGGCGTACGGTTACATGAAACACGTCGATCAATTAACCAAGATTCAATAAGACGCATTAATGTCACTGAAGGTCGTCAAGCATTTATTCAAACAGGTCAATCCATTCCCGTTGGTCAACAAAGTTCCAATCAATTTGGACAACGAACCAATTCAATCCGTTATAAGAATGCGACAAGCGGCTTTTATGTACTGCCACGTCTTGTCGGTGATCGTGTTAGTCTTGATGTGTTACAAAATAATGTCAGTCTTGATCGACATGGTCGGCAGCGATTTAATGTTCAACGCACAGGAACAACACTCAGTGGTCGGCTAGGCGAATGGATTAGCATTGGTGGTATTACACAGCAATTCAATCAATCCAGATCAGGTATAGTGCATTCCACACGTCAAAATAGTCAAACTAACTCACAGCTTTATATCAAGGTTGATGTGGTTAATCACTGATGAGATTCAATGGTCTTTTTTAATTGCTGAAATAACTCTTCGACAAGAACAAGACGGGCATCATCTTTGTTCATATCGAGCAATGGATTAAACGTATGTTCAAGTTCTCTTGCCGCATCCCCAATAACAGCCAGATCAAAGGTTGCTGCCGAACCGGCTAATCCATGCACCTTACGATCAAATTCTGCTGCCAATTCAGCATTCCATTGCCGATTCAAATCATTCCACATCGATTCTAATTCGAGCATCAGAGGCGCTAAGCTAGCGCGATATGAACTAAACAGAGTATCAATACGCGATTGTTTATCATTGCTCATTGTTTGAGCTGTATCCATTATTATTTTTATGTATCATAGAGCCTAACATGGTATCCGCTGTAAGCAGTAGTCCTGTGTAAATAAATCAATAATATCAGGAAGTTAACCAACACCATGTCTTTATCATCCCTCAATCCTAGTCAACGCGAAGCGGTTCAGTATCAACAAGGTCCGTTGCTGGTTATCGCGGGTGCCGGTAGTGGAAAAACCCGCGTTATCACGACCAAAATATCAGAATTAATTAGTAAGCATAATATAGAACCTCGCCATATTGCCGCCGTTACCTTTACCAACAAGGCCGCACGCGAAATGCGCACACGCATTAGCGACATGCTTAACAAAGATGCAAGCAAGGGCTTACGTATTAGTACATTTCATACGCTGGGTCTGAACATTATTCGCTCTGAACTCGAGACATTGGGTTATCGTAAAGGGTTTTCTATTTATGATGATACCGACAGCATGGCGGTACTTAACGAGCTTTCGCGAGGTGAAACGGAAGAACGCCTACGCTTATTGCGTAACCAAATATCGCGTTGGAAAGCTGCTTGTATTTCACATACCCAAGCGATGGCAACTGCCGATGACAAATTACTTGCACGCATGGCCGAACTTTATGAAGCCTACGATCGTCACTTGCATGCCTGCAACGCCATTGATTTTGATGATTTATTATTGATTCCTGTTCAACTCTTGCAAAAGAACTCAACTGCACTAAATAGTTGGCAAGATAAAATTCAATACTTATTAGTAGATGAATACCAAGATACTAACAAAACCCAATATGAGTTAGTTAAATTACTGGTGGGTGAACGCGGCTGTCTCACTGTCGTAGGCGATGACGACCAATCCATTTATGCTTGGCGTGGAGCACAACCGGAAAACATGAATCTACTCGCCGAAGATTACCCGCATCTTAAAATCATTAAACTCGAACAAAACTACCGCTCCATGGGCAGCATTCTTCAAGCTGCCAATAGTGTAATTTCAAATAACCCACACGTTTTCGAAAAAGCATTGTGGAGTGAACTGGGTTTTGGTGAGTCATTACAAGTTATACGTGCTGCCAATGAAGAACAAGAGGCGGAAAAAGTCGTCACGCGTTTGTTACACCATAAATTCAGGCACCGTACTAATTACAAAGATTACGCCATTCTCTATCGCGGCAACCACCAGTCACGATTATTTGAACGTGGTCTACGTGAATACAATATTCCTTATTACCTCAGTGGCGGCACCTCGTTTTTTGCTTACACCGAAATTAAAGACATCATGTGTTACCTGCGGGTTATTACCAACCCTGATGATGACAATGCCATGTTGCGTATCATCAATACGCCACGTCGAGAAATAGGTCCAGGAACATTAGAAAAACTGGTTGCCTTTGCTGCTGACACTAATTCAAGTCTGTTTGCCGCCATGCATGACCCATCTATTGTTAATGCCTTACCCAACCGGGCTGTGAGTCGAATTCAATTTTTTTGTGAATGGCTAGACAAGCACGTTTATGCTACTGAAAATGACTCCCCTACTGTTGTTGTGAAGAATCTGGTTAATGATATCGATTATTCACAATGGCTAAAAGACAGTTATCCTGATGAGAAAATTGCTGAACGTAAAATGGACAATGTTTCCGAGCTAATTGAATGGATTGAACGTTTATCAACTAAATCCAGTGATGCTGACTTAGGTGATATTGTTAGTCGCCTTACCTTACTCGATATACTTGATCGTGATGACGAACAAGAAGGTGATCACGTTCATTTAATGACATTGCATGCAGCAAAAGGCCTTGAGTTTCCACATGTGTATTTAGTCGGCATGGAAGAAGATATACTCCCCCACCGCGTTAGTATCGAAGAAGACAATATTGAAGAAGAACGCAGACTTGCCTATGTGGGTATTACCCGTGCTCAAAAAACCATGTCTTTCAGTTATGCCCTGCGTCGAAAACGCTACGGTGAAATGATTCAATGCACGCCGAGTCGTTTTCTTGATGAAATTCCTCAAGACCTCTTACACTTTGAAGGCGACAAAGCCGATCCAGAAAAAAGCCAAGAAGAAGGACGCGCCACACTAAGCAGCTTACGCGCTCTGTTAAATGAAAAATAACGTGTAGGTAATATGCGTATTATTTCTCATAATATGAACAATTAGACGCAGTGACTGTCTAGTAAAACAAGAACAATGCTCAACCCCTCAGGAGATAACCATGCGAAATTTGATCTTATTATCGAGTTTAGTTATATCGTTTGGCCTACAAGCTAGCCATAATAGTGAGAACGAGCCTGGATCTTTAGTGGGCTCGACCCTTAAATTGAATACGCCAATAGAAGTAGCGCCCAACAAAGCTGATGCGTATTTCCAACATGGTAAACAGCTTAAAGAAGCAAATGTTGATGAGTATTATCCCAATTGTAATATTGAGCTTTATACTATGAGCTCAAACGCTCGCACGCTTAAACCTGATACGTTTAGTATTAATCAGGTAATCGAAGATGAAGTTTACCCTTTTAGTGGTGAAACAGCTCAACCACATGAAACGATTATTAACATCTCCTCTTCAAATCAACCAGATGTTATTAAACTTACCTGTTCTCAGTGGGGCTCAGAGATAAGTGATGGCAATGGGTTTTTAACAACAAAAGAAATAAAAGAAGCGTTAGGAAAGAAATTTAGTTTCAACTAAATGAGATCGGAGAGCTAAAAAAAGCCAGATCAATGAGCTGGATTTTTTAATTTCTAATATAATTAAGAATCTACTTGAAGCGTTTGACACCAAACATCCCCAGAAGCAAACACGAAACAAAATACCGCTAAAAATAAACGAAAAGTTTGAAATAACTGCACCCTGACATCATAACTGGGTAGAGTAGATAACCTTCTTCATCTACGGCGACTTCTTGTCCTTCAAATACTAATGACATTATCTATTCCTAATGTGAATCCGGCACGACACCAACTTGTGGCATCTCTGCTAATCCTGTTTCACGAGCGTGTTCTTCAAAACCTTTGTTATGCCAGAAAAAAGCACCCGGCATTGTAGTAGGTATGACTAATACATAAAATAGCGCACGACCAATCAGTGCTGTGAGTAACATGACAACAGCTAATAGCGTTAATATAATCATTGCTACATCTACTTCAGGTAAGCCTATAAATAATACCGCAGCCAACACAATGCTAATGGCTAAACCAATGTTTCTTGCTTGATAGGTTTTGCCAAATTTAGTTCGTTGCACGTAATATGATGCAGCCCCTTCGCCACCCTGTTTTTGCATGTCTGCAGCGTGTCGCCAAAGACCGTAGGCTTCAATCAATAAACCAGAAAGTATCGACCACGCAACAATATCTATTAGCGCACTCGCCTCTAAGCCTTCAATCACTAACACACAACTATAAACATAGCCTATTAACAAACCACCTAACGCCAACATGTTGCCATAGAAGCTGGTCAATACTTGCCAGTGATTCCAAAATGGTCGCGCTTTAATTCGGTAAATACTGTGCATAAAGAATAAAGAAATAGGCCCCGTTATCACAGCAGCCCAACCAGTAATAGCAATTATTGACTCAACAACAGATACAGATAAACCAAGCCAATCTGTTAAGACAAAGGGAAAGGTAACTAAGATAGTATAAAGACCCAATAGATTATAAAACACCGCCAGACTAGCGACTTCTCGGCTTACCGGTGAATATCGTAAATTATAAAATGCGCGATAAAAATATTGTGGCTTACCTAAATGCATGGTCGAAATAAACAAGGCGTAAGTTTCAACGCCCAATAAGCCAAACAACAAAACCGTATAGGTTGTTGAATGTGCATTGGGTGCTAAATGCTCAAGACCAATCATAGGCCCCAAAAACAACAACAAGAACGCACCGACCACCATTTGCGAAATCAATGTAAATAAGACCAGTGGATCTTCACGTGAACGTAACTTACGTAAATTCCATTCTGTTTTGTGTCCATACTTCGGATCAACAACAGGCTTAAAGCTATCTTCATTATCATCACGATGATATTTCAGCACAGTGCTATCTACCCGAACCATGTCGCGCTGTAAGGTACGTGTTTGCTGAAAACGAATATTCGGATGCGTGATATCGGTACTTGGAAAACCAGGTATTTCTGTTCGCGCTTGGTTACGTCCTTCAGGGATATTTTCAATCACACCAAAGTCGAGCGCCTTACCTAAACACGCTGAGACACAAGCAGGCTTAAGACCCACTTCGAGTCTATCCACACACATATTACATTTACTGACTTGCCCTTTAACCGGATCAAGCTGAGGTGCATTGTATGGACAAACCCATGTGCAATAACCACAGCCAAAACAAATATCTGGATCTTGTAACACCGCGCCATATTCTGCAAATTTTGTATAGGCTCGGGTTGGGCAACCTTTTAAACATACCGGATCATCGCAATGGTTACATGCCATTGAAATATTTAAACGTTGGCAATCCGGGTATGTGCCCCCTTCAATAAAACCAACCGAACGGAATGCAATATGTGCCGGGTTGTCATTTTTTTCACTACACGCTGCTTCACAAGCATGACAGGCAATACAGTTATCTGCTGTAAAAAAGAAACCATGTTGTTTATAACGATTCGGATTGTCGCCAACTGCACCATCACCGTTAATATTCAGACTTTCACCATAAAGTGAATCGGACGATGTCACTGTATCAATCGGCGCGTCATAGCAGTTACGGTCTTTACTGATCGGATCATTCAGCAGTGCGTAATCGGGTTCATTGTCGCGTACTTTAAACATTGTAATACCTTAGAATTTCCGCATTTCCATGCTGAGTCGTGCCGCTGCTTCTTGATCTTCCATACGTTCAATACGAATTGCAGATTGTTTGTACGCAGGTTGGCGTGAGTGAGGATCAAGTAATCCAAGCGTGAGTCGGTTTGCACAATCAAAGAAATGGAATGGTAAAAACACCATACTCTTTGCTACACGATGTGTAGGTTGCGCCATCACAACCGCATCTGAACGACGTGATACTAAACGTACATATTCACCACGCCGAATCCCTAATTCACTTGCCAAATCAGGATTAATTTCAATAAAGGGAATCGGGCTGTATTTATTGTTGTCACCAATCTTGCCGGTCTTAGTGCGACCGTGCCAATGCTCAATCAAACGTCCCGTATTAAGCCAAATAGGAAATTTCTCATTGGGCACTTCGTTGTTGTCAATAAAAGGTAATGGAATTAATTTTGCCTTACCATCGGGATAACGAAAACTCGCTTCTTCCGTATATAAACGCTTGCCACCTTGTGGTGGTAGTTCACCCTTGTCAGCTTGTTCTTGTGTGTATGGCCATTGAACACCGCGTTGTTTTTCAATGAGCTCATGATCCATACCCGAAATATCGGCTAAACGACCTTTAGAAATTTCTCTCATTTCTTTAAAAATATCAGGCGCATTCTCCAAGAAAGTAACCTTACCCTCTTTATTAAAACGCTCGGCCATACGATTAAAGACCCACAAATCGGGTTTCGCTTGTCCTGGTGGTGTCGCTAATGGTTTTACTAAACTAATACGACGTTCTGTATTGGTCATGACTCCTTCTTTTTCAGCCCATGTTCCGGCTGGCAAAAACACATGAGCATACTGTGCACTTTCTGTGTCTTCATAACAATCTTGTACAACACAGAATTCCAATTTTTCCATCGCTTTACGAATACGTGCCGTATTTGGCAACGATGTTAATGGGTTGGTTGCAATCAACCAGAGCCCTTTAATTTGACCAGACTCAATTGCATGATAAATATCTGTTTGAAACATGCCACGTTTTTTAGGGAAAAACTCAGGATCAACATTCCAAAATTTTGCAATTTCTTCGCGGTCTTCTGCAGATTCTAAGTAACGATGATTTGGTAAACCTGAACAGGATGACCACTCACGGGTTCCCATGGCATTACACTGACCAGTAATAGAAAGACTGGTACCACCAGCTTTACCAATATTACCAGTAATTAACGCCAAATTATTAATTCCTACTACGCCATCTGAACCGTGAGTAGATTGGTTGATTCCCATCGTCCAAATTTGCATGGCTGATTCTGCTTTAGCAAAGATGCGCGCAACATGGCGAATTCTATCTTCATCAATACCACAAATTTTAGCTGCTGTGACGGGATCGTAGTTTGCCACTTCCGCTTTGAGTTCTTCAAAACCATTAGTATTTGCTTCAATGTAAGCCATATCCTGCAAATCTTCATCAATGATCACATGCATCAAGGCATTCATTAACACCACGTCAGTTCCAGGTGTCACCGGCAAATGCATATGCGCATTTTGAGCCAACATAGTAACCCGTGGATCAATAACGATGAGTGTGAAGTTCTTCTTTTCCTGTGCTTCTTTCATGCGCCAGTAAATAATCGGGTGTTGTTCAGGAAGATTTGAACCCCAAGCAATTAAACAATCCGTATGTTCAAAATCTTCATAACATCCAGGTGGGCCATCAGAGCCAAATGAACGCTTATAACCCGATACGGCCGACGCCATACACAAGGTGGTATTACCATCATAATTATTCGTACCGATCAAACCACGGGTTAGTTTACCCAGCGTATAAAATTCTTCGGTCAGCATTTGTCCGGTTGAAATAATCGCAAACGAATCACGGCCATACTTTTCCTGAATTCGTACGATCTCATCATGAGTTTTATCTAATGCCGAATTCCATGATGTATTTTGCCAAGGCTCATACCACTGCTCACGCATTTTAGGTTCTAAACCACGACCTGCTGAATCAAACAACTCATGTTCAAAAATACCTTTTAAACATAACTTACCGCGATTCACATCGGCATCGGCAACACCACGAGAAGCAACTGGTTTTCCGTCAGCATTCAAACCCACTTCAATAGAACAACCAGTAGAGCAATATCCACACGCGGCATACTTCCACTCAACCACACCTTTGTCAGCGATTTTAATTGGGTTCTTTTGTTTACGACCAAAAAGCATCTTTACTTACCTGACAGGCTAATCCTTATTAGGACGACCTTTATTCGGAGTTAAAGACAAAAAAATTGTTTCACCATCCATTTTAATTGGATAGCTTGCTGCACAACCTTCATCAGGCGCAACGGCATTACCGCTATCGAGCATAATTTTCCAATCATGTAATGGACAAGTAACACGATCACCATGCACGATACCTTGCGACAATGGCCCTTTTTTATGCGGGCATTCATCGCGAAGCGCAAACACTTCATCTTTTGCGGTACGAAAAACCGCAATATCACCATCAGGCGCATTCACAACACGTGCACCTAACTGCGGAATGTCACTTAAAGTTCCTACTTCAATCCATTCTTCACTCATTTTATATTTCTCGCCGTTGTGTGCTTACGCGTTAATGTTTTTCATTGCTTCGAATTCATGCTTTTCAGCGCCCTTAGCGCGCGCTTCCCATGGATCATCTTGTGCAAAGCTTTGTGAGAAGTGAAAACGTTCAGCCAATGCTTTACGGTTATCTTCATTATCGACAATATGATCTTTTACATACGTTAAACCAACACGCTCAATCCACGGCGCGGTACGTTCAAGGTAATGCGCTTCTTCACGATAGATCTGCATGAAGGCTGCTGCGTATTCAAGAACTTCTTCCGACGTTTTAACCGTGCAAAGGTAATCGGTAACACGGACTTTAATACCCCCGTTACCTCCTACATGTAATTCGTAACCCGAATCAACACATACAACACCTAAATCTTTAATTGTTGCTTCAGCACAGTTACGCGGACAACCCGATGCTGCCATTTTGTATTTATGTGGTGTCCATGAACCCCACGTCATTTTTTCTAAATCAATACCTAGCTGAGTTGAGTCCTGCGTACCAAAACGGCACCACTCTTTACCAACACAAGTCTTAACCGTACGCAGAGCCTTACCGTAAGCATGTCCAGATACCAATCCTGCTTTATTCAAGTCACCCCAAATTTCTGGCAATTCCTGTTTTGTTAGTCCATACAAACCAATTCGCTGACCACCGGTAACATGCACAGTTTTTACTTTGTATTTATCGGCTACATCTGCAATGGCTCGCAACTCGGTGGGTGTTGTACCTCCACCCCACATGCGAGGAATCACTGAGAACGTTGCATCTTTTTGAATATTGGCATGTGCACGTTCATTAATGAATCGTGATTGACTATCATCACTTTTCGCATCAGGGTACTGGCACATTACATAATAGTTCAATGCTGGGCGACACTTACCACAACCATCCGGTGTATCCCATTCGAGGAAGTCCATTACAACGCGGACTGATTTTAATTTATGATCCTTAATCGCTTTACGCGCTTCATCGTGCGTATGCTGCGTACAGCCACACATTGGTTTCAAGTGCGGTGCTACTGAATAATCACCGCCAACGGTATGCGCTAACAAACTTTCAACCAAGCCGGTACAAGAACCACAAGAGCTTGATGCTTTTGTATGAGCACGTACTTCTTCCAGTGTTAGCAGTTTATTAATATTAATTGAATTAACAATGTCGCCTTTAGTAACACCATTACAACCACAAATTTCAGCTGAGTCGGCCATCATGGCAATACGATTTTCATCACCATGACCAGAATCACCTAAGTGTGCTTGACCAAATAAAATCTTTTCGCGGAAATCAGCGATATCTGTTTCTTCACGCATCAAATCGAAGTACCAAGAGCCATCGATCGTGTCACCATACATGACTGCGCCTTTAACCTTGTTATCTTCGATCACTAATTTACGATAAACACCACGCGATGCATCTTGAAATACTAATTCTTCAGTCTTTTCATCGCCAATAAAATCACCCGCAGAAAACAAATCAATACCGGTTACTTTTAATTTGGTTGAGGTTACTGAACCTTCATACAATGCGATGCCATGTTGTACAAGATGATTAGCACATACTTTTGCCATTTCAAATAATGGCGCAACTAAACCATAAGTTTGACCTCGATGCTGTACACACTCACCCACCGAATAAACACGTGGATCAAATGTTTGCATGGTGTCATTGACAACAATACCGCGCTCACAATGAATACCGACTTTCTCAGCCAGTTCAATATTAGGGCGAATACCCACTGCCATGACAACAATGCTGGCGTCTATTTCGCGACCATCTTCAAGTACCACTTTTTCAACACGATCTTTACCGATAATTTCTTTGGTCGAGGCCGGCATTAAAATTTCCATGCCACGTTCTTCCAATGAAGTACGTAACATTTTGCCTGCGACTGAATCCATCTGACGTTCCATCAAGGTATCGACCAGATGCAGAACGGTCACTTTCATGCCCTGCTGCATTAAGCCATTCGCGGCTTCTAAACCAAGTAGACCACCACCTATCACTACGGCGTGTTTATGGTTCTTTGCAGCTTCAATCATCATGTCGACATCATGAATGTCACGGAAAGCAATTACACCTTCAAGATCATGACCCGGTAAAGGAATAATAAATGGATTTGAGCCTGTCGCAATCAACAAACGATCGTATTCGTATTCTGAACCATCATCGATAATGACTTTGCGCGCTTTACGATTAATATCAACAACCGTTTTACCTTTGTGCAAGCTAATGTTGTTATCGACATACCATTGTTCGTCATTGATCATGATTTCATCAATGGTCTTATCACCTGCTAAAACAGGCGAGAGCATAATACGGTTATAGTTACCGTGTGGTTCAGCGCCAAACACAGTGATGTCATAGGCCTCAGCATCTAATTTGAGGATTTCCTCAACGGTGCGCATACCCGCCATACCGTTGCCAATGACAATTAATCTTTGCTTCATACCGTACTCCAGATTCAGATGGTTCATACTAAATTTGTTAGTTTTGCCGTTACATAAAGCAAATACCGTGCCAGTTATATTAGCAGTTACTGAAATAAACTTACATAACAAAAATATAATATAACCCACTGATTTAATAATATAAATACAACAGCACTCATATTTATCATTCTGACATTATCACACGAAAACTGTATTTTGCACCATTATGGTGCTTTTTAATGATATCATGCATCAATATAAGTCAATTGTAATATACGACTTTAATTCAGAGTCAGCTTTCATATCAAGCTATGAGTGAATATGTACTGATATACACGCATTTTAATGTATTCATTTCAAACATGGCACGGTGTTTGCTATAGAGAAAATTAGATTATTCTTCAGGAAAGTATTATGTCGAACGAAACAGGCTTCAACTTACTATCATTTTCAGGTCGCTATCGTATCTTGCACATGACCTGGTTCGCCTTCTTCATGACATTTGTCGTTTGGCTTGGTCTTGGCCCAATGATGCCCTATATTCAAGAAGCGCTTGGACTGACAAACCAACAAACCAAAGTCTTGTTGATCCTGAATGTTGCTATGACGATTCCATCACGCATCATTGTGGGTATGTTGGTCGACAAACTTGGGCCACGCATTATGTACACCGGTATTTTAGTCTTCGGTGGTGTAATCAGTATCGCCTTTGCCTGGGCGGATAATTATGAACAACTGGCTATTTTACGGTTCCTTTCTGGTTTTATCGGTGCGGGGTTTGTTGTTGGAATTCGTATGATTGGTGAATGGTTTCCTGCCAAGCAAACAGGTATTGCACAGGGTATATATGGTGGTTGGGGTAACTTTGGTGCGGCTGGTGCAGCCGGAACATTACCTTTTATTGCAGCAAGTATTGGTGATGCGAGTGGTTGGAGGGTTGCGCTAACAAGTGCCAGTCTCGTAGCTATCACTTACGGCATTATTTATTTCTTCAGCGTAACCGATACTCCCAAAGGTTCAACGTATTTCAAACCAAAGAAAACGGGCGCAATGGAGATCACAAGTGGAAAAGATCTCATCCTTTACATTTTAATGAATGTCCCTCTTTTCCTCGCCCTGGGTGTATTAACGTGGAAACTCTCACCAACAAACATGGGCCTTATAAGTACCGCAGCAAGTGATATTATTTATTTTGCCCTTCTTGCTCTGTTCGCAGTACAAGCATGGAAGATTTGGCACATTAATAGCCATGTAATCAAATCACCTGTGGCTAAATTACATCAATATAAATTTAAGCAAGTTGCTATTCTAGATTGGGCTTACCTTGTTACGTTTGGTACTGAACTTGCTGTTGTTTCAATGCTTGCCCTTTTTTATGTCGATTGGTTTGAGTTACCTAAAATAACAGCTGCCTTGCTTGCAGGCGTATATCCGTTTATCAATTTATTTGCGCGCCCGGGCGGCGGCTGGATCAGTGACAAAATTGGTCGCAAATTAACATTACTCATTGCCTTTTCAGGAATCACTGGAAGTTTCCTATTACTAGGTTTAGTTGATAAATCATGGTCAATATGGATGGTCGTTGGCTTAACCATTATTGGTGGCATCTTCTCTAAAGCAGGATCTGGTGCGGTATACGCCATGGTGCCTTTAGTTAAACGTAGAATGACTGGTCAAATTGCGGGCATGGTAGGTGCTTTTGGTAACGTAGGCGCGGTTATTTTCTTAACTGTAAATTCGTTGGTTGAATACGACCAATTCTTCTTCTTTATAGGGTTAGTAGCAGCCTTTGTTTTAGGGCTAATAATATTTTTCCTTGAAGAACCTCAGGGTTCTATAGCAGAAATCATGCCCGATGGCACGGTGCAAATGATTGATGTTAAATAATTCATTGTCATTCGCCAATGCTCAATGACACCGCTATACTCTAGGCTTCGCAGAGTATAAGAACAATGACAAGCAAACACGATAATGGTATTCAAGCAGGCCAACACAGCGACGCAGGACATAAGTCATGTAATGAAGATGCCTGTCGTATTGAAATACCTGAAGAACCACTACTCAGTTCAAAGGGGTTATGTCTCATAATTGCAGATGGCGTAAGTCGCAGTGAAGCAGGACAAGATGCTAGCGAAGCCTGTGTTAACGGTTTTATTTTAGATTATTACAGTACCCCCGATAGTTGGACAGTCAAAACCTCCGCGCAAAAAGTATTAGGTTCTTTAAATAATTGGCTCTATAGCCAAGGCAAACGTAGTTACGATTCAGCCGGCGCCATGTTAACGACGCTTAGTGCCTTCATCATCAAATCAGGAACGGCGTACTTATTCCATGTCGGTGATACACGTATTTATCGTTTACGTGATGGTGACTTGGAATGCCTGACCGAAGATCATAGTAGCTGGGGGGCTGGTGAGAAAACCTATCTAAGTCGAGCAATGGGTGCCGATGCACATGTTGATATTGATTACCGAAGTTTGCCTGTTGAAGTTGACGATATTTATATGTTGACGACTGATGGTGTACATGAATTTATTAGCAACATTGATTTACGCAACTGCCTTCAAGAAAACGCGAGCAACCCAGAACAAGCTGCTCACATTATTACTAAAAAAGCGTTAACAGCTGGAAGTAAAGATAATGTGACCTGCCAAATTATTCGTATTGATCAATTACCCAAACAAGATGAAGCCAGTTTCTTTCGGCAACTTTCAGATTTACCTTTTCCACCCTTTCTTGATGCAGGTATGACGCTGGACGGATATTTAATTACACGTGAAATTCATGCCAGTAACCGTACACAGATATATGTTGCTCAAGATACCAAAACTAATAGTCGCGTTATTATTAAAACCCCTTCCGTTAATTTTGAGGATGATCCTGCCTATATTGACCAATTCTTACATGAGGAGTGGGTAGGTAAACGCATTGATAATCCTCATGTATTAAAAATTGTTAATTCAGAACGCCGACGACGTTTTCTTTATTACGTCACCGAGTATATTGAAGGCGATACCTTAGAAACATGGATGATCGACAATCCTCGACCTTCTTACATTGGTGTACGAGACATAGCAGAACAAATAGCCAGTGGCTTGCGTGCTTTTCATCGCTTAGAGATGGTTCACCGCGATCTAAAACCAGCCAATATAGTTTTTGACAGTAATGGTCGACTCGTTATTATAGATTTTGGCTCTACAAAAATTGCAGGGGTTGATGAATCTGACGTACCTTTTGAACGCAACCCTATGCTTGGTACGATGAACTATGCCGCACCAGAATTTTTTGAGGGTTATACCGGTAGCAATCGCTCTGATGTTTACGCATTAGGTGTTATTTGTTATGAAATGTTAACAGGGCATTTACCCTATGGTGGTTCACTTTCACTCAGTAAGTTAAAACGCGTACGTTACACATCAATCAAACATTACAATCAGGAAGTCCCTGCCTGGGTTGATGCCGCTATACAAAAATCAGTTTCTCTTGATCCCGGTAAACGTTATGAACGCTTATCCGAATTCATTCATGATCTGGGAAAAGCCAATAGTGAATTCCTAACAAAACAACATGAGCCCCTCATGCAACGCAACCCACTCGGTTTCTGGCGTGGGTTATCTACAATATTATTTATTTTTATTTTAGTGCTTATTTATTTTCTCATTCAAAAATAATCCATCAACTGGCTGCATTTATTTGTTCAATAGTATTTAAGTTTTGTAATGCATTTGAGCAATCTGAAAAATCTGCGATATCATAACCAGCAGATTCGATCCAATCCATTAACCTCAACTTTCCCTGAGTTAATCGGTTTTCAATATCCGACCATACAGAACGATGC
>VAPM010080823.1_pt1 | contig 15325 bp, 7 predicted proteins | sample 3395091 | NCBI WGS metagenome assembly VAPM01 (sample SAMN08290445, study PRJNA428436) | hydrothermal vent metagenome | isolation source: Deep-sea hydrothermal vent chimney 3 | place: Pacific Ocean: Juan De Fuca Ridge | reverse complement strand
GGGTAACGTTTTTAGCATGAAAAACACCTTCTTTACCAAAATCTTTAACGAATGGGAAATCAGGTCCACCGGCTCCCCAATCATTAAAACCAGATCCTACAACACCAAAGACATCTGTTTTTTCCATTGTGTAAGTCAGGTCATTGAAATTAACAATGATTTCATAATAACCAAAAGTAGAAGGAATATTGTCTCCACCTTCTTCTAGGGTTCCGTCAAGTCCGGTATCACCATAATTCAAGCCCCAGTCATTATTTTGACGAATTTTAAACTCCCCATCTAACAGTTTTACCTGAGTTCTCCAGGTATCTGTAAACGGATCATAAGTTAATGGAGCATCTGGTCCACCGCCACCCCAATCATTAAATGATGATCCTACAATACCCCATGTAAATCCTTCGATAGTATAGGTAAGTGCTGCTTCGTCGAAAATAACTTTATAGGTACCTGCTGTTGCAAGCATATTAGCTCCTCCTTCTTCTAAGGTACCGTCTCCACCATCATCACCAAAATTAACTGTCCAGTCATTGTCTTTTCTTATTTTCCATTCACCATCTAAAAGAGTTACATAAGCAACAAATCTATTGGGTTCACCTTGTATTTTATAAAAAGGCGCATCTGGTCCTGCTCCGCCCCAATCATTGAAAGCGGAACCTACAATTCCCCAAGGTGAGGATAGGTCTAATACATCTGCATAAGCAGTTGCCATCAATGAATTAACATCAGAATCTATATTTGTACTACTCGACAAAACTACCTTTACTTTTACAGCAAGATTCGTTGGAGTGTTAGGTTCTATACCCAAGCCAATTATTATTTTATTTAATTCTTCTGTTTCAAAAGTATAACTCAATTCCTGACCAGTTGAAGTGACATTTGCCGAACTAAAATCGCCTCCAGCTAGATCTATCAACACTTGATAACTTGCTGCTGCACTAAAACCAAACTCTGGTTTTGTCCAGTTAATTGTTAAAGCATCCTGACCCAAATTGGCTTTATCTAAAACTACTTCACCAGAAGATAAGGTTGCAACCGTGTTTGCATCTGGATTCATTATAGTTAAATTTTCATCATCACAAGATCCAATGGCAAAGGAAATTGTAAGTAAAAGCAATAATTTATTTATAATTGTTTTCATAATTTTCATCTTTTTAAATTAGTATCCCGGATTTTGGGTTAAAGTCGGGTTCGCTATAATATCAGAAGAAGGAATAGGATAAATATCTCTAAAGCTTTCTGTTGTAGTACCTTCTTTTACACCACCTTTCCATGGCCAGACACCTTGATCAGAGAATTGTCCGAAACGTATCAAATCGGTTCTTCTATGTCCTTCCCAATGTAGTTCTCTTGATCTCTCATCCAAAATAAAGTTTAAAGTCAGGTCGCCTGAAGATATATTTGCGCTGCTATTACCATATGCTCTTTCTCTAAGCATATTGATATAGTTTACAGCCGTAGTAGGATCTCCACCTCCACCTCTAAGTGTTGCTTCAGCATACATTAAATAGGCATCTGCTAAACGGAACATAGGAAAGTCTGTATCTACAAAATCTCCTGAACTATCGGAGCCCTGGTTCCCATTTACATCTACATTACGAAATTTTTCTACCGCATAGCCATCTCCAAAATTAAATGGATCTTCGATTTCCAAGGTTTGTTCTTCTGTAAAGAAATTTGCTCTTGAATCTCCCGACAAACTCATGGTATAAGTATTATTATCTAAGTTCATAGTAATAAAATAAACTCCATCTTGTGGGATAACTATATTCGCTCCACTTGGATCTAAAGTGCCATCGGCTCCATCATCTCCAAAATTTTGTCCCCAATCTTCATCATAACGAAACTTCATTTCTCCTGCTATTAGATTCGCATATAGTGCATATTGATTGGCTCCTGTTTCAAACATTTCCATATCGGGTCCGTCCCAGCCATTAACTGTTGATGAACCAACAAGTCCCCAATTTGATTGGGCTCCTAAGGCTGCATTCAAAGCATCGTAATCTGGTCCTTCATCAAATTGATGTACAAAATTTTTGGTAGTTCGTAAACCAAACCACCCTCCATTAACTCCAAATTCTGCCGGATTCATTTTTCCACCAATCGCAGCATGGGTTAAAAAGGTTGTTCCTCCAAAACCGGTTGTATTCAATCCATCAAATCTAATAGTAAATATCGTTTCATTTTGTGAACCATTCATATCATTGTCTGCCAAGAATAAATATTTGTAGTTTGGAACTAAGGAATAACCCGAACCTATTACTTTATTTATATTAGACAATGCATCATTGTATCTTGCGGAACCTGTATATACTTCTGCATTTAAATACAATTTCGCCAATAACATCCATGCGGCTGCTTGATCTGCTCTACCCAATTCATTTTGTCTTGGTGCAACTAATGTTCCATCAATATCTAAAAGCTCAGATTCAATATAATCAAAAACAAAGGCTCTTGATTTTTGTTCCGGAAAAAAATTTCCTACTATATCTTCTTCAGTTACAAAAGGAATATTTCCAAAAAAATCTATTGCATGCCAGTAACTTAAGGCTCTCATAAATCTTGCTTCTGCTCTAAATATTTTAATTTCAGCTTTCAATGCATCGTCAACTCCTCTTGAATTTAGTTTTTCATCGGTAGTTTCTCTTATAAATTGATTAACAACCCCTATTTGAAAATAAATTCTATCATACATAGCTCTAATAAATTCATTCGAAGGTGTCCAAACATGATTATGTATATCGTGAATAGTTCCATCCCTCCAGGCAATAATAGCCTCATCTGTATTTAATTCCTGATGTTTCCAAAACTGACGTAAATAATTAGAAAATCCTTCATCAATTCCCTGAATATCAGGTTTCCCTGCCGGCCCTTGTTGTCCACTCACTGCAATACCGGCATAAATTCTTGCCAAAAATTGCTCATAAGAAGCAGGATCATCAAAAACCTGTTCAGATGTTAGTTCAGTAATTGGTTCTTTGTCTAATTCACTTTCACAAGAAGTGAATACTACCGTAAGCAAAAGAATAAAAATGCTTAAACCTAGTTTTACTTTATTTTTTAATAATTTCATTTTTCTCATCTTTTAAAAATTAACATTAAATCCTACCAAGAAAGTTCTAGGTCTTGGGTAAAAATTATTATCGATTCCTCCGTTAATCTCAGGGTCCAATCCATCATAATTTGTAATTGTAAATACATTTTGTACCGTTCCATATAATCTAAAAGTAATTTCTCCTTCTTTAATGTCGTTAAAATTGTATCCTAAAGTTACATTATCCATTTTTAAGAAAGATGCGTCTTGCACATAATAATCAGACCAAAATTGTGAATTTACAAATCCGGTTTCTAATAAAGATGCATGTACGTTTCTGATGGTATTTAGTGGTCTTAATTCAAATTCATTTCCTGAAAAGGAAGCAACATTATTATATACGTAATTTCCTAAAATCGCTCGCATTACAAAATTTAAATCCCAATTCTTATAATTCATATAAGAAGAAAAACCAAATACAAAGTCGGGATTTGGGTTGTTAAAAATATATTTGTCCTGATCATTGATAACACCATCATCATTCATATCTTCATATACACCTTCTAAAGGATTACCATTTTCATCATATACTTGTTTAAATACTAAAAATGAACTTTGCGCTTCACCCACTTTATGGGTTTGGATCGTATTACCAACTCCCCCACTTATTCCACCTGTAGCAATACCTGGTGATGTTGGATCGTCTATAGCATTTAATTTAGTGATTTCATTTTGTAAATAAGATACGTTAAATCCTATGTTCCAAGTAAAATTTTCTTTTTGATAAACATCTGCGTTCACTGTAAATTCAACACCACTACTTTCCAGGTCACCAATATTAGTAAATAAACTATTCGATAGATTGGATCCTGCAGGAGGTGCTACTGTATTTAAAATATCTTTCGATGTTCTGTTAAAATACTCAAATGACCCTCTAATTCTATCGTTTATTAATCCATAGTCAATACCTATATTATAAGTTGCAGATTCTTCCCACTTAATGTTTCTGTCAAATCCTTCGGGTCGAATTGTAGTTATAAATCGATCACCAAATTGGTACCTAACTGTATTTCCACCAGGAGTGAAAACTGGTAGATAACCAAAATCACTACCTATTTCCTGTTGACCGGTTTGACCGTAACCCACTCTTAATTTTAAAGTAGATATAGTTTCAGATTCCTTTAAAAAATCTTCTTCAGAAATATTCCATGCTAAAGCTCCTGAAAAGAAATTACCCCATCTGTTTTCGGGTGCAAATCTTGAAGAACCATCTCTACGAAAAGTTACAGTAGCCAAATATTTGCTGTTAAATGTATAATTTACCCTTGCCATATAAGACAATAAGGAATTGGTTGTTGCGATTCTGTCAAAATTTGGCGGAGACCCGTTACCATCTTGATTGAAAAAACTATTTTCTCTGTAAAAATCCTGGAAAGATTGACCTGCCATGGCATCGATTTTATGTTTACCGAATTCATTTATATATTTTACATAAATATCTGCTAGGGTACTTCTTCTTAAGGAGGCATAAGTTCCTTCGTTTCCTAAATTATTAAATCCAGATGCAGATGTTGCCGGTGATAAAGTATTTCCTTTTGTTTCTGAATAGTCAAATCCAAAATTAGCAACAAGGCTTAATCCTTCTAGAAAAGAAAAATTATAATCGAATTTTGCATTTCCTAAATATCTTTCTGTACCTGCATGGTTTTTATTTTGCTTTAGTAATCCAACCGGGTTTCTTGGAGCTAAGTTTAATGGTGTTCCATCATTTTCCAACCATTCCCAATATCCACCATACTCCGGGTTTCCACTTAAAACAGGTTTTGTAGGATCAAATGCAACAGCAGCCCCGATAGCTCCTGAATCTGCAAACTCATCTTGTGACCAGGATGCTCTTATATTAAAATCCATTTTTAAACTGTTATCGAATAAATTTTGACGTAAATTAAGTGACATACTCTTACGATTGTATTCTGAGGTTTTTAAAACACCTTCTTGAAATAAATAGCCCATAGATATTCGATAGGAAGTATTGTCAAAACCTTCTGAAAAAGTAAAGTTATTATCTGTCCCGAAAGCATCTTGATAAATCTGATCTTGCCAATTTGTATCGGCATCTCCTAATAATGCAACTTGATCTGCATTATTTGGTAAAGCGTTTATGGCATCAATAAATTGTTCGGTAGATAATACATCAACTGTGTTAATTGCTCTACCAATTGAAAATTTACTGTCGAAGTTAAATTTTAGATCAGAATTCATTTTACCCGATTTGGTAGTAATTAAAATTACACCATTGGATGCTCTTGAACCATAGATCGCTGTTGCGGAAGCGTCTTTTAAAATATTGAAACTTTCAATATCGCTTGCGTTTATTGTGTTTAAAGCTGGTCCGTTTTGATCAACAGGAACTCCGTCTATTACAATTAACGGACTATTACTTGCACTTAAAGAAGAAATACCACCTCTAATTTTGATTGTACCACTTTCACCCGGTCTACCACTAGGTGGTACAACATTTACACCGGCCGTTTTACCGGTAATTAATTGCTCTGGTGAAGCAATTATACCCGGGTTGAATTCTTCAACTCCAACCTTTTCCACTGCCCCTGTGGCATCTTTCTTTACTACCTGACCATAACCGATCAATACTATCTCGTCTAAACTTTGTCTAGATTCTTGCATAGTTACATTCATATCTGCGGAAGCGGAAAGCTCTACAGTATCAAATCCTACATAAGAAAAAACTAAGATTGCATTTGCTTCATCGACCTGAAGTTCAAAATTTCCATCAAAGTCGGTAGCAGTTCCGTTGGTTGTACCTTTTACTAAAATAGATACACCCGGAAGTTCTGTTCCTAAGGCATCTTTTACACTACCTTTGATCATGTCTTGAGCCGACATATAAAAGGGTAATAAAAATAAAATCCCAAGGATTAATTGTCTAATTTGTTTCATAAAATTAATTTTGAGTTTAAGCATTAATTTTTAGTAAAAACTTGCTATTTTTTGATATTTCACGGGATGAATGTATAGATTTAACATTAACTTAACACTGACAATTATCAGTTAAAATTTCACTAAAACGTTTTCGTGTTAATAACTTTTTTTGCGAAAACGTTTGAGTTCAAGATTTTTTTTTTGGTCTTTTTTACGATTTTAAGAATTTATATGATGAAAATGGATAATATTCATAATAAATTGGTCTTCTAATGTTTTCATAATAAAATATAATTAACCGAATTTAGCGTTGAAAAATTGACTAAATTAGCTTCTGAAACAGAATTAATATGAAGCAAAAAATAACACTCAAAAAAATAGCCAAGGAATTTGATGTTTCTATTTCAACAGTTTCTAAAGCTTTAAAAGATAGTCATGAAATAAGTGAAGAAGTCAAAGAAAGAATTCAGGCCTTTGCTAAATATTACAATTACAAACCCAATAGTTTAGCATTAAACCTACGCAATCAAAAAACCAAAACAATTGGTATAATAATTCCTGAAATAGTACATCATTTTTTTACCAAAGTAATAAGTGGGATTGAACATATAGCCAACGAAAACGGTTATAATGTAATGATTTGCATGTCGAACGAATCTTATGAAAAAGAAGTTTTAAATATGGATATGTTGGCAAATGGCATTGTTGATGGAATTATAGTTTCCGTAGCTAAGGAAACAGAAGAAAAAAATGATTATACTCATTTTAATGATCTAATTAACAACGGTATACCTTTGGTGCTATTTGATAGAGTTATTGATCAATTAAATTGTAATAAAGTACTCGCAGATGATGTTGGGGGAGCATATATGGCAACCAATCACCTGATAAAAATTGGTTGTAAAAATATAGCTTTAATTACAACTCCCGATTTTGTGACAGTTGGAACCCAAAGAAAAGAAGGTTATCTCAAAGCACTTAAAGAGAATGGTATTGTGGTGAATGAAAATTTAATACTAAAAGTAAATGATAGAACATCTATAAAAGATCAAATCAATAATTTATTTGAATTAAATTATCCCATCGATGGAGTTTTTGCAGTAAATGAGATTTATGCAGCAACTGCAATGAAAATAGCTGTAAACAAAGGGTTGAAAATACCCGATGACATCAATGTAATTGGATTTACAGATGGTTTAATTTCTGAATTCACTTCCCCGGCTTTAACTACTGTAGCCCAACATGGAAATACCATGGGTGAAAAAGCTTTGGAACTATTACTCGATGAAATTAACTATGAATCAAATGATTATAAAAGTAAAACCGTTATTATAAGCACAGATTTAAAAATTAGAGAATCAACTAAAAAAATTAATATTGAACAAGGAAGTGCGTCTTTTTAAAAAAAATTATATATTTGCTTTATACTTAGTAATTATTTCACACTTGCTATTTTTTTACTTCACACTAATTAGATAAGGAATTTAAAAACCTGTCTATCCTATTTTGTATTATAAAAGTTTAAATTTTGAATGATCTAAATTGTTTAAAAAACAGTTATTTTATTTTCAAATTTAATTTACAGTATATTAGTATCATAAATGTGCTTGATATACAATCTATTATAAGGATTAATTTTATGAAACACATACTAGAAAGACTGTTACAAAAGGAAATGATCCATAAAGAACAGTCTCTAGAATTAAACGGATAATCAATAAAAAACAATCCCGAGAATTAGGGATAAACACATGAAAAAAAGACACCTAAGTTTTTGGGAGATATGGAATTTAAGTTTTGGGTTTTTAGGAATTCAAATGGGTTTTGCACTTCAAAATGCAAATGCCAGTAGGGTTTTACAAATTTTCGGTGCAGATATACATGAACTTTCCTGGTTCTGGATTGTAGCACCCTTAACAGGATTGATAGTTCAACCTATTATTGGATATTACAGTGACAGAACATGGACCAAACTTGGAAGAAGGCGACCTTTCTTTTTAACCGGTGCTGTTTTAGCTTCTATCGGTTTAATTTTAATGCCAAATGCAGATATGTTCACTGCATTTATGCCTGCTCTGTGGGTAGGTGCCGGAATGTTAATGATTATGGATGCATCATTTAATGTTGCAATGGAACCATTTAGGGCATTGGTGGCAGATGTAATGCCCGCCGATCAAAGAACTTTGGGCTTTAGTGTTCAAACTGTGTTGATTGGAATTGGGGCAGTTATAGGCTCATGGCTACCATATGTACTCACCAACTGGTTTGGAATTGCAAATACTGCCGAACCAGGTAAGGTTCCATTTAGTTTAATTCTTTCCTTTATCATAGGCGCAGTTGTATTAATGATAAGTATTTTAGTAACTGTTTTTACTACGAAGGAGTACACACCGGAAGAAATGGAACTTATCAATGGTAAGATTGAAGAAGAAGAGAAAGATGAAAAATCAAGTTTGCTCCATATATTTACCGATTTTAAAAATATGCCATTAACAATGAAGCAATTAAGCTGGGTACAATTTTTTTCCTGGTTTGGCTTATTTGGTATGTGGGTATTTGCCACACCTGCTATTGCTCATCATGTTTATGGTATTTCTTTAGATGATACTCAAAGTAGTACCTATCAAAATGCAGGAGATTGGGTTGGAATTTTATTTGGTGTATACAATGCTATTTCCGCAATTTATGCATTCTTCTTACCAGCGATTGCAAAAAAAATGGGTCGAAAAAAAACACATGCTTTTTCATTGATAATCGGAGGATTAGGTTTAATCTCAATTTATTTTGCCCCAAATGAAAATTGGTTAATATTATCTATGATTGGAGTTGGAGTTGCCTGGGCAAGTATTTTAGCCATGCCCTATGCTATTTTAGCAGGATCAATTCCGTCAAGAAAAATGGGCGTTTATATGGGAATATTTAACTTCTTTATCGTAATTCCACAAATAATCAACGCTTTAATTGGTGGCCCAATAGTAAAATATTTATATGGAGGGAATCCTATTTATGCTTTAGTTGTAAGTGGAGTTTCATTTTTAATAGCTGCCATTTTGGTGTCGAAAGTAGATGATGTGGATGAAAATTTGTTAACAGAAAAATAGTTGCATTATGAAAGCTTTTATATTTGATTTAGATGGGGTTATTGTTGATACGGCAAAATATCATTATATGGCCTGGAAGCAATTGGCCAATGAATTGGGATTTGATTTTAGCCAAGAACAAAATGAACAGCTAAAAGGAGTTAGTCGAGTAAGGTCTTTAGAAATATTGCTTGATATTGGAAAAATACAACTTAGCGAAAAAAGAAAGAAAAATTTGTTAAAAGAAAAAAACACACAGTATTTAGAATATATCGCTCAAATGAATGAAAGTGAAATTTTACCTGGAATTAAAAATTTGCTGATTCATTTAAAAGAAAATAAAATACCATTTGCTCTTGGTTCTGCAAGCAAAAATGCAAGACTTATTCTAAGAATATTGAATTTATACGATCTGTTTGACATTATCGTAGATGGAAATGATGTATCGACTGCTAAACCTGATCCCGAAGTATTTTTAATTGCTGCAAAGCGATTAAACATAAAACCAGAAGATTGTATTGTAATTGAAGATGCTATTGCCGGTATCCAGGCTGCTAATTTAGCACAGATGACAAGTATTGGAATTGGCGACAATAAAGTTTTAAAGGAAGCAAATTATATTTTTAAAAGTACGAACGAACTAACCATTGATTTTATAGAAAAATTGATAGCTTAAAAACTAAAAATTATGAATCAAAATTACATCATCCCTAATGCATGGTCCATTATCGAAGAGGGATTTCATAGTGAAAATGTAACTACATCTGAAAGTATTTTTAGTATTGGTAATGGAGCAATGGGGCAACGCGCAAATTTTGAAGAAACCTACAGTGGCGAAACATTTCAAGGAAGTTATATTGGTGGAATTTATTATCCCGATAAAACACGTGTTGGATGGTGGAAAAATGGTTATCCCGAATACTTTGCAAAAGTATTAAATGCTCCCAATTGGATAGGAATTAATGTTATTATCAATGGCCGTACTTTAGATCTGAATACATGTAAAATATTGAAGTTTAAGCGTGAATTGAATATGAAAGAAGGTATTCTATATCGCTCTTTTATAGCAGAAATGCCTTGCGGAGATCAAATTAATGTACACGTAACCCGTTTTATAAGTTTAGATATCGATGAAATAGGAGCCATAAAATACAGTGTCACACCAATTAATTTTAATGGTGAAATAGAATTTAACCCCTATTTAGATGCAGGAGTTGTTAATGAAGACTCAAATTACCATGAATATTTTTGGGAAATTATAAGAATAGAGGAAGGTAAAGACGAAGCCTTTATCTTGTCTAAAACTTTAAAAACAGATTTTTATGTAAGTACCGGAATGAAACTCTCATTTACTATTAATGATGAAGAATTAGATCTCGAAAACACGATCGAAAAAGGGGAGAAAAATATCTTTTACAAATATAAAACAAATGTAAATCAAGGTGATACATTTACTGCTTATAAGTATGCAGCTTATACCCAATCGATGAATCACAAAAGAGAAGAATTGATTTTTGCTTCTGAAAAAGTATTGCAAAAAGCTTCTATTATAGGTTTTGAAGAGTTGCTTAAAAAGCAAATCAATTCGTGGAGAAAAATTTGGGAAACAGCTGATATTGTTATTGAAGGAGATATCAAAGCCCAACAGGCCATTCGTTTTAATATTTTTCAATTAAATCAAACTTATTCGGGTGAAGATTCAAGATTAAATATTGGTCCGAAAGGGTTTACAGGTGAAAAATATGGTGGTAGTACTTACTGGGATACAGAGGCTTATTGTATACCATTTTATATGAGTACAAAAGACAAACATGTTGCAAAAAATTTATTATTATACCGATATAATCAATTGGATAAAGCAATCAAAAATGCCGAAAAATTAGGTTTTAAAAACGGAGCCGCTCTTTATCCGATGGTTACCATGAATGGTGAAGAATGTCATAATGAATGGGAAATTACTTTTGAAGAAATTCACCGTAACGGATCTATGGTATATGCTATTTACAACTATGTTAATTATACCGGAGATTTTGATTATATCCCTGAATATGGAATGGAAGTAATGATTGCCATTTCTCGCTTTTGGGAACAGAGAGCCACTTTTTCAGAAGCAAGAAAAAAATATGTTATTTTAGGCGTTACAGGTCCAAATGAATATGAAAATAACGTAAATAACAATTGGTATACCAACTATTTGGCAAAATGGTGTATTGAATTCACTTTAGAAAATTTAGATATTTTAAAAAGTAAATATCCGAATGATTACAAAAGAATACTTGAAAAAACTAAATTAACTGCCTCCGAAAAATTAAAATGGAAAGAAGTTTCTAAAATGATGCACTTTCCTTTTAGTGAAGAAAATAATGTGTTTTTACAACAAGACGGATTTTTAGATAAAGAATTAATCTCTGTTGATAAATTGTCTGTTTCAGATAGGCCTATCAACCAAAAATGGTCTTGGGATAGAATCTTACGGTCTCCATATATTAAGCAGGCAGATGTTTTACAAGGTATTTATTTCTTTGAAAATAATTTTGACAAGAATACAATTAAAACCCATTTTGATTTTTATGAACCTTTAACAGTTCATGAATCTTCATTATCTCCATGTGTGCACTCTATTTTGGCCTCTAAAATTGATAGAATGGATAAGGCCTATGAAATGTATTTACGTACTTCAAGATTAGATCTCGATGATTACAATAATGAAGTTCACGAAGGTTTACATATTACAAGTATGGCAGGAACCTGGCTTTCTATAGTTCAAGGCTTTGGAGGTATGCGAAACTTTAATAATACTTTATCTTTTAATCTTCAAATTCCAAAAGAATGGAAATCGTATTCCTTTAAAATAAATTATCGAGGAAGTACTTTAAAAGTTTATAAAGATCATTCTAGTTGCAAATTCTCTAATGAAAATACAAAACCTGTTGAAATTTTTGTTGATGGAAAAAAAGTTACTGTCAATCCTTCTCAACTAGTAGAGTTCTAGGTGTCGATTAAAATTATAAGCTTTACTTCCTTTTTTAACGAAGACATATGAAAATTAAATATAGTAAATATTACAAAAAAGAATCATTTGGTTATGAAAAGCATTAAATTACTATTAATTCTATTTTTATTTTTTTTGAATACTACTTTTGCTCAAAAATTACAAGTAGATAATTCGGTGGTTCAAAAAATAGAACCTCCTTCATGGTGGGTTGGAATGAAAAACTCAAATCTGCAATTATTGGTAAAAGATGAAAATATTGGCAATTCAAAACCTCAAATAAAATATCCGGGAGTTTCTATTATAAAGGTAAATCAAGCAAATAGTTCTAATTATCTCTTTATTGACCTGAATATAGATCCTAATACAAAATCCGGAATATTTGAGATTGTATTTTCCTTTAAAAACAAAAAACAAAAGATCTATAAATATGAATTGAAAAAAAGGGAAATTAATCCAAAAGATCACCTTGGTTTTAACAGTTCAGATGTTATTTATTTAATCACCCCTGATCGTTTTGCAAATGGAAATCCTTCCAATGACATTATGCCTAATTTAAAAGAACAATCTATAGACAGAAAGAAAGATTATTCCAGACACGGAGGTGATATCAAAGGAATTATTAATAATTTGAACTATATCGAAGAAATGGGGTTTACTGCCATTTGGTCTACTCCCTTGTTAACCAATGATATGCCGAAAGATTCTTATCATGGTTATGCCATGACTGATTTTTACCAAGTAGATCCAAGATTTGGAACTTTAGAAGCTTATAAAGAATTGTCGAAGAAGGCAAAAGGTATGGGAATCAAATTGATTATGGATCAGGTTGCAAATCATTGTGGAAGTGAACACTGGTGGATGCAAGACCTTCCTTTTAATGATTGGGTGAATTATCAAAAAGAATATGAGAGCAAAGAAGAAATAACAATTACAAATCACAGAAGAACAACCAATCAGGATATTTACGCATCAACAAAAGATAGAAATTTAATGAGAGAAGGCTGGTTCGTGTCATCCATGCCCGATCTCAATCAGCGAAATTCTTTTATGGCAAAATATCTCATTCAGAACAGTATTTGGTGGATAGAGACCTTGGGGCTTGCAGGAATAAGGCAAGACACATATCCTTATCCAGATAAAGAATTTATGTCAAATTGGGCCGGATCGATTAGAAAAGAATATCCAAATTTTAGTATCGTTGGAGAAGAATGGAGCCACAATCCATTAATAATTGGATACTGGCAAAGTGGATCAGAAAACAGGGATGGATATCAATCTAATTTATCCTCAATAATGGATTTTCCAATGCAAAATTTAATTGTTACTGGTTTAAAGGAAAAAGAAAATTGGAGTTCGGGTCTTGTAAAAATTTATGAAGGATTAGCAAATGATTTTTCTTACGCAAATCCTGATGCTATTATGCTATTTCCAGACAATCATGATATGGATAGAATATATACCCAAATGGATAATAATTTGGTGTTAACAAAGATGGCTTTAAGCTATATACTTTGTTTACCCAGAATTCCTCAGATCTATTATGGAACAGAAATATTGTTAGATAATACGGCGAAACCCGGTGATCACGGACTAATTCGAAGTGATTTTCCAGGTGGTTGGGATGGTGATAATATCAATGCCTTTACAGGAGATGGTTTATCATCTGACCAAAAAGAAATGCAGACTTACCTTAAAACAATTCTCAATTTCCGTAAAACCAGTACTGCCATTCAAAATGGAAAAACAATTCATTTTTCTCCAAAAGATGGCGTATATCTTCTTTTTAGAATTAGTGATGATGAAGTTGTTATTCATATTCTAAATAAAAATGAAACACCTATTAAACTCGACCTGAGAAGATTTGAAGAAATAGGAATAAAAGGAAAATTAGTAAAAAACGTTCTAAGCGGTCAGAAATTTATATGGAATGATGAAATGAAACTAAGCACTAAAGGAAGTATTTTACTAACAACTAAATTGAAATAAAAAGATGAGAAAAATAGTAATAATTCTTTCCATATTCTCCATGTTTTTGAGTTGCAATGATTCAAAAAAAAATATGAACAATGAAAAAGAACCGAAAGACGAAATCCCTTTTTTGTGGGAAAGTGCCAGTATCTATTTTCTACTAACAGATAGATTTAATAATGGTAATAGTTCAAATGATCTTAATTTCGAGAGAACTTCTGAAACCGCTGTCCTTAGAGGTTTTGAAGGAGGAGATATTCAGGGAATTACCCAAAAAATAAAGGAAGGCTACTTTACTGATTTAGGAATAAATGCCATCTGGTTAACTCCGGTTGTTGAACAAATACATGGGGGAACCGATGAGGGTACGGGATTTACATATGGTTATCATGGATATTGGACCAAAGACTGGACTTCTCTTGACCCTAATTTTGGTACAAAAAAGGATCTACAAGATCTAGTTGTTATGGCGCATTCAAAAGGAATTCGTATTGTATTAGATGCTGTTATCAATCATACAGGGCCCGAAACAGAGATAGACAAAGTTTGGCCTTCAAACTGGGTTAGAACGAGCCCAAAATGTGATTATAAATCTTATGACACGGCTATTTATTGCACTTTGGTGGAAAATCTTCCAGACATTCTTACCGAATCCAACGAAAATGTATCTCTCCCTAAAGACCTGATAAATAAATGGAAAGCTGAAGGACGATATGAGGAAGAAATGAAAGAGTTGAACGACTTTTTTGAAAGAACCGGATATCCAAGAGCACCCAGGTTTTATATAATAAAGTGGTTGACCGATTTTATTCGAGATTATGGAATTGATGGTTACCGAGCAGACACTGTGAGACATATTGAAGAATCTGTATGGACTGAATTTAAAAAGGAATGTAGCTATGCATTTGAAAAATGGAAACAAAATAACCCGGATAAAATCATGGATAACAATTCGTTTTATATGGTTGGTGAGGTATATGGATATGAGGTGATTTCAAACGGCAAAATATATGACTTTGGAGATAAAAAGGTTAATTATTATGAAAACGGATTTAATAGTATGATCAATTTTGAATTTAAGAAAAATGCCAAAGAAGAATACGAAAAACTGTTCTCTATGTATTCTGATAGTTTAAATAAGTATTCGGGTGAATTACAAGTTTTAAATTATTTAAATTCTCACGATGATAGTTATTCTTTTGATATTAATAGAATAAAGCCATACGAAACAGGAACCAAATTGTTATTATCACCCGGGACAGCTCAAATATATTATGGTGATGAGTCGGCGCGTTCTTTAATTGTTGAAGG
>VAPM010075759.1_pt1 | contig 15350 bp, 14 predicted proteins | sample 3395091 | NCBI WGS metagenome assembly VAPM01 (sample SAMN08290445, study PRJNA428436) | hydrothermal vent metagenome | isolation source: Deep-sea hydrothermal vent chimney 3 | place: Pacific Ocean: Juan De Fuca Ridge | reverse complement strand
TGGAAGATTGGGCGAAGGAAAAGGAAGATTAGTCAAAACAAACCCTCCCTACCTTGCCGAGCTGATATAAAATTGTCTGAACTATGATTTTTATGATGACAGGGTTAACATGATTTTTTATTGAGATAATATGATTAGAGAAGATATGAATCTGGGATTGGATTATAGTTGTTTTGGTACGAGCTACGAGCCCGCAATTGCGAGGTGAGAATGAAATTGGTTCGTAGGGACACGAATCGAGGATGAGGAGTACAACCATGAACACTACCAAATTACAAGTACTCCATTTTTGCGAAATTGTAATTTCTGTCACTACCTTTAATTTCCATAAATGCCTGCGGGAGGTAATCAATAATGTCGCTAGCTGATAGACTTTCCTCTCCTAAAAATTTCACTGCAATATCAGCTGCCAATCCATGTAAATAAACACCCAGAATTGCCGCATTCTCAGGGGAATATTTTTGACCCAGCAAGGCAGTAATTATCCCTGTCAATACATCTCCACTGCCGCCCGTGGCCATGCCTGGATTTCCGGTAGAGTTAAAATAAACTCTGCCTGACGGTGTTGATATGGAAGTATGCGCACCTTTTAATACAACTATTACGCCATACTTTTTTGACATATCTATCTGCAAATCCAAGCGTTCAAAATCATCTTTCCATTTTCCAACCAACCTTTTAAACTCGCCGGGATGTGGAGTGAGAACGGAGTCTTGTGGTAACATGCTCAATAGTTCAATATCATCAGCAATAATATTTAGCGCATCAGCATCTAGTACCATGGTTTTTTTATATACTTTCAAAATACTCTTCATAAACCCATGGGTAAGAACCTGATTGCTCAAACCTGGGCCAACACCAATTGCATCAAAAGTTGCTAGCTCAGGCACTTCACTCACAAAATGTTCAGAAGTATCAACAGAAACCATAACTTCAGGAATAGAAGTTTGCATAATCGCATACCCGCATTTGGGAATATAGGCAGTTACCAATCCTCCCCCTGACTTTACGCACGACTTGGCACACAATACCGCTGCTCCCATTTTACCCCAGCTTCCAGCCACTAGAAGCAATCGCCCAAAATTTGTTTTATGTGAAAATTTCGATCGAGAAATATACATATCCTTGATTAGAGGTAAATCAATATATTCAAAATTAGTATTCTGATTCCGGATAAAATCGATATCTAATCCAATATCAACCATTGACCAGTTTTTTACATATGGTTCATTTTCAGGTAATAGAAAAGCTAATTTCGGAAGCTGGAATGAGAGTACATGATCTGCTTTTATAATGGATTTTTTGGATGAAGGTATATCTATAAATAACCCGGATGGAGTATCCACGGAAATAATTGTAGCAAGAGAACTATGGATATAATCAATAGTTTCTGCATAAATCCCACGCACTTCACGAGTAAGGCCCGAACCAAAAATAGCATCGATTGCAATGTCTTTTTTATCAACAGCAAAATTTAAATCATCATTTTTCTCAATGTCTGAAATAGTAGTTAACTCAGATAATTTTTTATAGTTGATCAAAAAATCATCACTACGTTTTGCCGATCGATTTATTACAAAAGTATTAACATCCCAGTTTTTTGAAATCAAAATTCTTGCTATTGCCAATCCGTCTCCTCCATTATTCCCGGTTCCACAAAAAATAAACACCTTTCTTGCCTTATCGTAGTTGAGCTCAAACCAATCAACAAAAGCAATTGATGCTCTTTCCATTAATTCTATAGAACTAATAGGTTCATTAGCAATAGTAAATTGATCTGCTTTTCGGATAATGTCAGCGTTTAGTATTTTCATAAAAGGCATTAATTAACTCAGCAACAAGATAGTTGCTATGGATAATAGTGACAATAATTTACTGGGTTAATTGAGACAATTCAGGTTAAGAAGGAATGGTATTAATTTGGGGATATATAAAATCCAGCAAACAGCACTGTTTCTGTGTGTTTTTCTTTAATAAAATATAAAAAAGGCCGATTAACAGAAAAAAGTTTTAAGTCAGTATTTTCAAAAGTAGTATTCGCATGTAATGAGGTAATGTCCGTTTTGAACCTAACTTTAGCTCTATGATTTATTTCTGAAATCGTGGTTAGCTCATCACTAAAAGAAGGGGACATATCAGTTTTTGGTAAAAATAGATCTTTTAATCCCATGATCGAAAATGTTGATTTGAGAGGTTCTTCAGACGAGAAATCAATGTCCGGTAGGCTTACATTGGCAACATATTCCATTGAGTTTTCAGATAAATGCTGCAATTCGTCATCAGAAAAAGACGCTATAAATTCTACCATCGATCCCATGTCTTCAGGTTGAACAATTGAAAGAAAGAATTGATCATTTTCAAATGGCAATTCAAGAAATGAGTAATTTTGGTTTTCATTTATCTTTACATTCAAACCATCCCAATTTATAGTACTAATTTTTACTGCTTTATTGGCATTAGAATAAAAATCCTTTTTTGCCATGAAAGAATTGTTCTTGAATTTCCACCCTGTATTGAGGCTGAAGGCATTGATAAGAAATATACTTGTATTTTCTCTTGGGGCTATGTTAATTAAATTTTCAAAATCTCCATTCGTTTTCATTTTACCCCAATTATTGATGTATTCAAAAGACGATGGTTTGTTATAGTTCAATTCACCAATTTCGGCATCATAATACGCCATCACTTTAGTTCGAAAGTCTTCATTGATATCAATTGTATTTGAAAACCATAATGAGTTGGCGTAAGATATATTTAATTGATCGTTTGATATTTGCAAAAAGCTTAATAGTTCATTATAAGATTTGTTGATATCTCTTTCATCAAAAGATTCCAGTCCCATTAAGCTTTGAATTTTTGATTTCTCTATTTCGCCAACACTATTATAAAGCATGCCGAGGGTCATACCAACACTCACAGGGGAGAAAAAGAAATTGTCCTCTTTATTTTGAAGATATTCTGCGCTTAACAATTCCATGGAAAGATTATTGGTAGAATTGATCAACTCCTTGTCTTGGTTAGACAATTTTCTGAGAACTTTTGTGTCATCAAGCTCAACCAACTCCTTGTCGCAGCCAGACAATATTACCAGCATGCCAACAAGCAACAGTAGTTTTTTTTGAAGTAAATGAATATTGAGTAAATTTCTCACACGATAAACCAACAATTGATTCTATGATTTTTTTAATTAGACAAGTTAGGCAACATTTGGTTTAAAATCAACAGACATTCATTGAATTTTATTTGAATATATCATGATGATTGAAAATTATATTTGATTTTATAGAATTTCCAATGCGCTACTTTTAATATTAAACTAAATTATTCACTTTTAAAACCCTTAATATTTACCCAATTGCATGAAGTCAGTCGAGCTATTAGATAACCTGGTTTTCGGATCATATTTTATAATTGGGATAGGTTTGGCCATTTGGATTTCCAGCCCTTGTTGGTCCTTTCCTGCAATAGGGCAGGTTGTGATCGACAGGAAAAATCACAACTATACGTCATCCATACAATGAATTAGAAATAGCAATGACTTTAAGTATTTTTCAAGTCATGATTTATAAATTAATATTTATGAGAAATAATTTTTGGAGTGGAATTCGACTCCATTGTTATATCATTTGAACATATAAATTTTGTCAATTGCGGACATAAAATTGAGATTGGAATATCTTGATGGTCACAAGACCAACAAGGGCGTAAAATTATTTTTTGGTAAGATAGGCCTTGATTATCCAAAGCGTTTTTCTGGAATAAAGTACTACTTTTTCCCAAGCTGAAATGTTCTGGAAATATTAAATCCAAAGCGAATATCTCCGTTCCAAAAATCATCTGTGGTACTTGTGATAAAACCTTTTTCAAAGGTGGATTGTGTATTTGTGAAATGAAGTTGAAAGACATGACCACCGGTTTCGATATCAACACCAATTCCAATAACATCGTAATTTTGAAATGATTCTATTGGATTAAACCTGTAGTAGTATTCTCCTGTAAGGGCAATACTTCTGCTCAATTTATAACGGAAGGCTCCACCAATATAAAAAATATCATTGTTGTCGCTGGTCTCTGGGACAACATTGAGGTGCACCATTCCGAGCATAATTTGAAAGGTAAATTTTCGGCCAAATTTTCTCGAGATCAGCAGCTCATGGGTAAACCCCATTCGATCAACAGTTGACAATGGTTCAGAAATATTATTGGTAGGCAGGGCTATACTGGATAGCCAAACCATGGTTACCGGAAAATTTTCGGCTCCTGATTTTTGTTGAAAAAATTTCCATTTAATATATCCATCATAAGTTTTTTCATAACTACTTCTTCCAATGCCCAAATCAAGTGCATCCGTAATACCATATTCAAAACCCATGCGCATGTTGGCCTGATCAAGTCCAAAAAACTCCTGTATTCCGGAGTTTATCGGTCCAAAGCGATGGTAAATAAGAAAATCCAACTCTCCTTTATTCTTAGTTTTGGTAGAATGACCATTGATTAAATGGGTACCTTTAAAAGCTGCGATGACGTACTTTACTTCATTTACTTCATCTTCATCCAATAAATCCATAAGATCATCCTGAGCCATTACGGGCATTGCAGTGGCAAAAAAAAATAGAAATATAAATAGTTTATTTTTCATAAGGCGAGTATTCAATTTTGACTGTAACTTCAATTTCTTCAGCAATTTTCTGAAACATGAGTTGTGGAATATTAATATCATAATCTACTAATTTCACAGTAAAAACACAGTGAATCACAACTTTTCCACTGCTCATATCTATACTCCCAGGCACTTTGATGTTTTGTTTTACACCGTGTATTTCTAGTTCTCCTTCAGCCCTAGCGTTTGGATTTTGTTGACCAATTTTATATCCGGTAATTTTACCTTTGAATGTAGCCTTGGGGAATTTATCAGATTCAAGATATTTCTCGTTGAAGTGCTCTTGCATCAACGATTTTTCAAATTCAAATTTGTCTATGGAAACAGAAAATACAATTTGACCACTTTCGATATCAAATACGCTGTTTACTTTTTTGTTGATGGCGGTGATATCTTCCAGCAATTCTTCCGAAAAAAATTTAATTGTGCCTGATGTAGATTTGTACTTTTGAGCATGTGTCCAATTTGATATCAACAGGAATAAGATAAATAATATATTTTTCATGGTAATATCATTTTGAGGCTTTAGGCCGATCCGTAATCAGCGGTATTTATATCAATACAATCAAAAATTGACTGATCAAATTTTAAGAGAAAGTTGTTAATTACCCAGTCCACCATCATCCACCCAACAGGAAATCAAGTCTATTTGTTCTTGGGTTAAAGAGCCTCCACCGGTTGGCATACTTTTATTTTGAGTCCTTGTCTTTATATTGTCTTTGTTGTTTTGGATGGTTTCAATTTTTGTAAAATCCGGGAACTGTGTTCCATTGTGACACCCTGAGGTAGCACAATTATCGGCAATGATAACTTCTACAGATTGTGAATAAGAAACACCGGTAGGTACAAATTTTTCGAATTCAAAAGAGCAATTGTTGTTATCCATCACTGTAATATTATAAGATCCGGTTGCCAGATTATTGAAAATGTTTGACGATTGAGCAGCACCATTCTCAATGCTGTATTGATAAGGAGGAATTCCATTTGTAGCACTAACGGTCAGGATACCAATAGTAGTAGTATTACACCCTGAGGGAGAAGCAACAGCATTTGCAACTACTCCATCTTCATTTAGTACCACAAAATCTGCTTGCTCTGAACAATCATTGACGTCAATTACCTCAATTTTATAACTACCCGCAACAAGCATTTGTATCACATTGCCATCCTGTTGAACACCATTTATGAAATAGCGAAATGGCGATTTACCTCCTGATGGTATAATTGTGATGCTTCCGTTGGAAAGTCCACAGTCTGCATCCGTAATTACTGCTTCAATAATTATTGGGGATTCAGAACAATCTATAGTGATATCTTCGAGACTGAGGTATGTGCAGTTTGATGGTATTATAAAAAGAAGGTAAACGAAATATTTTTTCATATGATAAATCAAACAACAAAAAAAGGGCACAACAATTAGGCAATTACCACACCAAAACCAACCTTATCGACAAAATGCCTAATTCTATGCCCTTATTTTACTTAATCTAATTTATTAATCAACATTGCTTCCAATATCCCCATTGGTCAAAATAGCAGCAAGATCAGCTCCACTTTTATGTACTTGGGCATAGCCATTAAAATCAATCAGATCACTATATTTTACTTCAGTTTCATCGTTCATTTTAGAAACAGATGTCATGCTCATTCCGGTTTTGCCATTGACATTAGTTAGAGAAATAGCAACGCCTCCCGGACTGGCCACGCTACCGGAATGAATATGCGAAGGATGATCACCTCCATCAACTGTTCCCATAAGTGCAAGTGTTATTAAAGTAAAGCCATTATTACGCTCATAGAAAGTAACAGTACCACTCACTCCGGAAGCATTTTGTTCATGCATGGGATATTCCTTCATAATACCTGTGAGTCCATTCTGACCAATATCGCCTTGAGCAACCAAGGTGCCTAAATCCCCCACGCTGTTGTGTACGTTGATATATCCATTAAATACAACAAGTTCATCATATGATATTTCAGAATCATCATTCATTTTATTTATGCTTGTCCAACTTATCCCGGATTCTCCATCTACATCATTTAAGCTAATGGCAATACTACCACCTTCTGCAGCTGTATTGATATGAATATGTGCTGGATGAGAAGCATCCATTTCTGTGTTTTCAAGCTTTAATGTGACCAAGGTCTTCCCGCTTTTTCTTTTTGCAAATATGGCCATGCCACTGATATTTGGAACTGCTTTGGCATTTAGAGTATAAGTTTCAGAATCCCCAGTCAGTTTGTTCATGCCTATATCACCGTATGCTACTGCGACAGAAATTTCTTCTGTACTTTTATGTACTTGCACATATCCGTTAAAATCAGCCCATTCTGAATAAGTGATGGCAGTGCCATTAGTAAGTTCTTTTACATTTGTCATGCTCATCCCTGATTCTCCATCTACATTAGTTAAAGCTACCATTACTCCACCACCCTCAGCTACAGTATTGGCATGGATATGCGCAGGATGATCACCATCTGCTGGTGTTCCGTCTAATTCTAATACAACAAGTGTTTGACCATTCATACGTTCCAAAAAAGTCACTTTACCATTGATCCCTGATCCCTTGGCTTCCATCAAGTCATAATCTTCTGAATTTCCTGTTAATTTATTTTGTCCAATATCGCCTCTGGCTATTATTGTTCCTAAATCTGCAGAACTGTTGTGAACCTGTACATATCCATTAAAATCAGCCCAATCTGAATACATTATTGGAGAATCATCATCTAATTTTGATACGTTGGTTTTGCTGACTCCACTGCCTCCATCAACATTACTTAATGCAACAGCGATGGAGCCACCCTCCGCTACAGTATTTATATGAATATGTGCTGGATGATCTCCTCCATCAGAAGTACCTGCCAATACAATAGTTACTAAAGTCTCTCCATTCTCTCTTTCACTAAAAGTCACTTTTCCGCTAATCCCTTGTGTACTAGCTTCAGATAATTCATAATCCATAGAGGAACCTGTCAGCGCATTTTTTCCAATGTCTCCCTGTGCAATGACTATCCCAAGCTCAGAGGAACTTTTGTGAATATTGATATATCCGTTAAAATCGACCAATTGATCGTAGGTAATTGTAGTCCCATCATTCATTGCTGATATATCCGTTACGCTTGCACCTGAAGCATCTACAGCCGTAAGATCAATGGCAATTCCTCCTCCTTCTGCTGCGGTATTTATATGTATATGTGCGGGATGGCTACCAACTGTTCCTGATAATGAAATGGTAACTCTTGTACTTTTATCTGTTAGTTCTTCAAATTTAATAGTTCCTGATACTCCTGATGGTGATATTTCAAGTAGTGTAAATGTTTCTGAATTCCCGGTAGGTTTATTTTCGGGCGTTGTATCATCATCTGACTTACAACTGGTAATAACAACTCCTGCCAATAATAGCAAGAATGATAGTTTCGATAATTTTTGGTTCATTTTTTTCATTTAGTTAAAATTATATGGTTTACAATAGTTTATAAAATCATTCTATAATTGTCTATTTGTTGCTCAGCAATAAATCCAAAGTTCATTTAGTTTTCTTTAAATATGGATTTAAAGCCATTTTCAATACCAAGAGTCAGATAAAAGAGTTGACTGATGGTCATTTTTAGTTGACTTTTATTTCAATAATATTGAATATTCTGATTGAATTTAGATACAACTGCATTAAGGGATATAATGTTTATAAAAGAACTTATTTAACTGCAATGGTTAGTATTATATCTATATGAAATATGTTTTGAAGGAGCTATATTTGAAGTGTAAAATATCCAAAAAACGCAATCGATAAACAGGAACCATTTCGAAAACAAAATGTTTTACTTATAAAGGAGTTTGCAATTCAATTGACATTCCTTTATCAGACTTTAAAAAAGTAATTTTATGGTTTTCAAAGAGCATATTGCAAAACAATTAATTCTGATACTTGCACTCACACAATTTATAGCCTGCAACCTCACATATAAGGTAAGGAATCAGCATAATGATATCGTCGAGATATTGAATTTATCTTGTGGGAAGGTAACAATGGAATTGATCGGAAAAGGAAATTCAAAATTTGTTTTTAGGCAAATATTTGATTTAGATGACACAATAATTGTTTATAAGGATTCTTTAAAAATAACTTACAACGAGAAACAAGTCATATTTGATCATCACCTAAAAAATATCAAACCTAATAATGGAGGTGTGGAGATAAAAGAGAATAAAACATGGGAAGCGTCTTTTGAGTTCGAAAGTGGAGTATTTGAAGGTGATACAATAAAAGTCTATGGCCCGGGATACCTGAAATGCAACAATGAAATAATTTCTCTTGAACCCATGATATATTCATTTGTGAATAATTTGCGTATTTATGGAGTAAATGACTATTAACATTATAGCTCTATAATGGCATTGCTTTAGATATTTCTTAGTCTTAACTTTATTGTTAATAAAACTACAGACACATGATAGGTTTTTTTGAATATCAATACTTTAAATACAAAAAAAATCATCTAAAAAACATGGTAGCCCTGGCTGCTGCAGATGGGTATATTCATGAAGATGAAATAGCTTTTTTGTATAAAATTGGTAAGAAATACCATTTAAAACCTCTGCAAATCAAAAAGATTATTGAGCAAAATGAGAGCATAGAACCTGAAATTCCGGAACATCATCATCAAAAAGTTGCCATGCTTTACGACCTCGTTGGAATGATGATTGCTGATAACGTAATAAATGATGCAGAAATGGAATTTTGCCAAAAAATGTTTAAGAAATTTGGCTATAAGGAAATTCTCATAAATGAAATGATAGAAATGTATGGTTCAGGGATTGATGATACAGATGTTTGGGAAGATTTTTTAGAAAGATCAGAGTCGCAAAAAATTAATATTTAGTAGGAGCGCATTTATTTTATTATAAAAATCACCATTTTTATAGAATCGAAACTAACTAATTTTGTATACAATAATTTTTAACAAACAAAAATGAAAAAACTTAAAAATCTCACTACATTATTATTTTTCGCCTTACTGCTTTGCAATGTATCATCGCTAAAAGCCGGCGAAGAATCCAATCCTTATTTGGGTCGTTGGGCACTCCATTTCGAAGGAGGAATGGGATGGCTTGAAGTACGACAAGCCGAGGGATATCTTGACGCAGACCTTTTATGGATAGGGGGAAGTGTTACCCCGGTAGCAAGCGTTCATATAGATGAGGGCAAACTCTTTGTTACCAGAACTTCAACCGTAACGATTGAAAACTCAGAAGGTAAGAATCGTACATTCACCATTACAAATACACTAACGCTGGAGGGCAATGGAGATAAACTTGTTGGGAAAATGATTGAACCCAAAAAAATTGGCCTTGGAGTAAATGTATATTATGTCCATGCAGAAAGAATTCCACCTTTGCCAGCCGCACCAAATTTGAATAATTTAAGTTATGGAAAACCTATAAAATTAATTGGAAATGATCTTTCTGATTGGAGATTAATTGACCAAAATTCTGTAAATGGATGGAAGATAGAGAATGGAGCTTTGGTAAATATTCCGGTACAAAAAGAAGGTGAGCCGCATATTCACTATGGAAACTTAAGAACAAATGCTGAGTTTGAAGATTTTAACCTGAAGCTAAAAGTGAATGTACCCAAAGGAAATAACAGTGGAATTTATTTGAGGGGAATTTACGAGATCCAAGTATATGATAGTTACGGTAAAGAACTTGACAGCCACAATATGGGTGCTTTGTATAGTAGAATTACGCCATCTGTAAATGCTGAAAAGAAAGCGGGGGAGTGGCAATCAATGGATATTACGCTTTGCGATCGGCACCTCACAGTGATATTAAATGGAACAACAATTATTGATAACAAACCGATCGATGGAGTTACCGGAGGCGCTATCACATCCTATGAATTTATGCCCGGACCTTTATTTCTTCAGGGAGACCATGGAAATGTCAGCTATAAGGACATCGTACTTACTCCAATAATTAAATAAATTATTAATACGTTTTAAATACAGGCAGGATAGCTTTCTGCTTGTATTTAAAATGCTATCCCAAAATCTAATATTCCAATCATTACCAAAAAAGCCAGAAATATTCCGGACAACAGGAGAACAGTAAGTAAAATATTTATCCTTTTTTTAGATTTCAGTTTTTTCTTTAAAAAAGCTATCTCTCTTTTATTTTTAAGTATCACATTTTTTATCTGGCGTTCCCGTCTTATTTTCTCTTCCAGATACCCACCTTCAAAACATATCTTAAAACCCAGGGGTGTAATTCCTGTTTTCAGATTTTTATAATCCTTTATGAGACCTTCCTTTTCCAGAGTGGCCTTCACATCATCTAGCTTATTAATGTCATTTTCGTAAACACAGAAATCATCATAAAAATCCATGGCCCTGTTTGAATTCATATAAAGATCGGAAAGGATTTTGTCAATCAGGTCATCTTTTTTCATTGTATCCCAGTTTTTATTTTGTGGTTATACCCTTTTGCCACTATCTGTTAAAAAGCAACCTTTCTCCTTTTTTACTTAAATCAAAATTTCCCGATTCATAAGCCAAATGACCTGACACGATGGTATGAGTCACCTTTGAGGAAAAATCTTGCCCTTCAAATGGCGACCACCCACATTTATACAAAATATTTGATCGATCAACTTTCCAGGATAAATTGGGGTCGATAATAACCAGATCGGCATTGTACCCTTCCCTGATAAATCCCCGTTCCTCAATTTGAAATAATATTGCTGGATTATGACTGATCTTTTCAACAAGCTTTTCGATGCTCATCTTGCCGGATTTCACAATTTCCATGGCAGCAACAAGGGTGTGCTGCACCAACGGTCCGCCCGATGGAGCTTTAAAATATGTATTCAGCTTTTCTTCAAGCGTATGTGGTGCATTATCCGATGCCAATATGTCAATTTTGTCGGTCAATAATCCTTGCAGCAAAGCGGCTTTGTCTTTTTGGGTCTTGACTGCCGGGTTCCATTTGATCAGAGATTTTTTGGATTTATAATCTCTATCGTCAAAGCTGAGAAAATGAATGCAAGTTTCAGCGGTTATACGTTTTTTCTCCAGGGGGATGGAATTGTCAAATAAATCGAGCTCTTCCTCGGTCGAAATATGGAGTATATGCAATTTTGTATTGTGTTTTTTTGCCAATCGTATGGCCGTAGAAGAAGATATAAAGCAAGCGTCTCTGCTCCTGATTTCTGGATGCATCTCGATTGGAACATCTTCGCCATATTGCTTTCTATAGATTTCAGTATTTTTTTGAATTGTAGCTTCATCTTCGCAATGCGTAGCTATGAGCATATCAACTTTAGAAAATATATTTCCCAATGTCTTGGTGTCGTCCACAAGCATATTTCCGGTTGACGATCCCATAAACACTTTTACTCCACAAACATCTCGTGGGTTTGTCTTCAATACTTCCTCAAGATTGTTGTTGGTCGCTCCGAAAAAAAATGAATAATTGGCCAATGAATTTTTTCTTCCAATTTCATACTTCTCCGTAAGAAGTTCCTGGGTAACAGTATTGGGCACAGTATTTGGCATTTCCATAAAAGAGGTGACGCCGCCTGCCACTGCAGCTCTTGACTCATGAAATGTATCACCTTTGTGCGTCAACCCAGGCTCCCGAAAATGAACCTGATCGTCGATCATGCCCGGAATCAAATAATTTCCTTTGGCATCGATCACCTTGTCAGCATTCTGGCCAACAAGACCCGCAGCAATTTTTTCTATTCGTCCATTTTTCACGAGCACATCTCCTTCAGTAATCACACCTTCATTGACGATACGCGCATTAACAATTAATATCGAATCCATATTCATTGATAAAATATTTATAAAATTATAAGGGGGTTAATCTTATTGATTTTTAGATTAGTTTTCCGCAAAGATACACTACGGGCAACTCAAAAAATTCATTCGCACAGAAATTTTCATAAGAGGATCGACAATCAAATGTCAATAAGTCGCAGGCATTAATTAGCTTTGCCATTAAATTAATATTTACAAATAATCCAGCCCGGGAAGTATATAGTCCTATGTCCAAAAAAATATCATCTTTCGAAGATTTTAAGCTCAATCGACAACTATTAAATGCCATCGAAGAAATGGGTTATCAAACTCCAACACCAGTACAAAAAAAAGCTATCCCTGCCATTTTATCCGGACATGATTTAATAGGGATTGCACAAACCGGTACGGGAAAAACAGCTGCCTTTCTGCTTCCTTTGCTTTATAAAATAAAATATGCTCAAGGGCATAAGCCCAGAGCATTGATACTGGCACCGGGGAAAGAATTGGCCATTCAGATTTTTGATAACCTGGAATTGCTTTCGAAATATTGCGGCACCAGAAATGTATGTCTTTATGGCGGGATTGGACCAAAAACACAAATAGAACAAATTGAAAATGGTGTTGACATTGTGGTTGCTACTCCGGGCAGGTTTTTAGAGTTGTACAGAAAGGGTGTCTTGATAACAAAAGAAATAAAAATATTTATTCTCGATGAAGCAGATAAAATGATGGATATGGGCTTCGCTCCGCAGATTCGTGAAATACTTGAAAAAATCCCAAGGAAGAGACAAAATATGCTTTTCTCGGCCACCTTCCCCGAAAAGGTACAGTACTTTGCCGACGAATTTCTGGAATTCCCCCAAAGGATAGAAGTTACTCCTCAAAGTACCACCGCCGAAACGGTAGAGCATTTTTATTATAAAACACCAAATATCAAGACGAAAATAAACCTACTTTCTCATTTGCTATCCGACACAGCTTTTACCAAAGTAATGGTTTTTGCCAGAACAAAAGAAAATGCCAATAATGTATATAAATATTTAGACAGAAAACTTTCCGGTCAAGTGAAGGTAATTCACTCCAATAAAAGTCAGAATAGTCGGATTAATGCTTTTAATGAATTCAAAGAAGGAAAAATAAAAGTACTGGTGTCCACTGATGTTTCGGCACGAGGACTGGATATTAGCATGGTTAGCCATGTGATAAATTTCGATATACCGAGAGCTTACGAAGAATATGTTCATAGAATTGGCCGGACGGGTAGGGCAGAGCAGTCGGGTATTGCCATATCATTTGCCAATGAAGCAGAAGAAATTCACTTAAAAGAAATCGAAAAGATTATCTCCGAAAGTGTTGAGGAAAGACAACTACCTGAAAACATAGACATTCCACCAACAGAAAAGGAAGAAATACAGGAGATAGCCATGGAAATTGACAGTATAAAAAGATTTCAAAACCCAGATTTTAAAGGTGCCTTTCACGAAAAGAAAAAGAAGTTTAAAACTGATTCAAAAAATAAAAAAACTAAACGAAAGAAAAGGAGGTGATAACTAAGTATTCGATTTGCCGATAGGCCAAAGCTTAATGCTTAGCTATTGTGTTATGTACTGCATTTAGTTTTTAAGATGAAGATTATGATTATGCCGAATGTTATACCAATTCCTAAAGAATAAATTGTTACAAACCTATCCCATAATACAAGTTGAATAATAGCTATTGCTGTTAACAGAATCAATGTAAATATCACCCTTCCTTTTTCTGAGTCCGATTTTTTTTGGTAGCGAGATAAATAAAATTTAGAGGTAGAGATAAATTCAGCAAAGATCATCCCTGAGGTAAATATAAAGACTGTTATTAACGTAGGTTCAAGTCCATATTCCCATGTTCCAATAATCACACCGATCATAAAAAGTGATAAGGTTATTAGCCCATCAGTCTTCTTTAGTCGCTCTATTCGATATCTTATATATTGCGAAAGTTCGTTCATAAATTCTACAACGATATTCAAGGCATCCCAACATTAAAGTAACTTCAACACATTTTCTGGCGGTCTCCCCAGAATGGCTTTATCTCCATCAACAACAATTGGTCTTTCTATCAATTTTGGATTTTCGATCATTATATCAATCCACTCATCATCAGAAAGGGATTTACCTTTATATTTTTCCTTGAAAATAGCCTCACCCTTTCGCAGCAATTGCTCTGGGGAAATACCCAATAATTCAATAATATTTTCTAATTCTTCTTTCGATGGCGTATTGGTAAGATATTCTACAACTTCTACATCCTTCTTGGTCTCCTGGATAATTTGAAGGGTTTGACGACTTTTGCTGCATCTGGGGTTATGATATATTTTCATCTATTTTATTTTTTTTGTTCCTGATACAAATATAATGTGGATAATCTTCTTAAGATTTGATACTCGCAATTTTGTTTTCCATCATTTTTTTTACCGTCAATGACTGAAAGACCTTGAGATCAGAAAGATGGTATTGATATTTTGGTAAAATATTGCCGGATTTATTCCGGCATCTACCTGCTATTTGCAACTATCAATATAGAATAATAACAAAAATCCGCTGATAAAAATACTATGGTTTTACTTGTTTGGTAAGTGCTATATAGTTTGCAGCCACTTGCTGGCAGGCCCCGGAACGGTGTCCGAGGACTACCGATATGGCACAAAAAAACCTCATGAAATATATATTCCATGAGGTTTTTGCTGTAAATTATAAATTCTCTAAATAGTAGGTGTATTCAATTCAGCCAGTGACCTTTCTATTTCTTCAGTAGTCAATTCATGCTCTTCGAGATTGCCACTAAAATAGTCATCATACGCTGCCATGTCAAAGTTTCCATGTCCGCAAAGGTTAAATAATATTGTTTT
>VAPM010936076.1_pt1 | contig 15363 bp, 7 predicted proteins | sample 3395091 | NCBI WGS metagenome assembly VAPM01 (sample SAMN08290445, study PRJNA428436) | hydrothermal vent metagenome | isolation source: Deep-sea hydrothermal vent chimney 3 | place: Pacific Ocean: Juan De Fuca Ridge | reverse complement strand
TTTTCGTGATAAACAACATTAGTGTTCGAGAGAAGTAACGAACAATAATAGTTTAAATATTTTCAGATTGTGAGGTCTGCTAACGAAACAGTAGGGTGCTCTAGCCAACTGAGCTACAGCCCCATGGACAGGTGATATTCTACTGAAGTTGCCTCAGATGCACAAGTAGTTAACCTTATCCGCTTTTCAGCCAGGCTTTGCGCTTCCTGAAGATGAATGTCAAACAAACAACTACCAGGCGAGGACTGCTTGAGCGAAGCGAGTTCCGCAGGCTGTTGTTTGTCTCGACCAATGAAACCATCAAGAAACGCAACACGCCTGACGTTTCTTTGCATACTTTCTTCGTCGTCACAAGAAAGTATGGCGATAAAACCAACCGCAGGTTGGTTGGCGCAAAAGGCTTTATATATATTTTGTAGTTATATAATTAATCATATAACTCCACTGAGGTAAAATCGTACCACTTGAGTGTTATTTCTTCTTAAAATTCTAGTTGTGTATGGCAATAACTACTGCAGTGTCATACAACAATACATACTTGCATTCTAAGATATTATGTTGTATAAATAATCCAGATTTGCAGGGAGATTCTTTGCGAATAGTTCCTACGACTACTCTTAGGAGGTAGTAATGACAACTAAATTCCCGACTAAAGAGACTGGCTTCAAGCTAATCACCGGCGACCCTGAAGGGTCAGACATGGTCAACCTAGAGGAGCCCAAGGCTGTCGTCAGGTGGTGTCTGACACCCGAGCTTGCAACAGAACTGAAGGCTGACGGTGTCCTGCACAAGGTGATGGTGCTCATTACTGTGGTCCTCGATCGCGGCGAAGATGAGTACTACGATCGCTACGTTGAGACTACACGATACCTATCCCCCGTAACACAGGAGATGGAGACCGTCTTCTTCTCAGCATCCGGCGAGAACACCGTCCATGCCATGCTGGTTTGGCCACAATCTGGTGGTGGAGACCTCCATAAAAAGTTGCTTCGGCGGCGACGTGGCGCAACCCGCTACGAGGAGAGTCTTGTCTACCGCAACGGAGACCTGATTGACGCATCTGAACTGAACAGGTGGAGTATCGGTTGCATCGACACTGTCGTCTCGAAAGAGTTCAGCATCGGCGCAGATTTCTTTCCGTCACCACCAGGCGGACTTGCGAAAGCGGTTCTCGACAAGTGGGGCCAGGGCAATCCGTTCGACCAGTGTGACACAAGAGGCAAGCTTATGTGGACCATTCCACTGACGCTTATCACTCTGCCGTTTGCCTACTTGTTCAAGCTGGTGATAGGATTGTTCGCAATTCTGTTCCTGGTGCGCAAGGGGTACTGGGGCAGCTGTCTGCACCCACTTGAGAGGGGTTCGACATGGGACTTCCTGGAGAGCTTCGATAGCTCTGCCTGGTTCTACAAGAAACCCAAAGCTGGACAGTGGCATGTGAAGCGCAACATTTTCATGTGGGTGCTAAACCCCTACACCGTTGTGTTCTTCGGCTCGGTGCTCTTTCTGATGTCGCACATCACTGTGCATGTCACCGGTAGCGAGACCGAGACCACTCAGTGGTTCTTCATAGGATACTGGGAGGCTCTGGCCGTCGTGGCAATCATACAGATAGCTGCAGCGGTTGGTGTAGCTATTACTCTCGCAGTCTGGATGCTCATCGGAGTTTTCGCGTCAATTGACTACAGCAACACCACTGTTGGCAAGTGGCGCACGAAGCGGCATCAAGTCCGTGTTACTCAGAAGGCCAAGGTCGCAGAGCAAATGCTATGTGACGTGATGCCCCATGAGGCGAGCTACGACATGCTCGATACCAGCGGGAAGACAACCAAGGAGAAGGTCCACCTACTCAAGAGTCGGATCAAGTCCACCAAGGCATGTACCCCGTACTCGCGGTACTAGTAGTCGAAAGAATGCTGTTGCGTGAACAGTAGAAGAAACGTCGGTCGTACCGACATCACATAGGATGAGGGAATCCTAATCAAATCCCTTGGTGTGGTAATTGTGCGCAGTAACGATCGCTCAGGCGATCGCGAACCCGCAACTACCCACCCAACCATCCATAGATAAAAGCTATGCTGATGAGTCCTGAAAGGACGAAATGGTTTAAGGAAAAATTTAAAGATTCTTCCCGACACTAAAGAAAACCGATTAAGAAATAGTGAAGCTGCGCTGAATAATGAGCTCGATTTTATCCGTTACTCCTTTGGATAACTAACGGATCAGCGAAGCTGACTGAGAGCTCCAGCGAATGTTTTGTTATTTCTTAGTAACGTTTTTGTCCCGTGGAGGCGACTTTTGAGTCATTTTGGTCGTTCAAAATGACAAACACTTTGATTCTTTGGAAAAGAATGCTGCTTTTGCTGTCAAAAGTGTAGATGGGGCGCGCTGCCAAAACAGCGCCGACTTATAAACTTATCTATTTCAACAAATAACGCACGTTTGCTTTAAACAAACTTCAGAATTATTTCTGAATTAATTCTGAAGTTCGACGGTAAAGATAAAATGTAAGTTTTACAGTAGTATTTCTAGAGAATTGAGTTTCTGATTATATAACTCCATAAGGCAAAAACTACACCTTTTCAGGTATAGTTTTATTTAAGAATCTAGTTGTGCGCGTCAACATCGGTTGATATATCAATCCGTAAAATGTTTGCTGTTGATATATCAGAAACAACAAACTGGACCGACCTCTGTCTGCATCTGAAACCAGATGCATCAGTGGGTTTCTCCCTAGAAAGGAGGTAATCCATCCGCAGCTTCCGCTACGGATACCTTGTTACGACTTTACCCCAGTCATCTCCCCCACCTTAGGCCGACAAATGTCGGACTTCGGGTGTTGGCGACTTCCATGGTATGACGGGCGGTGTGTACAAGACCCGGGAACGTATTCACCGTAGTGTTCTGACCTACGATTACTAGCGATTCCGACTTCAAGCAGGCGAGTTTCAGCCTGCTATCCGAACTGGGACCGGCTTTGGTGGGATTTGCTCCATCTCGCGACTTAGCTGCCCATTGTACCGGCCATTGTAGCGCGTTTGTAGCCCAAGGTGTAAGGGTAATGCGGACCTGACGTCATCCCCTCCTTCCTCCCCGTTACCGAGGCAGTCTGACTAGAAAAATCCAACTAATCATAAGGGTTGCGCTCGTTGCGGGACTTAACCCAACATCTCACGACACGAGCTGACGACGGCCATGCAACACCTGTCACTGCATTCTAAAAGCACTTTCTACTTTCGTAGAAATTTGCAGGATGTCAAACCTTGGTAAGGTTCTTGGCTTATCATCCAATTAAACAACACGCTCCACCGCTTGTGCGGGTCCCCGTCAATTCCTTTGAGTTTTAATCTTGCGACCGTACTCCCCAGGCGGGATGCTTAACGCGTTAGCTTCGCTACTACAGGGGTCGATACCTATAACAGCTAGCATCCATAGTTTACGGCGTGGACTACCCGGGTATCTAATCCGGTTCGCTCCCCACGCTTTCGAGCCTCAGTGTCAGAAATGGCCCAGTAACCTGCCTTCGCCATTGGTGTTCCTCCTAATATCTACGGATATCACTCCTACACTAGGAATTCCAGTTACCTCTACCATTCTCAAGTTGATCAGTTCAAAATCCAGCCACGAGGTTGAGCCCCGTGATTTCACATTTTGCTTAAAAAACCACCTACGCATCTCTTTACGCCCAGTAATTCCGGATAACGCTTGGATCCTCCGTATGACCGCGGCTGCTGGCACGGAGTTAGCCGATCCTTATTCATGGGTTACCGTCAAAATCGTCACCCATAAAAGCAGTTTACAACCCGAAGGCCTTCATCCTGCACGCGGCGTTGCTCCATCAGACTTTCGTCCATTGTGGAAGATTCCCTACTGCTGCCTCCCGTAGGAGTCTGGACCGTGTCTCAGTTCCAGTGTGGCTGATCATCCTCTCAGACCAGCTATGGATCGTAGCCTTGGTAAGCCTTTACCTTACCAACTAGCTAATCCAACGCAGGCTCTTCCCAAACCGTATAAAACTTTAATCCGAAGACCATATGCGGTATTAGCTCCGATTTCTCGAAGTTATCCCTCAGTTTGGGGTAGATTCCCACGCGTTACTCACCCGTCCGCCGCTCGACACCCGAAGTGTTTCCGCTCGACTTGCATGGATTAGGCACGCCGCCAGCGTTCATCCTGAGCCAGGATCAAACTCTCCATAAAAACTCGGCAGCTAGGCTGCTGAGCTCCGTCACGAAATGTGACAGAAAAGTTTCTTTGCTCAAAAATACTGTTTTTGCACTTCCTCCGGAAAGAAGAAGTGACTAACAATCATTGTCAAAAAAAATTTGACGTTGACGCTGCACAACTAAATTCTTAATGAACGTCAAGGGTACTGCTTTTTCGGACAATACGTCAGTCGAAAAAAGTCTCCCACGAGACTCAGACTATCCTATCTGTTATGAACGGGAGTGTCAAGCAGATTATTGATAAGTGTTTTATTAGGTGTCGTCCTTACTGACCTGTTGTAAACATATCAGCAAGTTTTTCCAGAATGGAAAAGTTCGGGCGTTTCCGCACGAACGCGAGTCAAGAAGCTGTAGCTTCATTTTTTACGACGTTTTTGTCTTTTTTGCTTTTTGGCAGCTTTTAATTCCCTAGCCTCAATTGCCTGCTGATGAAGAAAGTTGTTCACGGCAGATGGTATGACTGTGACCGTTGCAACAACCATCCAGGCAGCTGCACCAATTAGCCATAATTTACTTTCAAACATCGCTAAGTTCACGTCGTTAGCCCAGATGACAAACAACCCAAACAGTGCTGGAATCAGTAGTCCATAGATAAGCCTACTCGCTAGGCTCTTTGCTGACGGAAGCTTTCGAACTGCGCGTCGTTTTAAAGTTGTGTAAGTAACTATTGTAATGACCGCAACTACCCCTAGCACAATCTTCGTTACAAGTTTTTCGGTATCTCCGTAGTTCCAAAAATAGTCTACTGTTCTTTCAGACCAATACTGGTTCATTAGAAGCAAACTAACTACCAGCCCAACTACTGCCCCAGCTGCGACCTCTAGTGGTGTGTGCCCTAGCACTTCAACAAGGTTAATCTTCTCACCCCTTGGGGTGACTCGGTTGATACGATCTTTCTGAATCTGCATAAGTCTCTCCAGAAGCGTGCCCTGTTCGCCGACGGCTCTGCGTACGCCAAGAGCGTCGTAAATGACTATCATCGCCAGTACTAATGCAATGCCGAAGAAGGTGCTGCCTAACCCCTCGATAAATCCAACGGAAACCACCAAAGCTACAACAATAGCCGTGTGAACACTGGGCATATTGCCAGACTTAACGAAGTACTTGAGGTTAACATCGCCTTTCATGGCTTTAACACCAAACTTCAAAAACTGGGCGATAAGCCAAGCTATGGCTGGAACGATTACAGTTGGGTTAGAGAAAAACTCTTTCATGACTATTTACTCTTCTTAGTAGTCTTAGTTTTCTCAACCGGCTTCTCTTCCTTTTCATCTTCTTTGTCGCCTATAGGTGGCTGCTGAACTAAGCCTACCGAGGCCACGCTGTCATCTTTTGCAAGACGCATGATTCGAACTCCCTGGGTAGCTCTGCCGATGGCTGGAATATCCTTCAGGCTGAGTCTAATAACTTGACCTTGTTTAGAAATTACGATGACCTCATCAGCACCTGCACGTAACGAACGCACACCAACAAGATTGCCCGTCTTCTTCTTTACTACTGCAGCCTTAATACCAACTCCACCTCGCCTGTGCGGTGTAAATTGATTTATCTTAGTGCGCTTTCCATAACCATATTCACTGATAACAAAGATGAACGAACCTTCTTCGACAACGTTCATGCCAATAACTTGGTCACCCTCACGAAGACGAATACCACGCACACCCCTGGCTGAGCGACCCATAGCACGAACATCCGTTTCCTTAAACCGAATCGACTGGCCAAGCATAGTCGAGATGATAATCTCTTCTTCGCCGTCAGTTTGTCGTATCCATTTCAGTTCGTCGTCATCATCTAGGTTAATCGAGATAATGCCCGACGCTCGAATATTCTGATACTTCTCAAGTGCCGTCTTTTTAACGATGCCCTTACGGGTACACATGAACAGATAGCCTTCACCGGCCTCGATGTGCTCTTTGAGCTTAACTATAGCACTGACAGTTTCCTCTGGTTGCAGCTGTAGCAAATTGACGATGGCGATGCCTTTGGCTTTCAAGCCAACAGGTGGAACTTCGTAAGTCTTTAGCTTTAGCACACGACCCTTGTTGGTGAAGAACAGAAGCGTATCGTGGGTGTTGGCCAGAACCAGCTGCTCAATAATATCTTCTTCTTTGGTAATCATGCCCCGTTTACCTTTGCCGCCACGTCCCTGCGCCCGGTAATCAGTCGCCAGTGATCGCTTAATGTAGTTTCCCGATGTAAGTGTTACAACAACCTGTTCATTTGGAATCAAATCTTCGTCGCTCATTTTGCCAAGTTCTTTACCGATAATTTTAGTGCGTCGCTTATCGCCAAATTTTTCTTTAACCTCGAGGAGTTCATCTTTGATGATAGCCATTATCATCTTCTCGTCACCCAAAATTTTCTTTAGACCCGCAATCAATTTCTTTAGTTCAATTAGCTCATCTTCGATTTTCTTTCGCTCCAGACCGGCAAGTGTTCGAAGCTGCATAGCCAATATTGCTTTCGCTTGAATCTCGCTTAATTTGAACTTCTTTACAAGATTCTTCTGAGCTTCTTCTGTGGTCTTGCTGGCTCGAATAGTCTTAATGACTTCGTCGATATGGTCGAGAGCTAAGGTTAAGCCCTCTAAAATATGCTCTCTAGCCTGGGCTTTCTTTAGTTCAAACTCCGTGCGCCTACGCACTACTTTCTTACGATGCTTTAGGTACTCCTTGAGTATGTCCTCAAGACCTAGAACTCTTGGCTGGATGCCGTCAATGAGCGCCAGCATATTGTAATGAAGCGAAGTTTGTAGCGGCGACATCTTGAACAGTTGATTCAATATCTTCTTCGGGTAGGCATCTTTTTTGAGGTCGATAACAATTTTTACTGTTCCCCTGGCACTCTCGTCACGAAGATCACTGATGCCAATAATCCTCTTAGACTTAACAAGATCGGCAATCTTTTCAACCAAAGAAGCCTTGTTGATTCCATAAGGAATTTCTGTAATCACTATCCTGTGACCATCCTTTTTCGACGGATTATCCTCGATGACGGCAATTGAGCGAATAGTTATTCCGCCTCGTCCCGTGGCGTAAGCACTACGCATCGACTCACCGCCATAGACTATGCCACCGGTCGGAAAGTCTGGACCTTTGACATGCCTTAGTAGATCATCCAGTGTGGCGTCCTTGTTGTCGATTAGTTCAACTGTGGCATCGACTAGTTCGCTTAGGTTATGAGGCGGAATATTGGTCGCCATACCAACAGCAATACCAATTTGGCCATTTAGAAGCAAGTTCGGAAGTTTAGCTGGCAGAACTGACGGCTCCTGTTTGGAGTCATCGAAGTTTGGTCGAAAATCTACGGTGTCTTTATCGATGTCGGCCAGCATTTCTTCCGCCGGCTTGGTCATTCGAGCTTCTGTGTACCTATAGGCAGCTGGGGGGTCGCCGTCCATTGAACCGAAGTTACCCTGGCCATCAACTAGCTCGTAGCGCATTGACCATGGCTGAGCCATACGCACCATGGTGTCATAGATAGACGCATCACCATGAGGATGATAACTACCCATTACATCACCGACAACTGTGGCCGATTTGCGGAACTTTGCCGTCGAGCGTAGACCGCTGAGACCCATGACGTAGAGAATCCGCCTCTGAACTGGCTTCAATCCGTCGCGAACATCTGGAAGAGCACGAGCCACAATAACCGACATGGAATACTGCAGATAGCTTTCTTCCATCTCGTTTTCAATCGTACGAATGGTGACTGCGGAGTTACTGTCGTCTACGATAATACCTGTCGCTGGACCATTGCTAACTTCGCTCACTTCGCTGACTTCCTGCTCGTCCATAACTGGTGATTCTTCGGGTTTTTCTTCGATTGGTTTATTGTCTTCTGTGTCCGCCATACTACCTTCCTATATATCCAAGTCTTTAACGTATTTAGCATGCGTCTGAATAAAGTTCTTTCGAAGCTCGACTTCGGTACCCATAAGCTTATTGAAAATTGCATCAGATTTCTCGGCATCTTCGATAGAGACTTTTAGTAGTACTCTGTTTTCAGGGTTCATAGTGGTCTCCCATAGCTCGTCGGCATCTTGCTCGCCAAGACCTTTGTAGCGTTGGACTAGGGTAACCCCTGCCTGTTTGTAGCGTTCTTTTTCACCTTCGTCTTCATCAACGGGAATATCGGCTGCGTCTGGACCAGTTTCATTGTCCTCTTCGCTCTTTCGTTTCTTCTTTTCATCAATCAACTTATCTATCAGCTTATCCTTCTCGTCGTCGTTGTAGGCATAGTACTTCTTGCGGTTAGCCACGATCTTGTAAAAAGGTGGCTGAGCAATATATATATGGCCGGAGTCTAGGAGCGGTCGCATATGTCGGAAAAAGAAGGTCAGAAGAAGAGTTCTAATATGAGAACCGTCAACATCGGCGTCGGTCATAATAATAATTCGTCCATAGCGAAGACCCTTCGGGTTGAACTGCTCATCAATTCCAACGCCCAGAGCTTTAATCATCGAGGTGATTTCGTTGTTTGCCAGCATTTTATCCAGTCGCGCACGTTCTACGTTCAGCACCTTACCTCTTAGGGGCAGAATCGCCTGGGTTTTACTATCGCGGCCAGTCTTGGCCGAACCACCAGCACTGTCACCCTCTACAATATATAGCTCTGAGATTGCAGGGTCTTTGCTAGAACAATCTGAGAGTTTACCAGGTAGAGATGTACCCTCTAGAACACCTTTTCGGATAACATTGTCTCTAGCGGCTCTGGCAGCTTTTCTGGCCTGAGACGAAAGGATAGCTTTACCAATAATCTTCTTGGCAATTGCTGGATTTTCCTCAAGGTAGTAGGAGAACCATTCGGTCATAACCTGTTCTACGTAGCCCCTGACTTCGGGATTTCCTAGTTTATTCTTGGTTTGCCCTTCAAACTGTGGGTCTGGAAGTTTAACCAAGATAATTGCTGTTATGCCTTCTCTAGCATCCTCACCAGTTAGGTTCTCGTCTTTTTCCTTGAGCAGGCCGTTCTTTCGAGCATACTCATTAATTACACGGGTCAAAGCGGAACGAAAACCGGTAATGTGCATCCCGCCATCCGGGTTGAATACGTTGTTGGCAAATGGCTTGATTGTCTCCGTAAACGCATCTGAATACTGAAGCGCTATTTCAACCATGGAGTCTTCGACTTCTTTTTCTACATAGAAAATCTCACCACCAATGACATCTTTGCCGATATTGAGGTGTCGCACATACGATTGAATACCACCTTCGAAATAAAAGCTGTACTCTTTGTTCGTACGCTCATCAATTACGGTATTTTTTATACCTTTGGTTAGGTAGGCTTGGTGTCTTAAGTAATCCAAAACCCACTCAAACTCAAACTCTACTGTCTCGAAAATACTAACATCGGGATAAAAAGTTATTGTTGTTCCGGTGTCTTCTGCCGAGCCAACTACTTTTATTGGTCCTTGAGGAACACCAATTTTATAATTTTGAACGTAAGCTTTACCGTTACGATGAACTTCTGCTTTAACATCAGTGGAAAGAGCGTTAACTACGCTAACTCCTACACCGTGAAGACCGCCGGAAACTTTGTAGCCACCATCGCCGAACTTACCACCGGCGTGAAGTATGGTCATGACCGTTTCTAGCGCACTCTTGCCTGTTTTCTTATGTTTGTCGACTGGAATACCGCGTCCGTCGTCTTCAACTTTAACTCCACCGTCGGCTTGCAGAGTAACTGTAATGTTTTTCGCAAAACCAGCAATAGCCTCATCAACTGAGTTATCGGCAATCTCTTTAATCAAATGGTGCAGACCATCGATACCGGTGCTACCGATGTACATTCCTGGTCGTTTTCTTACAGGATCCAGTCCTTCAAGGACTTGAATCTGCTCAGCATCATACCCTTTAGTTTTTCCGGCCATAAACAACCAAAACTCCCTATTTATTCGCAAGCAACTTTAGCCTTATTGCTAGCCACCCTTTGCTCGAATTTTTATTATTAAGCGAACTTGTTAACCGTTAGATTCTAGCTAACAACGGCGCTTCTCGCTAACCAAAACATTATATCGGATTTACTATGAGAACGCCATAGTTGCTAATACTAGTCTTATCTGATTAAATTAGAGCGAAATTGCTTAAGCAAAAAGTAAATAAAAATGTTCAAGAAACTTGTCACAAATTTACCCTTTAGTCCGGGTCTCGCAAACCAGGTTTCTTTCTACGCTAAACGTCTGAAGCAAGAGGAATCCATCAGACGATTCGGACTACTTTTTGTTGCTTTAGCTATGACGGCGCAAAGCTTCATGATTATTAGTCCGCCAGAAGCAGCAATAGCCGTAGGACCAAACAACGTTATGTATAGCGGCATCACATCGAAAGAGGATTTACTGCAAAAATACCTTGCAGGAAGCGATGGCAATGGCCACAACGATATTAAGCAGATATTTGATTATTACAAGATTAACGAAAACTCAATAAAAAATACTCGTGAAGTCACCATTAACGCCAACGACAGAGGTGGAAACCTTCGCTCTATTGGACGGTACAAACAAGGTTTCGTCAGTGAAACTGCTGTGTCAATCCCGGGCACCTCTACGACTATTTATGAACGAGACCTTACCGAATGGAATGGCGGCCCATACCGTGCACTTGAGGGGGAAAGGACTGACGGTACCTACTTCGCAGTATTGATGAGTTGTGGCAACATCATCATCGACTCCGAAGACAAACCCGAAAGACCACCTGTTTTCGACTTCAAAATCAATTGTGAAGCAATTATAGGCAAGGTAAGTGATCCTGACGGCGACGATGTCCCTGTTCGTGCCTGGATACGAGTGGTAAACGAACCGAAAACAACCGGCGGATGGATTGACGTCAGCGGAAAACTACCCTACACGATTCCTGATAACCTCAAATCTAGTGACAATCCGACAAGAGTTTCCGTAGAGGTTCAGGATATAAACACTGTGCTGTGGCTACCAGCACTAACTGGTGCTGAAATTGGACCTTGTCTTGATCCGCCACCGCCCCCACCAACACCAACACCAACACCAACACCAACACCAACACCAACACCAACACCAACACCTCCACTAGAAGCGACCATATCATGTAGCTCGCTTAAATGGATAAACACTGAAAACCTAGCCAAGATAACTCTCCAAGCTAAAGCTCGTGTTGAAAATGCCGTTATTAAAGCTTTCAACTTCACTATTGTTGACGCGCAGAGTAATCAAGTCGCATCGAATACGGTTACTACGAATGAAACCACCACCACGTACAGTGTCGACCTGGAAACGCCTGGGATATACACAGCTTCTGTTGAGGTCGTTACTGATGAGGGTAGTGACACAAATGATAATTGCGTCGAACTAATCACAATTAATAATCCTGTAAAACCAGTATTCGAGGTTCTGAAAAATAAAGAAGCCAGTAACATTACTCAGGAAATTGAAGATGCCAACAACACTAACGCCAAGCCCAACGACATCATTGAGTACCGCCTAATAACTAGAAATACCGGTAACGTAGCTGGGTCGGTCGATATCAAAGAGAATATGTCTGACGTCCTTGAATATTCAAAACTTCTAGAAGCTGAAGGGGCAAACTACTTCGAAGGAACCGGTGTTCTCGACTGGGGTACCGTGGAGATTCAGCCTAACGAAACCGTTGTTCAGGTGGTTAAAGTTCAGGTCAATGATTTTATCGCAAGTACTGCCAGGTCTTCTGGGGATTTGGCCTCATATGACCTTGTTCTTAGGAATGTCTACGGCGATGACGTGATAAATATCAACGTCCCCTGCTCTAGTGCTGGTAAATGTGTTGAGACCGCAGTCAGGACACTACCCAACACCGGTCCAGGCACGAGCTCGTTGATAAGCACTTTCCTGGTTATGGCTAGTGCCTATTTCTATATGCGCAACCGACAAACCAGTCGCGAGCTTGGTCTAATCAAATCAGAGTATAATTACAGCGTATAAGGTGGGAATATGTCTGCAGAAAAAATAAATCAACCAAATCGTGATGAAGCAATGCCGTCAAGTGAGGCCTCGAAAGAGCATAGTGAAAAGCTCAAATCCAAACTAGAGAAAGAAGCCAGTTCTGCTGAAAAACCAGGTACCAAGGAGCTGAAAGAAGCTCGCAAAACTATCGAATCCGAAGCATTGTCAGGTAAAGAGAGTCTCCCCGGGACAGGAGAAACCGAAGACAGTCAGCAAACAATAACCAAGGCTGAGAAAACTCGAACCTACAAGATGACAATGAACCGTATGCAGAGTCAGCTTTCTAGACCTTCTCGAGCGTTTAGCAAGTTCTTGCATAACCCTTTGGTCGAAAAAAGTAGCGCTGTTGTAGGTACTACAGTTGCAAGACCTTCGGGAATACTCGGGGCTGGCGTCGCAGGATTTTTGGGCATTAGCCTGGTGCTATTCTTCGCACGTAGAAATGGCTTTGAAATTACCAACAGCTACACATTAGTGGTGTTGTTGTTTGTTGGTGGCTGGGCACTCGGAATAGCCATAGAAATATTGCTGCGTTTCATACGTAAATCGAGGTAGTTTCTACTCTTCTGGGTAGTGAATCTTGCCGTCTTTATCGATATAAATATCGTCTTTGTTATGCTCCGGAGTCGTTTCGGCACCATCTTCAGCTGGCGCTGAATCTTTTTTCATTTGGCCTTTTATTAATGCCGCTAAATCGTTAACATCTGCCTTGTCCTTGTCAGAGCTAGCAATATTGTTTGGTTTTAATATCTCACTATCATCAATTTGCAGGCTTTGGTGACTAGTGTCCGTAGCCGTAGCAGGTGCGGCAGGTTTAATCTGGGCTGGTGTAGCTTGTTGTAGCTCTGCTGGAGCCACTGCATCGACCTGCTGAGGTTGAACCGCTTGTGGCGAAGGCTGTTTTTGCGCAGTCAACGCTGGTGTAGCATTTATTTTTTGAGCATTGGGTGCTGTTTGCCCGCTAGGTTTAGCTACTGGCTGAACAGAAGCCGTATTCGGTATTTTAGCTTTTTGGGCTTTTTTCCTTTTTGCTAACCATTCGTCTAGGAACGAAGAAGATCCTGTTTTTGAACCACTTCCTAGTGGCCTCTTTGTTGCGTCAAACGACGGCTTCGGTGGTTCCTCGGTCTCAAGTCTATCGAATATTTCCTTTTCTACTACTGCGCGTGGACGACCATATTTTGCAGCAGACAATCGCTTCAGAGCATCTCCCAGTTGAGGATTTGGATATCCTAGAGGTGGCAAAGTTGCCATGCTGAACGGTTGAGATGGCACGCCGCCAATCATCATACTGACGATTGCATTGTAGTTGGGTAGCTTTATTATGTCCTCACTCTCGAATGTAGGTTGAGAGTATTTCACCAGGAAATCTGCATCGTTAGCGCTAGCTCTGAGAACAATTTTCGAACCAACGTTTCCAAAAATTGCATCTCTTATCTCTTCTGTCAACTGCCCAATAAACTGATTGGCCACAATCAAACTAAGCCGATACTTCCTGGCTTCCGATAGAATCGTTGCAAAAGAATCAGTTGAGAAATTCTGGAACTCGTCAACGTATAAACTAAAGTCTCTCCTGTCTTCTTCGGGTATGTTAGCTCTGCTCATCGCTGCTGCCTGAAACTGCATCACAAAAATCATTCCCAGGAGTTTTGAGTTAAGCTCACCAGTTCTACCTTTACTTAAATTAACTAGTAGAATCTTTCCCTCATCCATTATTTCGCGCAGATTAAACGAACTCTTTGTCTGACCAATAGTGTTTCGCATCATCTCGTTGGCCAAGAAAGCACCAAATTTACTAACAAACCAGCCTAAGACTTCGCTCTTATGGTAATCGCTGGTGCTGGCCATTTCCTTATTCCAAAAATCTAGCACCGTCTTGTCTGTTACAAATTTTAGCTTCTGCTTTGCATACTCGTTGTCTGTGAAGATTTTCGGTATATCGATGAAAGTTGCTCCGCCTGGATCACTCATGAGCGTTAGAGCGGCCATCCTAAACCAATGCTCGTATCTAGGTCCAATTATTCCCGTATGCCCTGGGTCGTACAGCTTATAGAGCATATTTATGGCTTCCTGAATCAAGAAATCTTTTTGTTCTGGAGTTTCGAACTCGAACAGATTAAGACCGAGTGGGTAATCCATGTCTGCCGGTGAGAAGTAAATTATGTCTTCTGTTCTTTCTTTAGGTACCATGCTCAGTAATTTCTCGGCTGCATCACCATGCGGATCTATAAAAGCGAAACCTTTCCCATCGAGCATGTCTTGTAGGGCTAAGTTCTCTAGCACCACGGATTTACCAGTGCCTGTTTGTCCAACCAAATACATGTGGCGCCGTCTATCTTTCTCGCTTAGTCTAATCTCCTTCTTGACACCCCTAAACACGGTATACCCCAGAAGCAACCCGTCATCTGGCACGTCGACCGGCCCATCAACTTGCTTCGACGACTGACGTTGAAGTTGCGAAGTTGGTGTTATGCGTTGATCTGGTAAATGAAACAAGGTTGCCAGTTCTACGCTGTTGAGAATAGTCTTATTGGCTTCTTGAGGGAAAAACCTAAATATAAAAGCTGTAACAAAACTCTCAATATCCTTTGCAGGTGTGAACTTAAATCCGTTCTTGCCAGGAGCATCAAATAGCGCAAATGTAGCTACGAGATTACTAAGTATTTTTTGTGAATTGACTGCAGTGTTTGATGATGCGACTAGACGAACCAATACCTCGTAACCTGGATGTTTCGTCTTCTCCTCGATTACATCTATTAGCTCCTGATCGATACCAGAAATTGGTTTGTTCTCGTTCTTCTCTGCTTCTTGGGGATCTGGCGGTTTCCAGAGTGCCCGCATCATGTCCCCTGCGAAGGAACCTGCCGCTTTAGTTCCAGAGCTTTTATGTTTACCTTTGCGAATTTTACTCGAGATAGAAAGTGAACGTTTAGTCCATTTAGAATTAGCTGGTCTGAATAGTATTTGAATTGCTGCGCCATCTTCTTTACCAAGTGTGGCAAATGCATTCAATATTGACTGCATAGCATCACGTTTACTGTCTTTGTAGGTAGCTATGGGCTTCTCAAAACCCTCCTTTAAGGTGAGTTCACCCCCGATCGTGCCACTTATTTTGCCGACAGGACTAAAGACATTATGATCTTCCACCTCTTGTAGCTGCGCGTTAGGATAGGCGCTTACGACTGC
>VAPM010068192.1_pt1 | contig 15379 bp, 14 predicted proteins | sample 3395091 | NCBI WGS metagenome assembly VAPM01 (sample SAMN08290445, study PRJNA428436) | hydrothermal vent metagenome | isolation source: Deep-sea hydrothermal vent chimney 3 | place: Pacific Ocean: Juan De Fuca Ridge | reverse complement strand
GTTAGTCCTCCGGTAAAACGTTCACCCATCGCATTGGGCTGGCCGGTCATAGAGAAGGGACCACAGCCCGGCTTGGCCAGGTTGCCGGTCAAAGTCAGCAGGTTGATAATGGAAATGACATTGTTCTGGCCATGGATGTGCTGGTTATAGCCGATCCCCCACATAATGATCACGCCACCGTAGCCATCACCTTTTTGATCCATCTTGCTGCGCTTCAAACGTTTACGGGTAGCATCGGCAAACATACCGGCTACACGGCGAATCATATCCGGCGTCACTTTATCACTGCCCATACGATCCTGAACCTGTTCCGGACTGTAATTCTTTTTCACGCCGTCGACATATTCCTTCCAGCCTTTGACATGCGCCTTAAGGAAATCCCAGTCAATGACATCGTCATGATCTTCCAGCAACACATTGGCCAGAGCATTCAGAAAACTGATGTCGCCGTTCAATATCGGAACATGCACATGATTGCTGGCATCGATATCAGCATACCCCTGGCTCGAACCGGTCCAGCGCGGGTCGACAATAACAGTCGGAATGTCGTTCTTCTTCTTGTGATCGGCAATACGCCAATAAATAATCGGGTGAGACTCACGTGCGTTATGGCCGAAATGCATGACCATGTCTGACATTTCCAGATCTTCATAAGCCAGTGGCGGCGTATCCGAACCCAGAGTGGCGAAATAGCCGGTAACCGCCGAGGTCATACACATACGCGCATTGGCTTCAATCGTATTGGAACCCAGTACCCCTTTCATAAACAGATTTTCAAGGTACTGGCCTTCCATCGTCAACTGGCCGGAACCATACAGGGCAATGGAGTTACCACCATATTTCTTGACGAAATAAGCAACCTTGTGCGCAACCATATCCGACGCTTCTTTATAAGGTACGCGAACGAACAGATCGTCATCAAAAGCATTCTTGGTCTTGCTGATATATTCCATATCACCATGACCGGGCTTGTTCCATTCCTCCCAGACATCCTTGCGCACATAGGAGTCCCCTTCCATGCGATCGACATAGATAGGTTCAGCGGCAGTCAGCCCCTTAATGCATTGCAGGCCGTAATTGGTCGGGTGATCCTTGTCCGGACGCATGGATACAATCCTGCCATTTTCCGAAATGATCACCGTGCCGCAACCCACGCCGCAATAGGGACATTGAGCCAACGCCGTAGTGCGTTTTACTGAAGGTTTGTCTGAGGAAGGCGCGGCTTCCAGTTCGGGATTGTTACCCACAAAGAGTCCTGCGCCAACCGCTGACCCTGTGATAAACGTGCTGTTTTTAATAAAGTCACGTCGGGAAATATCTTTAATGCGTTTCATAGTTGTTCATTCCCATATAATTAATTATATCTGATATAAATATCCGCTTAGCGTGCCCGGTTATGCTGATCACCCAGACTGCGCAGGTAGGCGATCACATCTTCAATTTCTGAGTCGCGCAGATTAGCCAGGCCATCGGCACCGGAAAAACCGCGCATACGCGTATTAGAACGGCCATGCTTGATAGTTTCACGGATAAAACCATCCGAAACCTTGTTCAGAAAGCCTGACTTGCCAATCGCGGTCCCCACCACTCCGGCGCCATAGCCCTCACCCTTGTCACCATGACAGGCAACGCAGATCTCGTTAAACCAGAGTTCGCCCTTGCGCGCATCGCCAAAGCTGGCCGGCTCGGCATCTACTTCTTTAGCCCGGTTCGGTAATTTTTCATGGGTACGCAAAAAGGCGACAATCGCCCCGATTTTCTTCTTACCCAGGTGAGCAAAAGGCGGCATGCCCGTGCCGGTCCTGCCATCACGAATGGTCGACATAAAAAACTTGTCCGAACCGATACTCAACAATTCCTTATTCGTCAGCGATGGTGCAAATCCCGGTTTGCCAATGGCATCCGCCTGATGACAAACCTGGCAATTCTGTTCAAACAATTGTTTACCCTGCGCAACCTCACCTGAAGCTGCATGCCCCGCAGAGCCAATTGCCAACAGGGCCAAACCTGCAACCCCACTGACAAGTTGTTGATGGCGTATCATATATTTACCCTCATAATTTATAGTTCCGGCCTCATCGATGCAGGTGCAAACTGGAATTTACGCCGACATCTGCAGCACACAATTTATTTCGTGCTCATGTTATAGCAAGCGTTCAGCGCCATTGTCTAACCACCCTCGGCCCGGAAAGGCTTGCTGCCAGGGCTTTTCTACCACCATAGTGGTAACATCAAAAATGAACTTAAGTTATTGTAATTTATAAAACTATCTATCTTTATGTGGCATATCGTACAGTCTGAACGGTTATTTTGACTCTTTGGTAGTAGCCCCTCTGATGCGTCTGTTCCGTCGCCGGATCCCACGGACAACGCAAAGAGAATATTTCCAAATAGATAATGCAGATGAAATCGGTTTAGTTGATATTTACAGGCACAAAGATTTTAACCGGCTGTTTGTTTTTATTAATGCGTTCACGGCTGTTCCGCTGCCGCTCTCACCGATGGGAAGAGCGGTAACGAAACAGCCGTGTAATGAATGATTACTTGTAAACATTTCATGAGGAGACAACTATTTTCTACATCATCACGATTGCCTGACATATGTGATAATTTTATCGGCTAACTTATTCATCGATAAATTAATCAGCCATGTTCTTTAAATTTTATTTAAAACACTCTCCCTTATGAAATCTTTATGCAAGCTTCATAAATTTTTCACGCAAGCATGATAGTGTAACCTTAGTCAAGACAGTCCCTCCCTTGGCCAAACCTGCTTAGCTTACAACCACTCAGAACATAAAGGAGTTCAATTATGTCCAGCCATCAAGCTCTCTTTACACGCTACTCATCGTCAATCGCTGTTGGCGTTGCTTTAGCCGCTGGCGCATTAGTTGCCATACCTGCTTACGCACATACCAGGCATTTAGATAGTTCGACTGTCACAAGCACCCCGATCAAGCATGTTGTTATCATTTTTCAGGAAAACGTTTCCTTTGATCATTATTTTGGCACTTACCCCAAGGCCCTTAATCCTTCTGGAGAACCTCGTTTTGTTGCCCTGCCTCATACGCCCTCGATCAACGGTTTTAACGAGACTCTGCTTCTGCACAATCCTAATAGCGCCAATCCTCAGCGCCTGTCTCGCAGCGAAGCCTTAACCTGTGATCAGAATCACCACTACGGTGCTGAGCAGCTTGCCGTGAATGGCGGACTCATGAATAAATTCGTGGAAAACACCAATCGCGAATCATGTTCACCTCCGGATATCAGTAAGCCAAATTTGGTTATGGACTATTACGACGGCAATACGGTTACCGCTCTCTGGAACTATGCGCAGCACTTTGCCATGAGCGATAATTCATTCTCCACCACCTTCGGCCCTTCAACACCAGGCGCGCTTAATCTGATTTCAGGCCAGACTCACGGCGCCATATCCACCGCCGAGCCTGCAACCGATACCTATGGTGTTGTCAGCGTGGATGCAAAAGGTGTCGGCACAGTAATCAATGATCCGAATCCGACATTTGATGATTGTTCAAGCAGCAAATACCCGACCGTATCAATGACTGACAACAAGAACATCGGTAACCTGCTCAATGCCAAAGGCATTACCTGGGGCTGGTTTCAGGGTGGCTTTAAGCCGACGGCAGTGATCAATGGCAAAGCAATCTGTGGACAGAAACAGGTCAATATCGGCGGTGCCACGATTACTTCTTACAGCCCGCATCATGCCGCTTTCCAATACTACAAATCGACATCAAACCCACATCATCTGCCACCAGGCTCGGTGGCTAAAATTGGCTACAATGATCAGGCGAATCACCAGTATGATCTGAGCAATTTCTGGTCTGCAATAGATGCCCATAATCTGCCTGCAGTAAGCTTTTTGAAGGCGGCCAAAGCAGAGGACGGCCATGCCGGTTATTCTGATCCACTTGATGAACAACAATTCATTGTCAAGACCATCAACCGCTTGCAACAAACACCGTATTGGCATAACACAGCGGTCATTATCGCTTATGATGACTCCGATGGTTGGTACGATCATGCTATGCCGCCCATCATTAACCACTCCAGTGATCCCGAAAATGACGCGATTACTAACGGCAGCTGCGGTGAGATGACTGCCAATGCCAGCTACATGGATCGTTGCGGTTACGGACCACGCCAACCGCTGCTGATAATTTCGCCCTGGGCGAAGGTTAACTATGTTGATCACAGTATCACCGATCAGACATCTATCCTGCGTTTCATCGAGGACAACTGGAAACTGGGACGCATTGGTGACGATTCCTTCGATGCCAAAGCAGGTTCGCTGGAAAATATGTTCGACTTTAGCGCTCACCGAGGCAAAGCTCGGCGCCTGTTTCTGGACCCCAAACGGGGCACGAATATCAGCCACCGGATTCATGATGGCAGCGCCTTCGATGCTGAAAATGGTTTAGCTGAAAATCTGACTGATTAGACTCATTTGCATCGCAGTCATATCTGCAACCACCCAGGCCGGGAAATTCCTCTTCCTGGCTTTTTTTATGGCGTAAAAAATGGAACCTCAGAATGCACTTCTGCAGCGGTTATTTTGCGTTCTAACAAATAGTGTCGCTAAAAGTTCCCTTTTTCGCTCAATTTTATGCAATGTGAATGCTCCACCGGCCAAAGTCGGTGGCTTCAGGTTACGGCTAAAAGCCGGATTAATCGGCCTTCCGGCTAACAGAACAACAGTATCCGGTTTTAGAATGCGTCACGGACAGATACAATACAGCCATGCCCTTACGCATTCGTCATTCACTGTTGTTTAATCTGGGTACTGTGATGACCGCCATCACCCTGCTGGCTTTCACCAGTATGGCCGTATCCCTGTTCATCGCCGATACTATGGAGGGCGAGGCCACCGCTATTAATGAATCCGGCGCCCTGCGCATGCGTTCCTATCGAATTGCCAGCAGCCTGGTTTACGATGCCGTAGATCTTAAAGAACAGTGGCAAAACACCTATGCCCTGGTCGAGGAATTTGAACAACATCTGCATAGTCCTGAACTGATGGCGGTACTCCCCGAAGACAGACAGCAGCCCCTACGCCAGGCTTATGATCGTATCGAGTTCCAGTGGCGCGAAGAAATTCGCCCCCTGCTTGACATCTATCTGGATGGCCTTCTCGGTTTCCTGCCGGAAACCGGCCAGGGACAGGATTTCTCCATTAGCAAGGATGCCGTTACTAATCTGCGCGCTCAATATTTTGCCAATGTCAGCGGCTTTGTGAACAATATTGATTACCTGGTATCACTGCTTGAGGAAGATGCGGAAACCAATGTTCGAGATCTGCGCATTTACCAGTTTTTTGCTTTGCTGTTAACCGTTCTACTGGCACTGACCGGCCTGATCCTGGTCAACCAGCGCATCCGCCTGCCCCTGCAGCAATTACTGGTTGGCGCCGAACGCGCACGCCGGCGAGACTTCTCGTTTCGTACCCGATATACCGGCAAGGATGAGCTTGGACAGCTGGGCCTGGCCTTTAACAGTATGGCGGAAGATCTGTCCCATATTTACAATGAACTTGAACATCGTGTACAACAAAAAACCTTCGATCTCGAACGCAGCAACTGCTCGCTCGAACTACTTTACAATACCGTCAGGCGCCTTAACCTCGCCTCTTCCCCTCATGAAGCTTACCCCGAACTGTTACAGGACATTGAGCAACTGGCCGACATGCATTGCGGTGCCATTTGCCTAAGCAATCAGGACAGCGAAACAGCCGCCATGCTGGCCTCGACCCTGGACAGGGAAATATGCATTAAACAACTGTGTGAAAAGGAAGGCTGTAGCCGCTGTTTACACAACGACGATATTCAGCACCTGAAACTGGACAATAATCGAAATATCATTACGATTCCGATCCGGGATAAAAATCAACAGTATGGTGTACTATTAATGGCACCCCATGCGGGGAAAATGATCGAAGCATGGCAGATACAGTTACTGGAAACTATTGCCGGCCACATCGGCATTACCCTAAACAGCCTGCAACAGGCGGCTGAAAACCAGCGTCTTGAACTGATGGAAGAGCGCAGCGTGATTGCCCGCGAACTACACGACTCACTCGCCCAGTCACTGACTTTTATGAAAATACAGGTCAGCCGATTACAGGCCGAGCTGAAAAAACCGGAAAGTGAAAGCTCAACAGAAAACATCATAACCGAACTGCGCCTGGGCCTGAACAGCGCCTATCGCGAGCTGCGTGAATTACTAACCACCTTCCGTCTTAAAATCGACGGCGAAAGCTTCAATGAAGCCCTGGATAAAACAGTAGAAGAATTCGATGAACGCAGCGACACGCATATTCGTTGCGATAATCGCCTGCCCTATTTCAACCTGACGCCAAATGAAGAGATTCATGTTCTGCAGTTAATTCGTGAAGCCCTGTCTAACATCATTCACCACGCCCATGCACAAAATGCGCAGGTCTTGTTACAATACCATCAGGACGGCGATATCCAGATCAACATCCAGGATGACGGTGTCGGCATTGATGAGCGCCGCTCGCAATCGCATCATTATGGCCTGACGATAATGAATGAACGCAGCAAAAGCATACATGGCCGTCTAACGATAGAAAACCGTTTAAGCGGCGGAACCCTGGTTAAGCTGATCTTCAGCCCCAGCAACCCCATCAAACCGGTGAATTTTCATCATGAATGAACACAACATAAATTCCATTCTAATCATTGATGATCATCCTCTGTTGCGTCGCGGCATAAGCGACCTTGTCAGCATGGATCAATCGTTTCAGGTTATCGCCGAAGCCTCCAACGGCAGTGAAGGATTGAAACTTGCGCTGTCATTAAAACCCGATATCATTCTACTTGACTTGAACATGGACGAAATGGACGGCCTGCAAACGCTGAAGGCCCTCAAAGCCAGCGAACTGAACAGCCGCATCGTCATTCTCACCGTATCGGATAATGAAAAAGACGTTGTTGCCACCCTGCGTGCCGGTGCGGACGGCTACCTGCTCAAAGACATGGAACCGGAAGACATGCTGGCGCGACTGCATCAGGTCGTCAACGGACAGATCATCCTCAGCGACAAGGTCTCCGAACTGGTCGTTCGCGGGCTACACGAAGAATCACGCGAAACGGTTAATCTAACCGACCGGGAAGAAGAGATCCTCGGCCTGATAGCAAAAGGCATGAGCAACAAACTGATCGCCCGCGAACTGGACATCGTTGAAAGCACGGTCAAGGTGCATGTCAAACACCTGCTGCGTAAACTCAAGCTGCGCAACCGGCTTGAAGCCGCCATCTGGGTAATCGAGCAGAATAAATGATATCCTAATATGTTTGCTTAAAATAACCATTTCAGGCATAAAAATAGCGGTTTAAGCCATCATAATTGCTGTTATTAGAATAAAATATGTAACTATTCAAAAGCTAGCGTAGGTCCGCCCCCGAGGAATCATAATATGGCAGGGAAATTTGAAAATAAAACGGAGGAAGAAGTGTGGCAAACATTACGCGCACTAAACGATGCCTGGACAAAAGGTAATCCTGCCGATCTCAGCAATTATTTCCACGAACACATGGTAGCAATTACGGGTACCGATCGTGAACGAATAGAGGGCGGAGAAGCCTGCGTAAAAGGATGGAGTGCTTTTGCAAATGCAGCAGAGATTCATTCCTGGAAAGAAATTAGTCCAAGAATTCAAATCTACGGAAATACAGCCATTGTAACCTATTATTTTGATATTTCATTTAACCTGGGTGGCCAAGAAATGGACATGGGCGGACGTGATATGTTTGTATTTGTGAAAGAAGGTGGAAAGTGGTTAGCCGTAGCAGATCAATTTTCATCATATCCGCAAGAAAACACCTAATCATAGATAAATCGGATAAATATCACTTTCGCCTGCCGCTAATGTAGGAGTTATGTGCAACAAGACAATGGTCATACTATCTACAATTGAATCGAGTGATATAAAAGACATTAATAAATGGCCTCAATATGAGGGCATGCATGCACAAATGGACTATGCAATAAGAGAGAATGGCTGGCTGGATACTTATTGTCACAATTCAAAAAATTACTGCTACGTAGCAAAAATCAGGGGTGTATGTGTCGGTTTTGCCCTTCTTATTCATAAAGAGGAACTGGAATCTGAATTTAGAATTGCTATTCACCCCGATTTTCTTGGTTGTGGATATGGGAGTGAAATTATACAAAAAACATTAATCCTTGGTTTTTCTGAGCATGAATTAAGAGTCATAACTCTAATTGTGAGAAAGAATAACCCAATGGCTCAGCGGTTATATGTAAAGCATGGGTTTGTCCTGTGTGGCGAAACAAAAAAAATAATACATAGAAGCTGCATAGATTTTTTTGTTATGAAAATTCAAAAAGAAAACTTTATTGAGGGAGAAACTTAATGTCAGAAGCATTAGTTATGATTGACATCCAAAACGATTATTTTCCTGGTGGTCGTATGGAGGTTGTTAACTCAGAAAATGCGGCTCAAAATGCAAAAGCCTTACTGGATGTATTTCGAGATAAAAATAAAACCATTGTTCATATACAACATATATCAACAAGAGAAGGCGCAAACTTTTTCTTAGCGGGAACAACAGGTGTTGAAATACACAAAAGCGTTCGTCCCTTGGAGGGTGAAAAAATTATCACCAAGCATTTCCCAAATAGCTTTCGTGATACTGAACTTGAGGAATATTTGCATGGAGCCAGGGCAGAAACAATCATATTTTGCGGCATGATGTCTCACATGTGTATTGATTCAACTGTTAGAGCGGCCTTTGACATGGGATATTCATGCGTTGTTGCTGATAATGCATGCGCCACAAGGGATTTGTCTCATGATGGGGTGAATGTTTCCAGTGCAAGTGTTCATGCATCATACATGGCTGCACTCGGTTCAGTTTTCGCCAGGGTAATGTCATCTGAAAAAATAATTGAAGGTGAACGGGATCGCTGACAACGGACGGTTCGTGTACTGGTTTTTCTTATCGACGAGAACCCCAAATTTTGGCTACGGCGCGATCAGTGCCGATAAGCCCAACCATAAAACTTATTAAGCCAACGCCGCCAAATATCAGGACCGGCAATAAATAAACCGGATCCTGGCCTTGCGCAAACCAGAATACCAGCATGGCCAGGCCCGCAAACAGACCTCCCATCACCATTAAAATAGTTCGGTCTGATGCTTTATAGGTGAAGGGTTCAGTACCCGCTTCGAGGATCTTCAAAATGGGAGAAAACAGGATTCGTAATATATTTTTCACAGCTGTGCGGACTCTAATAAGGTAAAAGGGATAAAACAGCTCGCTCACGGGCCGCCTTGTTCTTAATTTGAAATACGCTTTCTTTTAGCTGCCACGCGCGACCAGTCTAAGCCAGATATAACCGCTGATCCCGGCCAGCAGGGAGGCGGCAAGAATACCGGTTTTGGCCATTAGCAGGTATTCAGGTTGACTGACGAAACCCAGCTCGGCAATAAAAATTGCCATAGTAAAACCAATACCGGCGAGCAGGGAAACACCGGCGATCTGGGTAAAACGGATCTCGGGCGGCAGTTGTGCGATACCCAGCTTGATGGCCAGCCAGCTGCTCAGGGTGATACCGATAAATTTGCCCCCGATCAGGCCGACGCCGATGCCCAGGGTAACCGGGTGGCTAAGCGTTTCGCCGAGCGAGTCCAGTTGCAGGGGAATACCGGCATTGAACAATGCAAAAACAGGAACCACCAGAAACGCAACCGGCAGGTGCCAGGCGTGCTCCAGCCTTTGCAGGGGTGCTTCCACCCTGAGGATACCGTTTTCCAGCGTCTGCACCACCGAACGCATTTCCACATTGTTCATTATACTTTTGCCCGATTGATAACTTTTATCAAATCGATTCATAAGATTTTTCACCTGCCGACTGAAGCGCTGCGGATCATATTTAGGAATGGCGGGAACAGTAAAGGCACCCAGGACACCGGCGATGGTGGCATGTATGCCGGATTTGAGCAAAAAATACCAGAGAAACACGGCGACGATGGCATAGGGAGAGATCCGTCGAATACCAACCCGATTAAAAACAATCAACAGACCAAGCAAAGCCAGGGCAACCCACAAGGCATCATAAACCAGTGTCTCGGTATAGAAAATGGCAATCACCGCCACCGCACCCAGATCATCGACGATAGCCAGGGCCACCAGAAAAGTGATCAGGGCCTTGGGCACTCGCCGCGCCAGCAGTACCAACGCACCGATGGCGAAGGCGATATCCGTGGCCATCGGGATTCCCCAGCCGCGCGCCGCCTCACCATCCGGGTTGAAGCCCAGATAAATCAATGCCGGCACCAGCATACCGCCGATAGCAGCAATCATCGGCAGAGCGGCCTTGCGCAGATCAGCCAGTTCACCCACCAGCATTTCCCGTTTGAGTTCCAGACCCACAACAAAGAAAAATAGCGTCATCAGACCATCGTTGACCCAGTGATGCAGGGTTTTTTCCAGCGTCCAGCCACCTATGCTAATACTCACCGGGATATGCAGGATGTGCGAATAAATACCGGCCAGGGCACTGTTGGCCAGCACCAGTGCCAGAATAGCCGTCGCCATAAGCAACATGCCGCTGGTAGTCTGGCGATGAATGAATTCCTCAAACGGGCTGATCACCTTTTCGAACGATCTTTCCCAGGGTGCGTGATAAATTCCGCTGTCCTGATTCTCTGTTTGTTTCATATTCAAATTCTCAGCATAGCTGTGGTATTAATAATCGTGCCCGTGGGCGCATAAAAATCAGCCTGACTCAGTCGCTATTCAGGCGGTATTTTCTGTATTTTTTGCTCTTGCACCGGCTATGCAGGCGCATGACCGGGTTCGTTTTTCAGTTGGGTACAGCGATATTCATAGGCGATCATGGTATCGTCGCTGTTGCTCTCTTTGGCACCGATTGAAACGGACCAGTCGAGCACATCACCGACAATCACGTCGATGGGATCGCGAAAAGGAAAAAAAGCCTGTTTCCAGTGCGTTGCAGGCTGGTCGGACGCGGTGTTGATGCTAATGCCGTCACACAGACGACAATGAAACCAGGCGGCTATACCATGAAGCGTACCCGGCTTCGCCATCTGCATATAAACCCGCGCCCGGTATTCTATATCGGTGAGATTAGCCAGATCCAGGCTGCCAACATTAATCGCCGGAGCCAACAGATCCTGTGGGCGAACAGACTCGACCATGATTTTTCCGGCAAACAGTTCGAATGCCGGAGAAAAATCGAGATCCGGTATCTGCCGCCAGAAATCCAGTTTGTGATAAACCTCTGCATCATCCAGTGGCGCAACATACAGTTCCAGCGTCTGCGGGATGATGACCGCGTTCGGTTTTAAAAAGCGCGTCACCGCATCGCGGGTAAAGGCCAGAGTATTCTCGTCAATACCAAAGCTGCCCAGAGTTTCCGAAACCAGCACGTCCGCCTGCTCCGGCAGCACCGCATCAATGGAGTTGGCCTGAATGAATTCAATCCTGTCTTCACAGTGATTGGCGCGCGCCAGTTGCCGGGCAAGATGAATGGCGTCGGTTTTTTCAATCGCATAGACTTTGGCGGCCCCGGCCTGCAATGCCCACAGCCCCAGTATGCCGGTACCGGCCCCCAGATCCACCACCACATCCCCCGGCTTTACGCTTTTAACAATAGCCCGGTGGTAGGCGGTCATGCGGATCTGATCCGACAGCATCTGGTAATAATGCGCATAGCCCAGTCGGGCAAGTTCGGCCTGCGCCAGTCCGGGATTATTCATATGGCGATTTTACTCTGTGATAAAAACAGAAATGCCGATCTTCAAACAATATCATTGTCCGAAAAAACCGTCGTTAATAATTGCTCGGTCTGAATCGGTTCTTCAATGACCCATTCGTCTTCTTTTTTTGCATAGGGATAAATGAACAGCGCCGATGATATTTTTGTTTCCACCTGCAGGCCTATGCCCATTTCCGATTCGGCTTCGAGACTGGTAACCAGCGCCGTGGCATAAATATTTTCGTTTTTCACGTAGTCCTTAAGCTCAGCCACCACCAGATCAATTTGCTCGTCCCAGTCTGCATCCCGATGTTGATCCGCCGGGCAGTTCATTTTTACATCATCATTATCCGCGAATACTCGAATACCAAAAGGAATCACCAGCTGATATTCATCCAGCATTCCTTTTGCTGTATCCAGACTGACCAGCACTAATCGTTCAATTAATTTTTCTTCATTCATGTTTTTATTTCCTACGCGTCAAAAAACACATCGCCAGGTTTCGATTCACTCTACCTGAATTGCAGGCTGTGTTGGCGGCAAGCATAGCCGTGGATACAGTTTCAAGGTTTCCGGCGGCAGGCACAGGCTATTATTGCAGGCCTGAAAATGCAATTGTATAACCGGGTTGAGTTTAGTTGCACCTTTAAGGAGTATAACCTTAATTGTGGCATGGTCTTGATACAGGGCCAGCGGCTGCTTACTAAAGCCCAGTCTGACCTGTTGCGGGACAGGATAGTTCACTTTTTCCATTCGCCACTGCACCCCGTCGGCTATATCAATGCCTGTCGGGATCAGATAATCCTCAAGCGGCACATGGGCATTGACGTGCCAGCCCTCATCCAATCGCAGCTCGACCTGCAGTTGGTAGCGGTTCCCGGCCAACTTACAGATAAAGGCATCAATGCGCGCATGACCGCGTGCGGCATACAGGGGCAGGGGTTGCTCGCCATGAGTCAGTTTATGTGCAGCGATCAACAGACCGGCATGGGCGCTGGGAACCTCTCGCAGATCGGTGGCAAAGGCGGCCAACACGGCACGGGCTTTTTTCTCATACGCAGGATCGCCCGTTCGACGCGCCAGCCGAATGAGCATTTGCGCCGCAATGGCGTTACCTGCCGGCAGGGTTTTATCAAACGCGGATTTTGCCCTTAGCAATACCGGCACATCCATGTTTTTGGCGGCCTGAAAAAAACCACCGTCCTTGCTGTCGGCAAAATCCCGCTGCATGATGCTTAGCACTTTTTTTGCCCGCAGCAACCATTTATCGTCCTGCTGGATGTCATACAGGGTAATCAAAGCCTGCAGATAAAAAGCATAGTCTTTCAACTGCGCCATGCCGGTAGCTTTTCCACGAAAATAGATGCGCAAAAATCCTTTTTTATCCTGCATGGCGGTCCAGATAAAATCCGCCGCCCGCACTGCAGCGGCCAGATAACGCGGTTGTTCAAGATGGCGCGCGCCTTCTGCCAGTGCGGTTATCGCCAGTGCATTCCAGCCCATGATAATTTTCTCGTCCCGACCCGGACGCACCCGCTGATTCCGGGCCTGTTTCAACTTTTGGCGAACCTTGTCCAGTCGTTGAAAAAATCGATTCAGCGGGATCTTATGTTCGACAGCCCAGGCCTGTGGCGACTGGCGCAAATGCAGTACATTCGCTCCGCCCACTTCACCGTATTCGTCCACGTCGAAAATCTCTGCCGCAAAGCGACCGTCCTCCTGACCCAGTATTTTTTTAACATCCTCCGTTTGCCAGAGATAATAGCGACCTTCCTCTCCCTCGCTATCGGCATCCAGCGCGGCATAAAAACCGCCGTTAGCTGAGTGCATCTCGGCCAGTAAAAAATCCAGCGTCTGCTGCGCGACACGCCGGTAAAGAAGATCGGGCTGCAGCGTATCCGCCTGTAGATACAGGCGCACCAGCAGGGCCTGGTTGTAGAGCATTTTTTCGAAATGCGGCACCGTCCAGTAGGGATCAGTCGCGTAACGATGGAAACCGCCGCCAAGCTGATCATAAATCCCGCCCAGGGCCATATGCGTCAGGCTGGTACGCAGAACCGTCAGGGCGTCGCCATTTTGCGCCGCGCCATAACTGGCATCGAGGAACAGGAACAACCAGGGTTCGCGAGGAAACTTGACAGCCTCACCAAAACCACCCTGGTAGCTGTCAAAGATACTGTAGATCTGCTTTAGTGCCTGCTGCCGCAAATGGTCATCCGGTACGGCTGCCGGTTGAGCGCTGCCGTCGGTTTGCTGCAGTTCCTGCAGGAGCTGTTGCGCCTGTTGCCTAAGCTGTGGTTGTTTTTCTTTCCAGTCTTTTTGCTGTTGTAATAGTAACTTGCGAAAAGCTGCGCGCGGATAATAACCACCGCCATAAAAGGGCTTGCCTTGCGGGGTCAGGAAAACCGACATGGGCCAGCCCTGTTGCCCCTGAATATTCATCACTACCGAAGCAAAAAATTCATCCACATCCGGACGCCGCTCCCGATCCACCTTGATAGCGATAAAACCGGCATTAAGAATTTCGGCAATACCGATATCATCAAAGGATTCCTCTTCCATCACATGACACCAGTGGCAAGCCGCGTAACCGATAGACAGAAAGATGGGTTTGTTCTCGCGCCGGGCTTTGGCAAAGGCTTCTTCGCCCCAGGGATACCAATTCACCGGGTTATGCGCATGCTGCAGCAGATACGGGGAATGCTCTCGGATCAGACGATTGATATAACAGGGCTGACCATCATTACAGAAATGCCGGGTACGTGGTTGATAGCCCGGTGGCTGTGCGCGGTAGGCCTTAAGCAGCTCCGCTTTCAGTTCAGGCGGATAGGAAAAGCCTCTGGCAAGAACGGCCACCATCGGCAACAGAAGCAAAACCAGCCCCCATTTTAGTCGTTTCATTATTCGAACCTTCTACCTGCAACGTCACGTTTGGCCCATTGTTATCAACACGGAAGCTTCTGTAAACCATAGCGGCAATGAACATCACATTTTCTGATGTCAAGCCGACAGAAGCAGGTATTTATCTAAAGCCATTCGTGACCGGCGCCGATGAATAACAGCAGATAAATAGTTGTTTTTTCCAGCCCAAGGTAAGTAGTTGAATGCCAAGAGAACATGCCCAGAAAACCCTGCTCGTCATCGAAAAAGACGCACATACCGCCTATCTTCTGAATTATATGCTCTCGCGTGAAGGCTTCGAGGTGATTACCTCGGTAAGTTGTGAGGCTACTCACGACATGATTCAGAACATGACCCCGGCAAGAGCCGTGTTTCTCGACGTCAATTTTCTGCAACAGCATGATTGCAGTATTATTCACACCATACGGGGCCTAAGCGCCTGGCGCAGCACACCCATTCTGTTGCTGGCGGAACAGGCGGAAATGGACTTCGTAAAATCCGGCCTCGATGCCGGTGCAACCGATTTCATTATCCAGCCCTTCAATGCCGCCGAATTGTTGATGCAGATCGAACGGCATACGCAGCAAAGCCGTACCGCCTGAAACGAACAATGATGGGAGTCCACAAGACAAGTTAAGAGCTGACAAAATATCACAGACTTGAGTCAGCTTTCAAATTTGGAATGATG
>VAPM010139449.1_pt1 | contig 15389 bp, 9 predicted proteins | sample 3395091 | NCBI WGS metagenome assembly VAPM01 (sample SAMN08290445, study PRJNA428436) | hydrothermal vent metagenome | isolation source: Deep-sea hydrothermal vent chimney 3 | place: Pacific Ocean: Juan De Fuca Ridge | reverse complement strand
TCCAGCCGTACTATTGACATTAACCCTGATGACATTGCTTCCATGTCTGTTTTGAAAGGTGGTGCAGCAACTGCTCTTTATGGATTAAGAGCTGCAAACGGTGCTATTCTTATTACTACAAAACACGGGAAGAAACAAAAAGGTCTGAGTATTAATTATAATACTTCTACTAAACTGGAACAAATATCCCAGGTCCCTGCTTTGCAGAATAAATATGCACAGGGTGGCTTTTTGTATGCCGCATATTATAACCAATATGGTTACAATGTATCTGCCTATCAGGATCCCGATTCCCACTTTTACAATGGAACTTCCTGGGGCCCGGCAATAGATACCCTGAGATATACAACCAATCCAAAATATGTTCCCGGTGATGTCCCTTATTCTTTTGGTGGAACAACTTCTATGGCCGACTATATGAAATATTGGGATCCCAACGGTCGTATTGTTGGCAAAAGCAGCCCCTGGGCTTCAAACAAAAAAGTGAATACTTATAACCCTTATGACTTTTTCCAAACCGGAGTTTCCCTGTACAATAATGTGAGTGTTTCAGGTGGAAATGATGTTACCACATTCTATGCTTCACTCTCCAATACTAATGTTAAGGGCGTTGTTCCCAACAATACATTAAACAGAACAACATTTAGTTTGAATGCTTCTCATAAACCAGCCAAAAACTTGAAGATTAGCGCTATTATGAATTATACCAATACTGTCGCTAACCGTAAACAACAGGGAAGTAACCTTTCCGGCGTCATGTTGGGTTTGATGAGAACTCCTCCTACCTTTAATGATGCTTACGGATATGTATTTAACGGTACATACAGACATGGCCAACAAAGAACTTACCGGAACGGTAAAGGTTATGATAACCCCTATTGGGTGGCCAACAAGATTAATTACAACGATGAGGTTAACCGTGTTTTCGGTACTTTCACTACCGAATGGAATATTAACCAATACGTGAAATTAACCTATCGTGGCGGTCTTGATTTTTACAATTATTATTCAACAAATAATTTTGCCATAGGCTCAAGAGGTAATCCGGAAGGATACTCCAGTCCTAACGAGTATTTTAGCATGGACCTTAATCAGGATGTTTTTGCTAATTTTAAAAAGGATCTCAGCAAAGATTTTACATTGACGGCTATGGTCGGTTTTAATATGTATCAGAGACGCTACAAAAGGGTTACTGCTGAAGCCAACGGACTTGTTATCCCCGGTTTCTTTGATGTTTCCAATACCAATGATGTAAAAGGGTATCAGGGACAAAGTTCGCACAGAACCCGCGCCTGGTATTATGATGTATCTCTCTCCTATCAGAATATGCTCTATTTGGATGTTACCGGCCGTTATGAAGGTTCTACGACTTTGCCGGCAGACAAAAATTCATTTTTCTATCCCTCGGTAAGTGGGAGTTGGGTGTTTTCACAATTGCCATGGCTAAAGAACTCAAATATACTGTCGTTTGCTAAACTGCGTGCTTCTTATGCTATTACTGCCAACGTTCCTGGTGCTTACCGTACGGATACCTACTTTTATCAGGCTGCTGCCAATGATGGCTGGACCAATGGTATTAGTTTCCCATTTTTGGGCGTAAATGGATATTCCAATGGTTATACTTTGGGAAGCAGTATCTTAAAACCTGAAAAATCCAAAGAATGGTCCGTTGGGTTCGATGCTCGTTTCCTGAAAAGTCGTTTCAGAATCGATGCCGACTATTACCAGCGTATAAACAGTGACTTGCTGTTGAATGTACCTACTGCTCCTTCTTCCGGCTATGGCCAAAGATATATGAATGCTGCCGAAATGAAAACTACCGGAATTGAACTGTTAATATCAGCTGATATTGTGAAAACAAGAAATCTGTTGTGGAATGTTACTGTAAACTGGTCAAATCCTAATTCTGTTGTTACAAAGCTTGCCCCCGGAGTACCTAATGTATTTCTTGGTGGATTTACTGAGCCTCAGGTAAGAGCAGTAGCCGGAACACAGTATCGTACTATTTATGGTAATGACTGGGTAAGAGATAAATCAGGTAACTTAGTAATAGACAACAATCCGAACGATGAATTTTATGGTTATCCTATTCCTTCCTCCACTACCAGTAAGTTAGGCTCTATTCAGGCCAAATGGACCATGGGTATTACCAATTCATTAACATACAAAGGTTTAAGCTTTTCATTTCTGATTGACATTAAACATGGTGGACAGATGTGGAACGGAACTCTTGGTGCTTTGAATTACTTTGGTATGAGCAAACAGACCGAAGATCGTAACAAAGATTACGTGTGGAAAGGGGTTATGGGACATGTTGATCCTGCCACAGGAGCTGTTGTTGCCACCACCACACCCAATACCCAAAAAGTTAAATTAGATGAAAATTGGAGATTCTGGGATGGTTATGGTAGCGGTTTCACAGGCCCTTCATCACCTTACATTCAGGATGCCGGTTGGGTTCGTCTGCGGACGATTACTCTTTCTTATGACTTCAAAAAATCTGTTATAAAAGATGTTACCTGGATTAAGCGTCTGAGCCTTTACCTCACCGGGTACAACTTATGGTTGTCCACACCTTACACAGGTATTGATCCCGAAACAAGCTTATTGGGAGCTTCCAATGCGCAGGGTTTTGATTATTTTAATATGCCTGGCACAAAATCTTATACTGTCGGTTTAAAAATAGGATTTTAATTATTGTTTAAACTATTAAATTTTTGACTATGAAAAAAATAAATATAATAACTATTGCCACATTTGTTTTGGTGATGTTCTCTGTTACATCGTGCCAGAAAAAGTGGTTGGATCCTGCTACAAATAAGGATCCTAATGCGGTTACTGATGTTCCGGGATTTGTCCTATTGCCCTCTATCGAAGCCCAAATGGGGTACATTCTCGGTGGTATGGATGTTGTCGGAACAACTTCTATGTGGGATCAATATGCTTTAGGAGCAGCCCGTCAGTCTGCAGCCATTAATGGCTATATCTACAAAGAATCCGATGTGGACAATGTCTGGAGTTCGTTTTACGATGGTGGAATGATGGATACCAAGATTTTGATGGATAAATCCACGAATCCCAAAACGTTTTCTCCTATTTATGGCGGTATCTCCAAAGTGCTGATGGCCGTTTGGCTGGGAAATGCAACCGATTTATGGGGCGCTGTTCCTTATTCGGAGGCTTTCAAAGGAAATGCCAACCTAACCCCCAAGTATGATTCACAACAACAGGTTTATGATACTATTCAAAGCCTGCTCACCGGTGCAATCAGTCTTTTGCAACAGTCTCCGACAGGTTTTGACCAAAAGTTGTCAACCAGCGATTATATCTTTGGTGGAAATACTGATGCGTGGATTAAGACTGCCTGGGCACTGAAAGCCAGATATACATTGCATTTGTCAAACAAAAACAGCACCTGGGCTGCAGCTGTCATTAATATTATTGAAAACAAGAATATTATGACTGGCAACTCGGACGATATGACATTCAAATTTGGTACGGGTCCTTCTACACAAAACCCGATGTATCAATATGAGGATCAGCGGGGTGATATGAGAAATAATGTTGGATTCTTTAATTCTCTTTCCAATGATAACAACGACCCTCGAAGTCTTATTTATAAGGCTCTGCCAGCCGGGTCTGATTATTTTGCCGGAATTTATTACGGAGAAAAGGATTCTCCTGTTGAACTCATGACCTATTCTGAATTGATGTTTATTGCTGCCGAAGCTTATCATCAAGCCGGTGATTATGCTAATGCCAAAGCCTATATTATTAAAGGTATTACATCAAGTATAAATAAATACAAAGGTTTGGATGCTGGTTATGATGCTGCTGCAGATGCGTGGCTTGCTGCCAAAGTAGCCTCTTATACCGGTACGGTAGATTCACCTTCGTTACAGGAGATTATTCAGCAGAAATATGTTGCCGATTATCTGCAACCCGAATCATTTGTTGACTATCGCAGAACCGGTTTCCCGGCGTTGACACCTGTAAATACAAGAGGTATTCCTGACAGGTATCCTTATGCTACTTCGGAAGTATTATATAATAAAAATACTCCCAAAACCACCCTTTACACAAAAATGTGGTGGCAGAAATAGAAAATAACCAGAAAATGGTTATCCCTAAATAAGGCTATTTGAACGAAAAAGAGACTGTTTCCGTAAGGGATGGTCTCTTTTTTCGTCTTAAAAAAACCATGCTCCATGGCCGTGGTCATGTTCTATTGGTTATTCCTTTATACTATGTTACAATAAATTGTTGTTGGATATTGATTAGCTACTTACCATAAACTCAGACAGGGAATCTCCTGTTTTTAAGAAATAAGCCAAACTGCAGGAATCTTAAACCAGCTTTTCCCGCCTCTGCTGAGGCCAACGGTTGTTCTTTATTCAACAAAAACAGAAAATACTCCAAAGTGCCACCGGGCAAACCCATACCCTTCTTTGGAGATGTGAATCGTGCTTATTATTAATTAATTAATCAACTTACTATGAAAAATCATATCAGAATCTTTTATTTGTCTTTTCTCGTTGCTTTTCTAAACATGTCACTCTTTGCCCAGACGGTTGATCCCAACGCCGTTGATGGTCAAATTTATTTTCAGCTTAAAGCGGCAGCTTCTGTTAGCCACCAGGGTATTAATGGTGCTGTTAATGTCAATAAGCTGGCTTTTATAAACGGACTGAAAGAGACTTATCAGGTTACCCGTGTTAAACGCCCGTTTTATAAAGCTACGGATAGTCAGCTACAGCGCACTTATTTACTTTACTTTAAGGATATTAAAGATGTTGATAGTTTGATCAGTGCTTTAAATAAGAACAAAGATGTTGTTTATGCCGAAAAAGCTCCGCTGTTTAAAATCCTTTATGTGCCCAATGATCCTGATTACAATTCCAGCCCTAATCATAGATGGTTTCTCAATATTATCCAGGCAGCAAAGGCCTGGGACATACAAAAAGGGAATCCCAACATTAAAGTTGCTGTTCTTGATAATGCAATTGATATAAGTCACCCTGATTTACAAAGCAAAATCGTTGCTAAGATTGATCTTGCAAATAATGATGATGACCCAACACCTCCTAAACAGGATGCGGAATGGACACACGGAACCCATGTTTCAGGTCTCGTGGGTGGTGCCACTGATAATGGTATTGGCATTGCCTCCATCGGTTTTAATATTAGTTTGATGGCTGTAAAAATCTCCAGAGATTCAACTAATGGGAAAAGCATGTCCTTTGGTTATCAGGGGATTGTGTGGGCTGCAGATCATGGCGCCAATGTAATAAGCATGTCGTGGGGCGGTCCGGGCTATTATAAGACTGGCCAGAATGTTGTTAACTATGCCTATAATAAAGGGTGTGTACTGGTGGGCGCTGCTGGAAACGATGGCGATGCCAGTGCTTTATATCCAGCTGATTACCATCATGTTATTTCGGTTGCATCCACTAATTCAGACGATACCAAGTCATCTTTTTCACAGTACGGGAAAGATGTTGATGTTTGTTCTCCCGGCGGTAGCGATACAAAAGGATATGGGATATTCAGTACTGTGGATTATGTTGCCTCCAAATACGGATATATGCAGGGTACTTCCATGGCAACCCCTATCGTATCGGGGTTAGCCGGATTGATGCTTTCCGAGGATTCTACTTTAACACCTGAAAAACTCGAAGCTATTTTGAAAGCCACTTGTGACAATATAGATGTAAAGAACCCCAGTTTTACAGGTATGCTTGGCGCCGGACGTATCGATGCCTATAAGGCTATAGAAGCCGTGAAAGATAGTATGGCGCTACATACGATTATTGCAAACTTTATGGCCAGTACCGTTTCTATTCCCGAGGGATCTGATGTAAGTTTCACCAACTCATCTTCAGGCAATACTACCTCCTGGAGTTGGACATTCCAGGGAGGGACACCGTCTCATTCTACCTTAAAAAACCCTTCAAATATTAAATACACAAAGGCCGGTTCTTTTAAGGTAAGTCTGACTATTTCTGATGGGACAAAAACAAATACAGAAACAAAAACTAATTTTATTTTGGTTTATCCACTGATTTCCGGGGCCTGGCTTCCTCAGGCTACTGGCTTTACAACCCAAAGCCGGGGAGTTAACTATATCTCCATTGTCAGTCCCAATGTGGTTTGGGCTAATGCTTATGATGGTTCCGGTAATAGTTCGAATCCTTTGGAGTTCACAAAAACTGTTGATGGCGGTAGTGTATGGAAAACAGGTAAATACTCCGGCATGCCTACCGATTACGTTGTTTCCTGCATAACTGCTACCGATAGCACCAATGCATGGATAGCAATGTACAGCAAAACAGGGACTTTAAGTCATGGAGGCATTTATGCAACCAATGATGGAGGAAAAACATGGAATCACCAAACTACAGCTACTTATAATGACAAAGCCTCTTTCCCTGATATCATCTATTTTTGGAATGACAAGGTTGGTGTAACTATGGGAGATCCCGTTAATAATTATTTTGAAATCTATACCACTACTAACGGAGGGACAACATGGACACAGGTACCCAGTGGAAATATTCCTGTTGCATCTACCGGCGAAACCGGCTATACTGATTTGTATGCTGTTTATGGTAACACAATTTGGTTTGGGACGAGTGCTGGACGGGTGTATAAGTCAAAGGACAAGGGCCTTCACTGGACTGTTGCATCTACCGGGCTGACAGACTTTTCTACCCTGGGTTTCCATAACGATAGTATTGGAATAGCTACTTATACGAAGTATGATAAGTCAGGAACTATAACCAGCTACCAAATAAAGAAAAGTGTGGATGGTGGCACAACCTGGACAACCGTTACTCCTACCGGTGACTATTTTAAATCGGATATGGCAGTGATACCGGATGCTCCCGGAATGTTAGTCTCAACCGGCGTTTCTCAGGATTTGGCTAAAAGTGGTTCTGCTTATTCTTTGGATGAAGGGAATACCTGGACTATGCTCGATGACTCTATTCAATATACTTCCGTTAAATTTTATAATAGTGCTGTGGGCTGGGCCGGAGGATTTAATGAAAGCTCAACTTCCAGGGGAATATGGAAATGGCTTGGCATACCAACGACTGCCGTAAGGGATATTCCCGGTAAGAGTGGAATAAAGATTTATCCCAACCCATCCTCAGGTATTGTTCATTTTTACGTGCCGGAAGTAAAAAAGTTATTTGAAATTTCTGTTTTTGATATACAGGGTAAGTTGATGAAGCATATTCAGGATAGAGTGGCAAATAGTTCACATGAATATACTTTGAACTTAAGGCAATTGAAAAAAGGAATTTATGTTGCTGTTCTCAAAGTAGATCAGACTGTTATAAAAAAGAAATTTATTATTAAATAGTAATACGTCCAGTCTAAAAAGGTACGATTTTGATTTCAACCACTTTTGCCCCTTGATTTCTCTTAAGGGGAAGTGGCTGAAAATCAATACTCCCTTTAGGAAGGGGTAAATACTGATTTTCATTTTTTACCTTTCAGTACTTTTTTCAGTACGGATTTACCTCTAAAATAGAGATATATATCGTTAAATTTCTTTATGAAGGCCCTTTTTTGAGTGCTGTCCGGATGTTAATATGCTGTGAATTATGAGCAATTATTCAGCCGGGTATTTTAGGTAAATTGCTTTTTAATACTTGTGCTTTTTCTAGTAAAAGATATAATAATCTGTAAATCAACAGATAAGCGTAGTGATTTATAGAAATAAAAAAGATTAATATTTTTTATGAATTTTGTGAGAATATTTTAATTTTACACTTTAAATTTTTAACAAAAAATTATCGTTATGAGAAAAATTACAATGATGCTTGCGTTTTTGTTTTTTGTAGGGCTAAATTTTGCCTTCGCACAAACAAAAACGATTAGTGGTACGGTAACCAGTGCGGACGATGGCTCGGCCCTCCCAGGAGTTACTGTTCAGGTAAAAGGTACTACCAATGGTACTATTACAGATTATAATGGGAAATACTCCATTTCTTTAAATCTGAAGCAAGGCAATACTCTTGTCTTTTCTTTTGTGGGGATGGCTACCCAGGAAATACAAATAGGTAGTTCCAATACCATTGATGTTGCTATGAAATCTTCTACTTTATCTCTAAACCAGGTTGTTATTACGGCTTTGGGTATTTCAAGGGAAAAGAAATCGTTGGGTTATTCTACCCAAAATATTGGTGGAAGTGTTGTCAATGCTGTGAAAAGTAATAATGTTATCAATGCTCTCTCCGGTCGTGTTTCCGGTGTGCAGGTAAAAACCAGTGGTAACCTGGGTGGTTCAACTAACATTATTATTAGAGGTTATACATCTCTTACAGGTAACAACCAGCCACTTTTTGTTGTTGATGGTGTTCCTATCACCAATACAACCACAAACTCCGGTTACCAATCCCGAGGAGGTGCTGGGTTTGACTTTGGTAGTGCTGCTTCTGACATCAACGCTGCTGATATTGAATCTATCAACGTGCTGAAAGGTGCTGCTGCAACCGCTTTGTACGGTTCTCGTGCTGCCAACGGCGTTATTATCATCACCACAAAAACAGGACGGAATGACAAATATCTTTCCAATAAAGGAATTGGTATCACCGTTAGTTCCAATACAACTGTAGGTACGATCGATAAAAGTACATTCCCTACTTACCAAACTCAATACGGTGCTGGTTACGGCCCTTATTACAGTGCTTCTGACCATCCGGGTTTATATTATGGTAAGTTACCTTTTTCAGGTGGTAAAGATGTTTATTATGTGCCAACAACAGAGGATGCTTCCTATGGTACAAAATTTGATCCTAACTTACAGGTATATCAATGGGATGCTTTTGTACCTCAGTCTCCTTATTATAAAAAAGCCCGTCCTTGGGTAAATGCTGCCAATGGTCCCATTACCTTTTTTAATACTGCTATCTCCACAACCAATACAGTAGCAGTAAACGGTGCTTCGGCCAAAAGTGCTTTCCGCTTGTCTTACACGAACTTCCACCAAACCGGTGTTGTTCCTAATAGTAAGCTGATAAAGAATACCTTTACATTTAATGCAAGCCATAAGCTGCTTAAAAACTTAACTGTTAGTACCTCCGCTTCCTTTATCCGTCAAAATACAACAGGACGTAACGGTACAGGTTATAATGATAACTTTTTAACCAGTTTCCGTCAGTGGTGGGAAATGAACGTAGACGTTCAGGAACTTAAAACCCTCTACGATCAAACGGGTAAGAATATTACCTGGAACATGAGTGACCCGGCAGGTGGAAACTTAAAACCAATTTATTGGAATAACTATTATTGGGAACGTTATAAAAACTACGAATCAGATACACGTAACCATTTATTGGGTAATATTCAGGCAAAGTGGGACATTACTGATTATCTGAGTGTCACAGGTCGTATTTCTCTGGATACTTATAGCACGCTTCAGGAACAACGTAAAGCAGTTGGTAGTGTTCCGGGCGCCTTTGGTATTGGTTTGGGAACTATCGGTTCCGGCTATTCACGCTATAACCTGAATGCCATGGAAACAAACTATGATTTAATGGTTAACTTCACCAAAAATATTACTGAAAAATTGAACATTACAGCAATGGTTGGGGGTAACATCAGGCATACCAACAGAAACTCTATTTATGCTTCTACCAATGGTGGACTGATTGTACCGGATTTGTATTCTATTGCCAATTCAAAGAGTTTACCTCTTGCACCCTTAGAAGGTGAATCTACCATAGGTGTTTATGGCGTTTTTAGTAGTGTTTCACTGGGCTGGAATGATATGTTGTTTTTAGATGCTTCCTTACGGAGAGATATGTCCTCCACGTTGCCTCTTGATAATATGGTTTATTATTATCCTGCTGTTTCTACCAGCTTTGTTTTCTCCAAATTACTTAAAGCCGATTGGTTACCTTTTGCTAAAGTAAGACTGAACTATGCCGAAGTAGGAAACGATGCCCCCTTTGCAAGTTTGTTTGATACCTATTCTCAACCTAGTCCGTTTGGAAATGTAACCCTGTTTTCAGTTCCAAGTACGAAAAACAACTCTCAACTGAAATCGGAAAAGACCAAAAGTTGGGAAGCTGGTTTGGAAATGACCTTCCTTCATAAACGTTTGGGATTTGATTTTTCTGCATACAAAACGAATACGATTAACCAGATTATGCCTGTTGCCATTTCCCGTGCTACCGGTTATTCAACCAAATATGTTAATGCCGGAGATATTGAAAACAAGGGTCTTGAATTGAATGTCTATGGTACTCCTATGAAGACCAAAGATTTCAGTTGGAATATCAATGTGAACTGGTCTCTTAACAGAAACAAAGTAGTTTCATTGTATGAAAAGGTTCATAACTTGCAACTTGGTAGATTCCAAGGTGGTATTACTCTCAATGCTACTGTAGGACAGCCTTATGGAACTATCCAGGGTCGTGACTTTGTTTATAAAAATGGTCAAAAAGTTGTTGCTGCCAATGGCTATTATGCAAAGACAACAACGACTAGTAATATTATAGGAGATGTGAATCCAAAATACCATGCAGGTATTACCAACAGTTTTAACTATAAAAACTGGACTGCCAGCTTCCTTATCGATATTCAGGTTGGTGGTAGCGTCTTCTCCTTAGACCAATACTATGGACAAGGTACTGGTTTGTATCCTAACACTGTAGGTACTAACGATCTTGGAAAGCCTATTCGTAACTCGCTTGCCAATGGTGGTGGTGTTATCCTTCCAGGTGTTACTGCCGACGGTAAACCCAACACAAAACGTGTTGTTGCTAACCGATACAGCGGACCTTTCGGATGGGTGCGTAATCCTAATTCAGCCTTTGTTTATGATGCTTCTTATGTGAAGTTAAGAGAGGCTCAAATCTCTTACCATTTTCCAACCAGGATGTTGAAAAGCATAGGTGTTAAATCCCTTTCCCTAGGAATAGTAGGCTCAAATCTTTGGATTATTTTCAAGAATATGCCTTATGCCGATCCTGAAGCTGGTCTTGGTGCCGGAAATCTCCAGGGATGGCAAAGTGGTGTTATGCCTACCGTGCGTAACGTAGGTCTCAATCTTAACGTTCAATTTTAAACATTATTCAAGATGAAAAAAATACTATTTATATTACTTGCCTTTTTAGCAGTATCTTGTTCAAAGCAAAAAATAGCTGACTTGAACAAGGATGTTAAGCATCCTACTGTTGTCCCGGGACAAACCCTCTTTTCTAATGCTGAAAAAAATCTTTCTGATCAAGTTGCCAGCATTAATGTAAACATGAATGATTTTAAACTATGGGCTCAATATTTCACGGAGACTACCTATGAAGATGAAAGTAACTACAACATCTTTAACCGGAATGTTCCCGACAATGCCTGGGGCGTATATTATCGTGACGTGTTAGAGGATCTGAAACGTGCTGACTCATTGATTTCAATGGAGAAGCCCATTCTTCCTTCTGATATTGCAGCACAAAAAAATCAATTAACCATTATTGATATTTTAGCTGTCTATACCTGGGACAGGATGGAAACCATGTGGGGAAATATTCCTTATACTCAGGCGTTAAACGTTGACAATGTATTACCAGCTTATGATGACGCCCTTACTATTCACAAGGATCTGATGAGCAGAATTTCAAAGGATATCAATGCTTTGGATGTAGCTAATGGTAGTTTTGGTAGTGCTGATATTATTTACAATGGTAATGTTACTAACTGGAAAGCATTTGCTAACGGCCTTAAAGTAAAAATGGCCATTCAGGTTGCTGATGTTAGTGCTGTGAGTGCATTGGTTAAGACGGCTATTGCCGAAGCTGCACCCGGAACCTTTACGTCAGCAAGTCAAAATGCTATTTTTACCTATCTGAGTGGTACTCCTAATACGAACCCACTTTATGTGGACCTTACACTTAGTGGTCGTTTGGATTTCGTTGGTGCCAGCACTTTTATTGACAAGTTAAATACTTTAAAAGATCCGCGTATATCTGCCTTCTTTGATGGTAACGTAAAAGATAGCATTGGTAATGTTATTTATGTAGGAGGCCAGTACGGGCATGTTAGTGCTTATTCCAGCTTCTCCCATATTAATACAGCTATCAGCGAAGAACCCACTTACGGGAATCCTCTGATGACCTATTCGGAAATTCAGTTTTATCTTGCCGAAGCTGCTGCCAGAGGTATAACTACTGATAATGCAGCAACTTTATATGACAATGCTATCACTGCTTCTTTCAAATATTGGGGTAGTTCAGCCGCGGTAGCCGCTACTTATATTGCTCAGCCAGACGTTGCCTATGATCAGGCTAATTGGAAAGAGTTGATAGGTACACAGGCTTGGATTTCTTTCTACTTGCGTGGTTATGTTGCTTGGACTGAATGGAGAAGACTCGACTTTCCTATTCTGAACCTGCCTCCTTCACCTCAGACAGAAGATCAGGGATTTCCTTATCGTTATACTTATCCTAGTAATGAGCAGACACTTAATGGTGCAAACTACACCAAAGCTGCTTCCGCCATTGGAGGAGATAAGTTGATTACAAAGCTATATTGGGATTTACACTAATTTTTTAAATCTTATAGCTTTTTGAAAAAGGCCGCATAATTGGTATGCGGCCTTTTTTGTTGCCTATACTCTTGATTTTAAATCGGTAATTATCCTTACTTTTGACAAGGAAAATATGAATTAGGATGGAAAAGAAATCAACTATTCAGCCGGAACTTATAGATGTAGGGAAAGTCATTGAGCGCAAAAGTCCCTCATTGCGTAAACGTTTGCCAAAATTTGTCCTCAATTATTTACGCCGGATTGTGCACGAGGACGATCTGAACGAATTCTTACGTTTGTATGGTCATCTGGAAGGTATTCCGTTTATAGCCGGTGCCCTGGAGTTTATGAAAACAAAAGTTCATGTTGTCGGGCTTGAAAATATTCCTGAATCCGGGAAAGCAATTGTTGCTTCCAATCACCCCTTGGGCGGACCGGATGGCCTTGCACTTATGCTGACTGTCTCAAAAAGGAGAAACGATATTGTGTTTCCGGTTAACGATATTCTTATGAACGTGAAGAATCTGGAACCGCTTTTTATCCCCATTAACAAGCACGGCTCCAATACGGAGAATATCCAAATAATAAATGACACATTTGCCTCTGATAAAATAGTTTGTTATTTTCCGGCAGGATTAGTTTCCAGGAAGAGAAAAGGCATTATCAAAGACCTGGAGTGGCATCCTACCTTCATCACCAAAGCCAGGAGGTTTAAACGAGACATTATTCCCACACACATCAGCGGAAGGAATACGAATTTCTTTTACAATCTGGCTAAAATTCGTAAGTTCTTACATATCAAAACCAATATTGAAATGCTCTATCTTGTTGATGAATTTCAAAAACAGAAGAATAAATCGGTTACCATTACCTTTGGGAAGCCTGTTTCGTATGATGTTTTTGATCATCGGCACACGAGAATGGAATGGGCTGCCAAGATGAGGGATTTCATATATTTATTAGAAGACAATCCGGATGCTGTTTTTTTGGCAGATTGATTGTATCTTTGCAGCTGTAAACTGAAAAAAATGGAAACAATCATCTCTCCTGTAAGTAAAGAATTGCTGCTCTCTGAGTTAAATGAAAAAACGTTTCTTAGAAAGACCAACAACGGAGGAAATGAGATATACGATCTCCTGGCTGAGGATGCACCGCATATTATGCTCGAAATTGGCCGTTTGCGTGAATTAACTTTTCGCGATGCCAAAGGTGGCACTGGAAAGAGCTTGGATATTGATGAATATGATAGTGGTGAAGACGCTTTCAGGCAACTGATTGTCTGGGATCCTAAAGAACAGGCTCTTGTAGGTGGATATCGCTACAAACACTGCAAAGAGATGAAAGTAAAGGATGGGGAAGTTTTCACGCCTACCTCTCGTCTTTTCAAATATAATAAGCTTTTTATAGAAAAATACCTTCCTTACACCATCGAGCTTGGGCGCTCCTTTGTGCAGCCTGACTATCAGCCTACCTACAATCTGCGCCGGGGTTTGTTTTCGTTAGATAACCTTTGGGACGGGCTTGGTGCCGTTATGGTGAAATATTCGGATGCAAAGTATCTTTTCGGTAAGATAACAATGTATCCACATTTTGATTCTTTTGGCAGGGATATGATTCTTTATTTTATGGGGAAATATTTTCCGGATAAGGAGAATTTGATTAAGCCCAGAAACCCCCTTCCCATTAAAACAGATAGTAAAATATTAGAAAGCATTTTTAGCGGGGTAAACTATGAAGAAAATTATAGGATACTTGTGCAGAAAGTCAGAAAACTCGGTGAAAATATTCCGCCGCTTTTCAATGCTTACATGAGTCTTTCTTCCACCATGAAGACTTTTGGTACCGTACTAAACGACCATTTTGGTAATGTGGAAGAAACCGGGATTCTGGTTACGGTGAATGATATATATGGTGCTAAAAAAGACAGATACCTGAATTTTCCGGAATAACCGGACATAGAAAATTATGAAAATAAAAGAAGCAGAATTTATCACCAGCTCGGTGATGGAAAATCAGTGTCCGAAACCTGTGTTACCTGAGTATGCCTTTATTGGACGTTCCAACGTGGGGAAATCCTTGCTGACCAACATGATAACCGGTAAGCGTAAACTGGCAAAAGTTTCGGGCAGTCCGGGGAAAACCATTACCATGAACCATTTCTTAATTAACAAAGAATGGTATCTCGTTGATTTGCCTGGGTATGGCTATGCCAAACGGTCAAAAACAGAACGTAAAAAATGGGAGAGAATGATTCGCCATTATATCCTCACCCGCTCTAATCTGATGTCGCTTTTCGTGCTGGTTGACCTGCGTCACGAACCACAGAAAAATGACCTGGATTTTATGGAATGGCTGGCTATGTCACAAATCCCGTTTGTCATCACTTTTACCAAGGCCGACAAGCTTAGTAAAGTGAATGTTGAGAAAAACCTTTCTGTTTACAAAAAAATACTTTCTCAGAGTTGGGAAGAGCTGCCTCCGTTTATCATAACTTCTGCCACCACTGGCTTTGGTAAAGAAGAGCTGTTGCAATACATAGAAAAAACCAACGGGTTATTTTCAGTTTCCGGGTCTTTAAAGAAATAAGCCGAAACCGTCAGGCTATTTGGCTATAATTCACACGAGTTTCACAAAGAAGACCCAAAGAGATATCGAGAAATCTGACATGGGCATAGTGTTAAGACTCCGTTATTTATATAGCTTTATTTCAAGTACAAAACTTCAGTAAATCATCAATAACCTGAGTCCGTTATAAGCTTTGCTCACAGTTTCAGATGATTAGTCCGAAGACGATTCAAATTTATGAAGTACTACCGGCTTTCTGTGAGATAAATCTTATAACGAACTCTGGTTAATA
>VAPM010078641.1_pt1 | contig 15413 bp, 17 predicted proteins | sample 3395091 | NCBI WGS metagenome assembly VAPM01 (sample SAMN08290445, study PRJNA428436) | hydrothermal vent metagenome | isolation source: Deep-sea hydrothermal vent chimney 3 | place: Pacific Ocean: Juan De Fuca Ridge | reverse complement strand
CCTGATCTGGTTTGCCCTGCCGGTAGCTTGCCTGCATTGAAGGCAGCAGTCGATAACGGTGCCGACGCTGTTTACATCGGGTTTAGCAATACAACCAATGCACGTAATTTTCCAGGTTTAAATTTTGATATGGACGAAGCGCAGCAAGGTGTTGACTACGCACATGCAAAAAATTGCAAGGTGATGCTGGCATTAAACACTTATCCCCAATCAGAAAACTGGCCGTTATGGACGCAAGCCTTGCAAAGTGCAGCCGACTTAAAACTGGATGCCGTTATTATTGCCGACCTCGGGTTATTGCAATACGCCACCAAACACCACCCGGACTTAAACCGTCACCTTTCAGTGCAAGGCTCGGCAACCAACCAGTATGCTATTGCGTTTTACTATGAACAGTTTGAAGTACACCGCGTGATACTACCACGGGTACTTTCAATGACACAGGTGAGTAATGTTGTGGCGGCCACCCCCATTGAAGTTGAAGTATTTGGCTTTGGCAGCCTCTGTGTGATGGTCGAAGGACGCTGCATTATGTCATCTTATGTCACCGGTGAATCGCCCAACACATCTGGCGTCTGTTCACCGGCACATGCTGTCAGTTGGGAAGAAACACCAAACGGCCGTCAATCCAGGCTCAATAATGTTCTTATTGATCGTTACCGGCCTGGTGAAGCCGCTGGTTATCCAACATTATGCAAAGGGCGTTTTCAAACGGGTGACGATATATTTTATGCCATAGAAGAACCCACCAGCCTGAATGTACTGGAAATTTTACCCGAGTTGGTTAATATCGGTGTGGCAGCAATAAAAATAGAAGGCCGCCAACGCAGCCCCGCCTATATTGCAAAAGTAACACGGATTTTCCGTACCGCACTGGATGCTTATAAAGCATCACCCGACAGTTACCAGCCTGATCCGGACTGGTTGCAACAATTACAACGTGTTTCCGAAGGTTGTAGCAGCACACTCGGTGCCTTACATCGGCCGTGGCAATAATGATGAGAGGCAACAATAAATGAGAATATCACTTGGACCCATTCAATATTTCTGGCCTGCTGAAAAAGTATATGATTTTTATGAGCAGGTAAAAACATGGCCGGTAGATATTGTCTATTTAGGTGAAAATGTTTGTGCCAAGCGGCGGGAAATAAAGTTAGATGACTGGTTACGAATTGCCAAAGGATTAACCGCAGCGGGTAAACACGTCGTTCTCTCCACAATGGTTTTGCTTGAGGCAGATTCCGAGTTATCACGCTTAAAACGAATATGCAATAACGAGAGTTATCCTGTGGAAGCAAATGACTTGTCTGCCGTTTACCTGCTAAAAGAAGTAAGAGAGTTTGTTGCTGGCCCGCATATTAATATGTACAACACTGAAACAATAAAATTATTATCCCATCTGGGTGCCTATCGCTGGGTTATGCCAATGGAATTATCGGCGCAGACCCTTCAGGGCTTGTTAGAAAACAAACCAGACAATCTCGAAACCGAAGTTTTCTCTTACGGACACATCCCGTTATCATTTTCTGCACGTTGTTTTACTGCACGAAAACATAACTTACCGAAAGACCAGTGCAATTTCCTGTGCAAACAGGATGATCAGGGGGTTGCTTTATACACCCAGGAAAATAACAAACTGTTTAATATTAATGGCATTCAGTTGCAATCCGGTATTCCCTGCAACTTAATCGCTGCTATTGAACAGATGCGTTCATTAAAGGTTGACGTGGTGCGATTGTCTCCACAAATAAATAATATGGCTACCGTAGTCGAGATGTTTCGCAAAGCGATTGATAAAAAAATTACACAAACTGAAATAGACTTATGGTTGACAGAAGACAGCAACAATAGTGAATGGTGTAATGGATACTGGTATGGGCAACCCGGTATGGACTGGCAGGAACAGGCTTCCTGCTAAAATTTACTAAATTAAAGACTTTCCCATTGCCTGCAAGCGTGAACCCACCTGAAAACGTGCTATTAGTGGAGACACAGCACTAGCCACTGAATTTCCAAACACTTTTTGCAAATGTGCTGCTGTGTCAAATTCCATTGCATCCAGAATATTTCGTAAATACAAACCATCCTCCGTGTTGCCTTCCAGACAAAGTTCCTGATTAAAAAACAAGGTATCGGGATCTTCGTTATGCGTAGCAAGCAACAGGAAATTTTTCAAACTGCCTTTAATATGTACATCAACAGCCGCATGTTTATTTGTAACAGCTTCCAGGCCTTCATTAGCAAACCGAAAACACCAACTATTTCCTGTATCGGTAATAGTTAATCTAACAATTTTACTGTCCAGTTTTTCCAGTTTTCTCACTATTGACTGGCCACGCAGTAATTGTGTACATAAGCGGCAAAATAGCTGACTATGTATGCTATCAGGCACACTGCGTAAAAACAGTTTTAATGGTTTTAGATTTCTCATAAGAGCACTATATTACTACACTCAATACGGCTTAACTTTGCTGGCCAGCTTGTTTCTATCTTATAGTTGATCTATATCAACTTCCCATCTGAAGCCTCAGTGTATAAAAAAAGGTACCGAAGCGGCTTTTTTACAGTGACAATATTGCAGACTAAACACCCACTATCGACTTCGCTCGGCTAAAATCACCTAAATTATAAATTTCATCAATACCAAACTCTTTGAGTTTTTCTGCTGCAATATGACTGCGTGTGCCACTATTACAAAACAACAAACATTTGTCCTTTTTAAAAGTCTCAATATGTTGCTCCAGATCTTCCAGAGGCAAATTAAGGGCACCATCAATGGAATCTTTTGCGAATTCATTTTGACTACGGACATCCACTAACGTCACTCCATCTTTCAACATCAGCTTGGCTTCAAAAATATCCACTGGCTTATGCCATTTGCCCAATACGCGCATGACACCTTCATACATCCAGGACAAAGTACAAAAATGTGTGAAAATAACGATGGCCTGCAAGAACAGTAAGCTCACCCCAACAATCATTGCCGCCATCGGCATTTCAAAAATAAACAACGCACCAGCAATAATATTCATCAACCCTGCAGAAAAACAGGCGAGGCGACGCTGAAACGGGTTTTTTGGCAATTTAACGGCATTAAACACCGGCGCAATCACACGATTATAAATCAGATCCATTGGATGGCCTGCCGGGAAAATAAATGCCCAGATACCCAATAAGGCAACAAAAAACAAAATAGCCGGTTGCTGGGTCAGCAAACCGTATGCTGCAATTAACGAACAGGCTGCCGGCGTAAAACGCAAGCCCCATTCAAGTTGTTTTAGCTCAGCGGGGGTATAGCGCTGAAAACCCTGTTGGAACAAACTACGTTGCTGAAAGGATAAGTTACATTCCTTAGCCATGGATACCACCTTAAATAGTACGGATTGAAAGAGCCGTATATTATAATTCTCTAATATAGGTTTCGCAAGCAGGAAAAGGCTGAATCAAAAAAGTAAAATATGTTTAACTGTCTTTGGGCCGGTTGTGTGAATATTCACTCACCACCGCATCCAGCTGTTGTGTACTGGCAGCAATGTCGGTTACATCATTGATAATAATAGCAAAATTATCAATTTCGCCATTTGCCGAAGCCAGAGGAATAAAGGTGATATTTTGGTACATAAAAACAGCCGACTTTGCTTTACTACGGCTGTTTTCAAACTTAAATAAATAGGGCTGTTCTTCCCATGTGCACAGCAGTTTTTGCTTTTGCGCAATACATTGCCGGGCTTTATCCTTAAACCATTGCATTGTAATATCAGGGAATTGCTCAAACAGATTTTTCCCCATTAACAATTCAGTACTCAAACCGCTGTGGTTCACCATAAACAGGTTCCAGATGCGAATATGGTAGTTTTTATCAAAGATAATCAGTCCCACATCAGCAGAGTTCACCACCGCCATTAAATCTTTAAGACTGTCGGTTTTAATCGCTGTCATTCAAGAGCCTGACCCAGGGCTTTGAGAAATGCACTATTTTCTTCAGGCATGCCCACTGTCACACGTAAACAATCACTTAATGCACCACCAACCGGACTTAAATTTTTAATTAACACGCCCGCCGTTTTTAATTTAGCAAATATGGCAGATGCCTCACCCTTGCGGGTGCGGAACAAAATAAAATTAGCTTGCGAAGGATAAACCTGTAAGCCTGGTATTTCTGACAATGCAGTAAAAAGCAGTGCACGGTTTTTACAAATGGTTGCTGTTTGTGCATCTAATACAGACTGGTGTTGCAATGCAAACTGCGCCGTTGCCTGAGTCAGTACATTTAAATTATAGGGTAAACGTACTTTATCGAACTCATTTAACCACTCGGTTTTGCCCGCAAGCAAACCCAGTCTTAAACCAGCCAGCCCCATTTTTGAAACGGTACGCATTACCAGCAGGTTATCCACTTGTCCGGCTTCATCCATAAAACTGTCACTAGCAAAGGCATGATAGGCTTCATCAATAACAATAACACCGGGGGCAGCATCAATAATCTTTTGTAAATCCGCACGCTCAAATAAATTACCGGTCGGGTTATTTGGATAGGCAATAAAAATAATAGCAGGGTTGTGTTGTTCTATTGCCGTTAAGAAAGCTGCCACATCCAGAGTGAAATCGTCATTTAAAGGGACGCTGACATAGTTCATACCGGTATACGTTGCTACCATGTCATACATGACAAAACTGGGGTCAACGGATAACACTGTTTTATCCTTACCCGTAAGTGCCATCAATAGCATTTGAATGAGCTCATCCGAGCCATTACCCAGTAAGATATCCGCACTGGCTGGCACCGACATACTGTTTCGCAAACTGTCTTTTAATAGCGATGCAGAAGAATCAGGATAACGATTAAGTTCAACGTCTTTAACCAGACCTAACCATTCATCTACCATGCTTTCCGGCCACTGATAGGGGTTTTCCATTGCATCGAGTTTAATGCAATTACTTGCCGGTGGAACGTGGTAGGCATTAAGCGCGCGTATTTCTGGACGTATCCATTGTTTGATGGAGTCAGGCAAATTATTGGGTTTTTCTTTATTCACAATTATTCCATTGTTCAAACTTAACTTAATACGTCATTCCCGCGGAGGCGGGAATCCAGAAAGAATAAAATAGGGCTGTTTATTTATGTCCTGGATTCCCGCCTTCGCGGGAATGACAACTATTATTTTTTAATACGATACTCAGCCGAACGCGCATGTGCTGTTAAACTTTCACCACGCGCCAGTACCGATGCAACTTTGCCTAACTCGGATGCACCCTCTTCGGAACACATAATTAAACTGCTACGTTTCTGGAAGTCGTATACACCCAGAGGTGAGCTGAACCTTGCCGTACGTGATGTTGGTAAAACATGGTTCGGACCTGCACAATAATCACCTAATGCTTCAGCCGTATAGCGTCCCATAAAAATGGCACCGGCATGACGTATATCACCCACTATCGCTTGCGGGTCATCAACGGCCAACTCTAAATGTTCCGGTGCAATGTGATTAGCAACCTGTATGGCCTCATCCATATCTTTGACATGGATCATGGCACCACGATCATTTAATGAGGTGGTTATAATTTCTTTGCGTTCCATTTCCAGAACCAGCTTGTTAATGCTGGTTTGTACCGCCACTAAAAATTCTTTATCGGGAGACACCAGAATAGACTGTGCGTCTTCATCATGCTCGGCTTGCGAGAATAAATCCATTGCAATCCAGTCGGGATCACTTTTGCCATCACAAACCACCAGAATTTCAGATGGGCCAGCAATCATATCAATACCGACTTTACCAAACACCATTGACTTGGCGGTTGCTACATAAATATTTCCAGGACCAACAATTTTATCCACGCCAGCTATCGTTTCAGTTCCATATGCAAGTGCCGCAACAGCCTGTGCACCACCAATAGTGAAGACTTTTGTCACACCGGCAATCTGTGCAGCCGCCAGAACCATTTCGTTGACTTCGCCATCGGGTGTCGGTACTACCATTATAATTTCTTCAACCCCTGCAACTTTGGCGGGAATGGCATTCATTAAAACTGACGACGGATAAGTTGCTTTGCCACCAGGTACATACAAGCCCACGCTTTCCAATGCAGTAATTTGCTGACCCAGCATCGTGCCATCATCTTCAGTGTACTGCCATGAAGGCATTAATTGTTTTTCATGGTACACACGTACACGATTAGCTGCTGTTTCCAGTGCTACACGTTGAGCAGGATCAAGTTGTTCCAGTGCCTGCTCCAGACGCTCAGGGGAAATCGTTAACTCATCCATTGAAGTAACAGATAAACGATCCAGTTTATTAGTTAATTCAATCAGTGCTTTGTCACCATGGCTGCGCACATCCGCGATAATATTTTTAACCGTAGAAAAGACCTGATCATTAGACACACTTTCCCAGGCCAGCAAGCTGTCTAAAGCTGTCCAGAAATCAGGGGCAGATGTATTCAGTTGTTTAATTGAAATAGTCATAGCGAGTTGTAATAATTTTTACTTAACGGCCTCTGCAATTTTATCAATAAATTTTTGTATCGTATCATGGTTCATTTTCATCGAGGCTTTATTGATAACCAGCCGTGAACTAATGTCGGCAATGTGTTCTATCGGTTCCAGGCCATTGGCTTTAAGCGTGTTACCGGTATCAACCAGATCAACAATGCGATCGGCCAGACCCACTATCGGTGCCAGTTCCATTGAACCATACAACTTGATAATTTCAACTTGCTGGCCTTGTTCGGCATAATAACGACGCGCACAATTAACAAACTTGGTTGCAATCCGTAACCGGCCTTGTGGCTCAGGTGCGTTAACCGGCCCGGCTGTCATTAAACGGCATTGGGCAATTTTTAAATCCAGTGGTTCATACAAACCTTCACCACCGTGTTCCATCAAAACATCTTTACCGGCAACCCCGATATCAGCTGCACCATACTGTACGTAGGTTGGTACATCTGAAGCACGAATGATGACTAGTTTGACATTATCATCATTGGTATCAAGAATCAGCTTACGGCTGGTTTCCGGATCATCCACGGGGACAATCCCGGCATGCGCCAGTAACGGCAAGGTTTCTTTAAAAATACGTCCTTTCGATAAGGCAATGGTTATACGTGTTGTCATTATGTTTGAACTTCTAATTTAGTTAGCCCGGTGTTAATCGGTTTGACATTAATCCGGTACGCGTCGGATTTTAGCACCCAGTTGTTGCAGTTTTTCTTCAATACATTCATAGCCACGATCAATATGATAGATCCGTTCAACAACGGTTTCGCCTTCGGCGACCAAACCGGCAATCACCAGTGATGCCGAAGCACGCAAATCAGTTGCCATCACCGGTGCACCGGTGAGTTTCTCCACACCGGTACAAATGGCTGTATTGCCTTTTAATTCAATATTGGCACCCATGCGTCGCAATTCCTGTACGTGCATAAAGCGGTTTTCAAAAACTGTTTCGGTAATTGTTGCGGTGCCTTCGGCCAGCGTATTTAAAACAGAAAACTGCGCCTGCATATCCGTCGGGAAAGCAGGATAAGGAGCAGTACGAATATCAATTGCTTTGGCACGTTGGCCTTTCATATCCACTTCAATCCAGTCGTCACCCATAGTAATAGTAGCACCGGCTTCTTCCAGTTTTACCGTAACCGCATCGAGATACTTTGGATTAGTGTCTTTCAGTTTAACACGGCCACCAGTAACAGCCGCTGCAACCATAAAAGTACCGGTTTCAATTCTGTCTGGCAAGACGTTATAGGTTGTACCGTGTAAATTCTCAACACCTTCGATGGTGATAACATCGGTTCCAATACCTGAAATTTTCGCACCCATTTCATTCAGGAAGTTGGCAAGGTCAACAACCTCGGGTTCTTTGGCTGCATTTTCCAGAGTCGTTATACCCTCGGCTAAAGTGGCGGCCATCATTAAATTTTCGGTACCCGTTACGGTGATAATATCAAAAACAATTTTGGCACCTTTTAAACGTTCTGCTTTTGCCTTGATGTAACCATTTTCAACAATAATATCCGCACCCATTAATTCCAGGCCGTGAATATGCAAATTCACCGGACGTGAACCAATGGCGCAACCGCCAGGCAGAGATACTTCAGCATAACCATGGCGCGCTAACAAAGGCCCCAAAACCAGAATGGAGGCACGCATAGTTTTTACCAGTTCATACGGTGCGACATATTCTGAAATAGTCGAAGCATCAACCTCAACACTCATGCATTCATCCATGGTAATGGATACACCCATCCGGCCTAATAATTCCATAGTGGTGGTAATGTCATTTAAATGTGGAATGTTACAGATTTTAACCGGCTCATTAACCAGTAAGGTGCCCATAATAATTGGCAATGCGGCATTCTTTGCACCTGAAATCCGGATTTCACCATCTAAACGCGTACCACCAGAGATAATTAATTTATCCATTGTTATAAGGATCCACCTTGTAGCATTTTCGCTTTTTCCCATTCAGCCGGAGTATAGGTTTTGATTGTAAAGGCATGCAGTTCACCACTGGTGATATATTCATTGACTGTTTTATAAACCAGTTGCTGTTTTTTAACTGGCAGCATGCCATCAAAAATATCACCGACAATGGTGGCATTAAAGTGGCTACCATCCCCGGTTACCGTTACTTCACAGTCGGGCAGGCCCGCTTTTATTAACTCTTCAACTTGACTCGGTTCCATTGCTACACCTTATAATATAGGGGGGTAAACTAAGGGCGCTATTTTAGCCTGTGATTGACATCAAGGCACAGGAATTTATGCGTTATTTAGCGCTAAATACAGTAATTTGGTAAAAAAATTGAAAAATATGGGGGAAAATAGAAATAGATCCCCGTCAGCGGCAAATAAAACAGCCGTAACAAAGGCTTTATATGGGGAATAAACTTAGTCGATTGGCAATATTTCCAGCAAGTCACTGGCGGTTGCAATATCAAGTATTTGCTGGGGTAAATTTAATAAATGAAGTTTAATATTTCTTGCTTTAGCCCTGGCCAGCCAGGAAACGATCAGCGCAACAGCAGCACTGTCGCTGTTTTTTACTTCAGCAAAATCAATGCTGATTTCCTTTTGCGAATTAAAGAAATTTGCCACTTCATTTAAAACTGACATAACGGTATGCATCATTAACACGCCTTCCACAGAAAAGCGTGTATCCGATACTTTCTTAATACTAACGCCTTGCATACTAACGTTGGCCATCCCGCTTAGGCCTCTTTTTTCTTGTTGTGTTTTTGTAAACGTGCAATCAATGCATCCAGACCTTTTTGTTTTACTTCGGATGCAAAGGTTGTTCGATAATTGGCAATCAGGCTAACGCCTTCAACGGAAATATCATAAACCTTCCAGCCTTTTTTCTTTTTGTGCAGGCTGTAATTAATTGCAACCGGCTCTCCCCTACCTGATTCAACCTGGGTTTTAACCGTGACATCACCTTTGGATATATCATCGCGTAGCGGTTTGTAGTTAATTTTACTGTCCGTATATTCGAGCAAAGCGACTGAATACGTCCGTACCATTAACTCCCTAAAGGCCTTGATAAATCCAATTTTTTGAGCGCGTGAAGCACTCCGCCAGTTCTTGCCCAGCACCCACTTAGACATGGTAATAAAGTCAAAGTGTGGTAATACAATGTCACTCACCAGACCATAAACAAGCTCCGGATTTTTATCCAGCCTTTGTTTTTCTGCTTTTAATTTGGTAAACATTTTTTCTGTTGTGGCTTTTACCAGTGCTTGTGGGTCATCTGCTGAACCGATGGCATGGGCCGGTGCTGCATTAACAATAATGAAGGCGACAAGCGCCATAAAAACAGCCAAATATTTTGAACTATTATTTAAAATCATTTTGCAGTGTCCTTTTTATCATCATCCAGGAATTTAGAAATAAACTGACCAATTAATTTTTCCAGCACTAATGAATCCTGAGTCAATTTAATTTCGGAGCCTTGTTGTAATGTGTTCGGTTTGCAATCGTTTTTAGCTGACTCATCTATCCTGATTTCACCACTATCATCTAAAGAAATTTCTTCGCAATCATTTGAACCTGCACCAGGTTCCAGACCAATATATTTTTCACCCAACAAACCGGCCGTATAGATACTGGCAGATGAATCATCCGGCAAGGTGTTATATTCCCCTTCTATTTCCATTGTAACCAACGCACTTAAACGTTGTTTATCAAACTCGATAGCTTTAACCCGCCCGATACGTACCCCTGACATAGTTACCGGTGAACGCACCTTAAGACCACTAATATCTTCAAAGTAGGCGGTAACATCGTAGCCACTATCTGAATTATAGGTACTTAAATTACTCACTTGCATTGCCAGCATAAACAATGCGGCAATACCCGCAGCAACAAACAGCCCCACCCATATTTCTGTGATACGTGTTGTCATTTGCTTTTCTCCTGAAACGAACCTTAATTAGTTAAACATAAGTGCGGTTAAAATAAAGTCTAACCCTAAAATAGCCAGTGATGAATGTACCACTGTTCGAGTAGTGGCTCGGCTAACACCTTCAGACGTAGGGATCGCATCATAACCTTCAAAAATTGCAATCCATGTCACCACAAAACCAAACACAATACTTTTTATTACACCATTATAAATATCTTCATAGAGATCAACGCTGGCCTGCATTTGTGACCAGTAAGCACCCTCGTCCACACCAAGCAAACCAACTCCCACAAAATAGCCGCCAAGCACACCCACTGCGCTAAACATAGCAGCCAGCAATGGCATTGAAATAAAACCTGCTAAAAAACGTGGTGCGAGTATTCGCCGAATGGGATCGACCGCCATCATTTCCATTGCAGACAATTGTTCGGTGGCTTTCATTAAACCAATTTCAGCGGTAAGCGCCGAGCCCGCTCGTCCCGCAAATAACAACGCCGTTACAACCGGCCCTAACTCCCGTACTAAAGTCAAAGCCACCATCACGCCTAATGATTCTTCTGCACCAAAATCAACCAGGGTATTATAGCCTTGCAAGCCCATGACCATACCAACAAAAAAACCGGAGACCACAACAATAAGAAGTGACAACACACCAACAGAGTAAAGTTGTTGAATAATTAAACGTGGGCGAAAATAGAGTGCAGGCTGGCCTTTCAATACATCAACAATAAGAATATGGCCACGACCCAGACGCTGAAAAAATTCCAGAGCTTTATGCCCAAGAGATTGAAGCTGATTTATCATATATTAAGGTCGTCTGTATAAGGTTGAGATTGAAAATGAAATGGCACAGGGCCATCAGGCTTGCCATTCATAAATTGCTGCGCCCATTCAGAATCGGATCTGGCTAAATCTTCAGTTGTACCATGCGCCACGACTTTACCACCCGATAACAGATAAATGTAATCAGCAATGGATGATGCTTCTTCAATATCGTGGGAAACCACCACACTGGTTAAACCCAGCGCATCATTCAGGTTGCGAATTAAACGTACCAGCACCCCCATTGAAATGGGATCCTGGCCGGTAAAGGGTTCATCATACATAATCATCATCGGGTCAAGCGCAATCGCGCGCGCCAACGCAACCCGTCGCGCCATCCCACCAGACAATTCAGCCGGCATTAAATCACGTGCCCCACGCAAACCTACCGATTGCAGCTTCATCAAAACAAGGGTGCGAATAAGTTCATCGGAAAGATTGGTATGTTCACGAATAGGGTAAGCCACGTTCTCAAACACATTTAAATCAGTAAGTAAGGCACCGTTTTGAAATAACATACCCATACGTTTGCGCAACTCATACAAGCGACGGTGACCTAATGTTGTCACTTCTTCACCATCGACAACAATCGAACCTTCCATCGGTTTTAGCTGCCGACCAATAAGCCGTAACAAGGTTGTTTTGCCAGTGCCACTCGGCCCCATAATCACGGTGATTTTTCCACGCCGAATATCTAGATCCACGCCATCAAAAATCATCCGGCCACCACGGGCAAATTTTAAATTGCGAACTTTAACCAGGGTTTTATTTTCGTCCATACAAATACTTATAGGTGATTTTTATATTGCCACATTGTGCCCTGCATTGAGCTACCTTGCAACGGCTTAAAAAGCATAAAAAGTTAATCCATTATATCATCAACGGTTTTGTACCCACCGCAAGTGGACGGGGAATTTAGATTGATACAAATCACATAATATCCATCATAATGCTGGCATTACGTGTCACTTCGATGCTCGGTGGTAGGCCATCAATAATTAATACATGCTCACGCGATGTATTTTCTAACTTTAATTGTTCGGTAATAATTCTTTTTAACTGTTGTGCAATGGTTTTTTTCTCCTGCCCGCTGTCGCAACGAGTCAGCCATAATGTTGCACCCTCGGGAACAATGACTTCACCATCACCCCGCCAGCACACGCTAATAGCATGCTGTGCACAAAAAGCCACCAACCCGGGTAAATCTGCCGGGTCATCAATATCTAAACATACATTAAAATCATGGCTCAAAGAGGCTAACTGTTCTGCTAATTTTTTGTCTTCAACAAAATCACTCTTTGCACGTACCAGTAAACCACCCATAAAATCTTCAATCTTCGCTAAATATTTTAAACGTGCCTGAATATTATTTTGTGTTATTAAATCCAGTTCGAAAATACACTTAAACCCCTCGGTGGCTTGCTCAATAATTTCATCGATAAGTTGCTCTGCTTCAGATACATCAAGCCATTGCCGTTCCGCTATCAACACCACCGGAAATTCATTTGCATAAAAAGACAAGTACCAGTCCTCTGGCAAGTCTGCAGGGTAAAAAACCTCATTACCCCACTCGGCATGTTGCCAACCGGCTGTTCCAATTAAAATTCGATAATCACGTTGTGACATATTCACTCCATAACTAATAGTGAGACATTGACCAGAACCAACTATACTTGGTCTAAATTGATAACAGCAAGTACAATCCAGACTCATGGCCGATATTCTTCCTTTCAAAAAACCCAAACCCAAAGACAGGCATAAAGGAAAAACCCTGTGCAAAAGTGGCTTTCACAAGTGGAAAATCATTAATAATCCATTTGATGTTAAAAAAGGCAAACTGGTTGCACAATATCAGTGCACACGCTGTGGTGCCACAAAAAATAATGCCCGATGATTCTCTAAAGTTTTGTTCTAGACAACCGTTAAATACAGGTAATACAGCTAGTTTAACCAGAGGGATCTGATGTTTTATCCAGTCAAATGTTACTTAAAAATCATATAAAACAACTGTGCTTTATTTTTTTTCTTAGCGGCATAACAAATTATTGTTATGCCGATATTAAACTGCGTTTTGGCCTTTATGCTTCGGAAAAACCTTCTGATCTAATCAAGAAATTTCAACCAATAATAACGTTAATCGAACAACAATTAACTCAACAACTTAAGCAAACGGTTTCAATAAAAATTAGTATTGCGGCTACCTATGTTATAGGTATTAATCAACTAACCGAATCCAAAGTTGATTTTATGCGAATGGGGCCCGCATCCTATATTATTGCCTATAACAAGAATCCGCAGATTGAAATACTTGTTGCAGAAAGCAAAAATGGCAAAAAAGTATTTAAAGGCATCATTAGCGTAAAACAAAACAGTGCTATCCACTCAATCGCTGATTTGGAAGGGAAAAGCTTTGCCTTTGGTAATGAAAAATCCACCATTGGCCGATACTTATCACAATACTATTTAGCAAAGCGCGGTATTCATGCTAAAGATCTGGCAACATATAAATACTGGGGAAGACACGACAGAGTTGGTGCAGCTATTGCTCTAGGGCTTTCTGATGCAGGCGCACTTAAATCCAGTACCTATGAAAAATTACTCCAGAAAGGTCTGCCACTTCGTAAGTTGGCCGAATTTGATAACGTCACCAAGCCATGGGTTGCTAGCGCTGAATTAAGTACGCCTATAAAGGCAGCTCTGAAAAAAATCTTACTCCGTATAAAAGATACGCAAGTCTTGAAACGACTTAAAAAAGACGGGTTTCTTCCTGCAACTCATCGTGACTATGACTCGATTCGCATCGCCATTGAAAAAAATTCTGAGTTTTTTAATTGATTATTCTAAAGAGTATAATCCTGAACATAAACCATATCGGTCTGCACTCGCCAGACGTACCCCTCAAAGATTGCCAATACAGGTAAAATCACATAACATCGCCATAATAATATTGCAGTACCGCAGTAAAATCATAATCTTAGCCACCAATGGGAATGCCTATGTGTACGTTAAAAACAATAAAATCATTGTTGCTAACATTAACCATTGCATTTACAACAGCGAGTTGTGCATCGGTTAACGGCCCCTCCCCTGACCACGACCCATTTGAATCCTATAACCGCGCAATGTTTGCTTTTAATGATGCGGTTGATCGTGCTGTTGTTAAACCTGTCGCTGCGGCGTACAAAGATTATGTTCCCAGCCCTATACGTACGGGCATTTCCAACTTTTTCAGCAACCTCGGCGATATTCTGGTTGTTCTAAATGATTTACTTCAAGGTAAATTTTCTCAGGCACGTGATGACTCCATACGCGTTATTTACAATACCTTCTTTGGCCTTTTCGGGTTGATTGATGTAGCAACTTACATGGGGCTGCCAAAACACCACGAAGACTTTGGCCAAACACTGGCCGTATGGGGGGTAAGCGATGGCCCTTATCTGGTTTTGCCCCTGCTTGGGCCAAGCACCATTCGTGATACCACCGGCCTGCTGGTGGATGCGCAAGCTGACCCGGTTTATAGCATTAGCGACACCGAAGCCCGCTATGCGACTGTGGGGTTAAAAGCGGTCGATACCCGTGCTGACTTGCTAGGTGCATCCAAAGTGCTGGATCAGGCTGCATTTGACCGTTATGCCTTCTTACGTGATGCTTACCTGCAGCGCCGTAAACACCTTATTTATGATGGCAATCCTCCTCAGGATGAAAACAGCAGGCCAACACCATCCAGCAGCTCAGAAGAAGATCTTTTGCTGGAAGAAGATCTGGAAAAGGCATTACAATAAGCCGCTAAAACCCAGAGCAAGGCTTTTCCAGATAAATACCCGATTGAAGATCCTTTCAAGCCCCCACTAAATTCGAATACAGGAATTCCAATATTTATGCTTATGCAGCTCCTTTACCCTTTATTAGCCATCACCGGCGGATTCTTTGTTTTGTTGTGGGGAGCCGATCGTTTTGTTATGGGTGGAGCTGCCAGTGCCCGTTGTCTGGGCGTATCGCCCATGATCATTGGTCTAACTATTATTGGCTTCGGCACTTCTGCCCCTGAAATACTCGTTTCTATCATCGCGGCGCTCGATGGCGCACCTAATCTGGCCATTGGTAATGCACTGGGTTCCAATATCACCAATATTGCGCTGGTGATTGGTGTAACCGCCATCGTCACTCCGCTGCTGGTTAAGTCCGAGATACT
>VAPM010061682.1_pt1 | contig 15425 bp, 9 predicted proteins | sample 3395091 | NCBI WGS metagenome assembly VAPM01 (sample SAMN08290445, study PRJNA428436) | hydrothermal vent metagenome | isolation source: Deep-sea hydrothermal vent chimney 3 | place: Pacific Ocean: Juan De Fuca Ridge | reverse complement strand
GCGTACATAATATGTGCCAACTTTTCATTATACCCAATATATGAATTATATTTTCCTTTATATTCTTCTTTTAAATCTTCAAGTTGTTTTTCTATTTCTACATTTCCTGAACCCAGTACTAAAATAGATAACTCATTTTTTATTAAGGCTTTTTTGAAAACTTCAGGGAGTAATTCTGCTCCTTTTTCACCTACTAACCTACCAATAAAAATAAATAATGGTTTACTAGAATCTAATTTAAACTGATTGCATAAATACTGCTTGTTTTTCTTTTTTCCTGATTGAGTAGCTGAAATTTTATAGTTTTTAATAAGATATGTATCTGTTTCAGCATTCCAAACTTCAGTATCAATACCATTTAAAACACCCTTACATTTAGATACTTCATGCTCTAAAAGTGATTCTAATCCGTTTGCAGAATAAATTAGTTCGTGCATATAACTTGGAGAAACCGTGGTAACTCTCCAAGCACACTTTATTGCTGCTGCAAGCGGATTTATACTGCTATCCCAATCTAATAATCCAACGTTTTTAAAATTAAATGCAGGAAATAAATTTACTTTATCATGGCTAAACCATCCTTGATATTGAGCGTTATGAATAGTTAAAACAGTAGGAATCATTTTTAAATTATCATATTTAAAACATTGTGACATCATAAAAGGAACAAGCCCTGTATGATGATCATGACAATGAACAATAGTCGGTTTAACTTTCCATGTTAACATCCAATTTAAAGTTGCAATTTGAAATGCTAAAAACCGTTCTGTATCATCATTAGAATATACATATTTCTTATACAGTAGTTTTGGAATATCCACTAAAAATAAATCAAAACCCAAACTATTATTTTTCAATTTTTTAATTGTAAAGGAATAGTTGATTTCACCTAATTGCAATTCACTATCAAAAACAGCTATAAACTTATGCGTATTGGTAAATTTATTATCGTAAAAAGGCATAATTACCTGTGAAGTAATTCCTTTTTTATTTTGATATTTAGGTAAAGAACCTACAACATCAGCCAGACCTCCAACTTTTGCAATTGGGTAACATTCAGCACTGATATGAAGTATTTTCATAGAAACTATTTTAAAGGAAAAAGTTACAAAAAATTCTAATACTAATTCTCTAAAAAAATAATAGTTTTGCTTTTAAATTGAATAAAAAAAAAGGGAAACTTTAAAGTTTCCCTTTTAAAAATTTAAAGTTAAAATTAACTATGCGTTTTCCTTTTTAATTAAGTTAAGTGCAGAACCCTCATTATACCAATCTATTTGGTTTTTATTATAAGTATGGTTCAATTTAATCACATCTTTACTACCATCTTTATGAACAATTTCTAAAGTTAATTGTTTCTCTGGTGCAAATTCATTTAAATCTAGAAAGTTAAATGTATCATCTTCTTGAATCAAATCATATTCAGCTTCCATATCAAAGGTCAAACCTAACATTCCTTGTTTTTTAAGGTTAGTTTCATGAATACGAGCAAATGATTTTACAATAACTGCAACTACTCCTAAATTTCTAGGTTCCATTGCTGCATGTTCACGAGAAGAACCTTCTCCATAATTATGATCTCCTACTACTATTGAAGGAATTCCTGCACTTTTATAAGCTCGTGCCGTATCTGGCACTGTACCAAATTCTCCTGTCAATTGATTTTTAACTTTATTAGTTGCTCCACCAAAAGCATTTACTGCTCCAATTAACATATTGTTAGATATATTATCTAAATGTCCACGGTAACGTAACCAAGGCCCAGCCATTGAAATATGGTCTGTTGTGCATTTTCCAAAAGCTTTAATTAATAATTTTGCTCCTTTAATTTCATTTCCAATTGGTTTAAATGGAATTAATAATTGCAATCTTTCAGAATCTGGACTTACTTCTATTTTAACGCTGCTTCCGTCTTTTATTGGTGCTACATAACCTGGATCATCAACATCAAATCCTTTAGGAGGTAATTCAAATCCTGTTGGTTCTTCTAAAATAACTTCTTCTCCATTTCTATTGATTAATTTATCCGTTAATGGATTAAAATCTAATTTACCTGAAATTGCCACTGCAGCCACCATAGAAGGCGATGCAACAAAAGCATGGGTATTTGGATTACCGTCAGCTCGTTTTGAAAAATTTCTATTAAAAGAGTGAACGATGGTGTTTTTTTCTTCTTTTTCTGCTCCTTCTCTAGCCCATTGACCTATACATGGACCACAAGCGTTTGTAAATATTTTCGCATTTAAATCTTCAAATATTTGTAATAATCCATCTCGTTCAGCAGTATAACGCACTTGTTCTGAACCTGGATTTATACCAAATTCAGCTTTAACTTCTAAATTTTTATCAACGGCTTGTTTTGCTATTGAAGCTGCCCTAGATAAATCTTCATAAGAAGAGTTGGTACAAGAACCTATTAATCCCCATTCTACTTTTAATGGCCAACCATTTTTTGTTGCTTTTTCAGTCATTTCACCAACTGGAGTAGCTAAATCTGGAGTAAAAGGTCCATTTAAATGTGGTTTTAATTCTGATAAATTGATTTCAATAACTTCATCAAAATATTGCTCAGGATTTTCATATACTTCTGCATCACCAGTTAAATAAGATGCTATTTTGTTTGCTTCATCAGCAACTTCATTTCTATCAGTTGCTCTTAAATAACGTTCCATAGAATCATCATAACCAAAAGTAGAAGTGGTAGCTCCAATTTCAGCTCCCATATTACAAATAGTACCTTTACCTGTGGCAGAAATAGATTTAGCTCCTTCTCCAAAATATTCTACAATTGCACCAGTGCCTCCTTTTGCAGTAAGTATTCCTGCAACTTTTAAAATAACATCCTTAGGTGCAGTCCAACCAGAAAGTTTTCCTGTCAATTTTATACCAATTAATTTAGGAAATTTTAGTTCCCAAGGCATACCAGCCATTACATCTACAGCATCTGCTCCACCAACACCAATAGCAACCATACCCAAACCTCCTGCATTTACAGTATGTGAATCAGTACCTATCATCATTCCACCTGGAAAGGCATAATTTTCTAATACTACTTGATGAATAATTCCTGCTCCTGGTTTCCAAAAACCAATTCCATATTTATTAGAAACTGATGCTAAAAAATTAAAAACTTCACTACTATTGTTTAATGCAGTTTGCAAATCTTTACTAGCACCCATTTTAGCTTGAATTAAATGGTCACAATGTACAGTTGTAGGTACGGCAACTTTATTTTTACCAGCTTGCATAAATTGTAATAACGCCATTTGAGCGGTAGCATCTTGACAAGCAATTCTATCTGGAGCAAAACCTACATAATCTTCACCTCTTTTATATGCTTGTTTTGAGTTTCCTTCCCATAAATGGTTATATAATATTTTTTCTGCCAAAGTAAGTGGTTTTCCAGCCATCTTTTTAGCTATATCAACACGTTCTGTCATACGAGCATAAACGTCTTTAATCATATCTATATCAAATGCCATATCTATATTATTTAGTTTATTAATTTGTGAGTTCAAATCTACAAAAATTTGAACTATTTTTAAAGATAATTGGCATAATCCTAAATAAGTTATTAATGCTTTAATATTTCTATTAAAATTTAGCTATTTATCAAAAAATAGCTCCAAACATGGTTAAATTTTAATAAAAATGTAGTTAGAATAAAAAAGTAGGTCTGTAAGCCGGATTCTGTATTTCAAGAAAATGAAATCCTTATCATTTATCTAGACTTTAAATTGCTCTAAAGTTCAATCTGCCTACCCCTTGAAATAAAGCGAGTAACTTTAAAATTTCAATATACATGGCATTGCACCGCATAGAGTTTACCTGGTTTCACTACAGCCGAACTGTACTTGCTTTCTGTTGCACTAGTCCTCAACTTTCGCTGGACGGATGTTATCCGCTATACTACTCTGTGGTGTCCGGACTTTCCTTTCCGATAAACGGAACGATAAGGCGACCTACTTTTAATTTGGCAAAAATACGTTATTAATTGCTACAAAAAAACCCACTCATAGTATGAGTGGGAAAATTGCTATGAAAAAGAAAAAGTGTTATTAGATAATAACCTAATAACACTTCAAATATAATTTTTTTATTGATTAATTTAAAGAAAAAAATATTTTTTTTACGAAAACATGTCTTTTACTTTTTCAAAAAAGGATTTATCATTTGCAGATGGATTTGGAGCGAAATTTTCATCATCTATCATCTTGTCAAAAAATTGCTTTTGTTCTTTTGATAAATTTTGTGGAGTCCAAACATTAATATGTACTAATAAATCTCCATTACCATAACTTTCAATACTTGGCAAACCTTTTCCTCGTAATCTTAATATTTTACCAGATTGAGTTCCTGGCTCTATTTTAATTTTTACTGTTCCTGTAACTGTAGTAATATTTTTAGAAACTCCCAATACCGCTTCTGAAAAATTAATATATAAATCATGATGTAAATTGGTACCCTCACGTTTTAAAGTTGCATGCTCTAATTCTTCAATAACAACAATTAAATCTCCATCAATAGAATTATTTCCAGGGGCTGCATTTCCTTTTCCATTAACTTTTAACTGAACACCTTCTGTTACACCTGCAGGAATTTTAATAGAGACGGTTTCTTCTTTTTGAACTAAACCGCTACTATCTGCATTTTTAGGTTTTTTATCTAATACTTCTCCTGCACCATGACAAGTTGGGCAAGTACTTGCCGTTTGCATTCTACCTAAAATAGTATTAGTTACACGCATTACTTGTCCGTTACCATTACAAGTAGAACAAGTTTTAAAAGTAACACCTTCAGCTTTTACTTTTCTATGGACTTTAACTTTCTTTTCAACCCCGGTAGCAATTTCTTCTAAAGTTAGTTTAACTCTAATTCTTAAATTGCTTCCTTTAACTCTTGCTCTTCCTCTTGAAGAGCCACCAAAACCACTGAAGCCTCCACCACCACCAAAAGCACCGCCAAAAATATCTCCAAATTGACTGAATATATCATCCATATTCATATGTCCTCCTTGGAAACCTCCTCCTGCACCACCTTCAAAAGCAGCATGACCATATTGATCGTAGCGTGCTTTTTTATTTGGATCACTTAATATTTCGTAGGCTTCTGCTGCTTGCTTAAATTTTTCTTCAGCACTTTTATCTCCTGGATTTTTATCTGGATGATATTTTATGGCTTTTTTTCGGTATGCTTTTTTTATTTCGGCAACAGTCGCTGATCTGGTAATTTTTAAAACTTCGTAATAATCTACTTTCATATCTCTAAACTATTGTCCAACAACTACTTTTGGATATCTTATTATTTTATCTCCTAATTTATATCCTTGTTCAATAACATCAATGATTTTACCTTTTAAATCATCTGATGGTGCTGGAATTTGAGTGATTGCTTCATGTAATTCTACATCAAAAACATCCTCAGCCTTTACTTCCATTTCAGTTAATCCTTTTTGAGCTAAAGAATTTCTAAGTTTATTATTAATAAGTTCCATTCCTTTTAATAACTCAGAATCATCAGACTTTTTAATTTCTGCCAAACCCCTTTCAAAATCATCCAAAATTGGTAATAGAACTGTCATTAATTCCTCACTGGCAGTTTTAAATAATTCAATACGCTCTTTTGAAGTTCGTTTTTTATAATTTTCAAATTCAGCAAACAAACGTAAAAATTTATCTTTTTCTTTAGATAATTCTCCTGTAAGCTGATCTTCAACACTAATTTCAGTAGTTTCTTCTATAAACTCTTCTTTATGATTTTCTTTTTTATGTTCCTTCTTTTTACTCATATCTTTTCTTAAAAAAAATTCATTTTAGTAGTAGCAATTTTTTTGCCAATTTAAAATAAATGACATTATGACATTAAAAAAAATCTCGATTAATCGAGATTTTAAATACATTGTTCAGTTCTTGTAATTTTAGCTCCAATGGCTCTAAGCCTTTCATCTATATTTTCATAACCTCTATCTATTTGTTCAATATTATGAATGGTGCTTATTCCTTTGGCTGAAAGTGCAGCAATTAATAAAGAAATTCCAGCTCTAATATCTGGGGATGTCATGGTTGTACCTTTTAAACTAGATTCGTGATTCAAACCAATAACTGTGGCTCTATGAGGATCACAAAGGATTACTTTTGCTCCCATATCAATAAGTTTATCTACAAAAAATAATCGACTTTCAAACATTTTCTGATGGACTAAAACACTACCTTTCGCTTGTGTAGCGACTACTAAAACAACACTTAATAAATCTGGAGTAAAACCTGGCCAAGGAGCATCAGCAATAGTTAAAATGGAGCCATCCATAAAATTTTGGATTTCATAATTTTCTTGCTGTGGAATAAATATATCATCTCCTTTTTGTTCTAATTTAATTCCTAATTTTTTAAATACTGTAGGAATTAACCCTAAATTGTTCCAACTAACATCTTTAATGGTTAATGATGATTTTGTCATAGCTGCCATACCAATCCAGCTTCCAATTTCAATCATATCGGGTAAAACTTTATGGTTACAACCATTTAATTTTTTTACGCCATTTATGCTAAGTAAATTGGATCCAACACCAGAAATGTTAGCACCCATAGTATTTAGCATTTTACATAATTGTTGAATGTAAGGCTCGCAAGCTGCATTATATATTGTGGTTATTCCTTTTGCTAAAACTGCAGCCATAATAATATTTGCAGTACCTGTTACTGATGCTTCTTCTAAAAGCATGGAAGTTCCAACTAATTCATCAGCTTCAACACCATAAAATTTTTCATCGCGGTTATATCTAAATGTGGCTCCTAGTTTTATAAATCCTTCAAAATGGGTGTCTAATCTTCTACGACCAATTTTATCTCCTCCTGGGCGAGGAATATACCCTTTTCCAAAACGTACTAATAATGGGCCAACAATCATTATTGAACCACGCAAGGAACTTCCATCACGTTTAAAATCGTCAGACTCTAAATAATTTAAATTTATTTCATCTGCTTTAAAAGAATAGGTGTGTTCATCTATTTGTTTGATTTTAACGCCTAATTCCTTTAAAATAAAAATTAATTTATTAACATCTCTTATATTAGGAATATTACTGATTACAACTTCTTCATTAGTTAATAAAACAGCACAAATCACTTGTAACGCCTCATTTTTAGCTCCTTGAGGTGTAATGCTACCATTTAATTTATGACCTCCTTCAATAACAAATGTTGCCATACTATTTTTTTGAGTAGTTATATTTTTTGTTTTTTTGGTATTGTTGTTTGGTATTAGTCTTTCTTTTTCGCAATAAATTTCTACTTTCTGCTAATTCTTCATGTAATGGTTCTAAATCTATTTTTCCATTAGACAAATCCATTAAATGTTTATAAATTACCGCATCATCTACCGTATCTTTATTCCAATTTAAATAGCATTTTTTCATATGATTTGCAATTGCAAAATATAATGCTTCACGTTGTTCACCTTCCTCCCACGTTAAAGCAGTATCAATCATAGTTTGAATATTGGTTCCGTAGAACTTATATTTTGTAGCTGATTTTGGATATGCTAATGGCTCTGGTTTTTCATCAAAAACTTCTTTAGTTATTTTACCAAAAGGTGGTGTTACGTTCAATTTAAAATCAGATATTATAAATAATTGATCCCAAAGTTTGTGTTTAAAATCTGGAACATCTCTTAAATGAGGTTGAAGATTTCCCATAACATCTACTATTGCTTTTGCCATTTTATCTCGTTCAGCATCATCTTCTATTTTTATGCAATAATCTATCAATTTTTGAATATGCCTTCCGTATTCTGGAATAATTAAATGCGGCCTATCTGAATTGTATTCTAAATCAAATTCCATCTATCTATTTCTATTTTTATTTTATGCAAATTACAACTTAAAAATTGGTTTTACAATGCCTTTTAGCTAATTATTGTAAGCTTTGCAAATTGTAATAATAATTTTTTTAATCCGACTGAAGCAAACTTAATTTCTGCTTTTTTATTAGCTCCTGTACCTTCTAAATTAATCACTTCTCCTTTACCAAACTTGGCATGTACAACTATATTGCCTACTACAATTGCATTATCAAATAAATTATTATTTTGAATAGTAGCATTTGTAACTTTTTTTAGGTTTTTAGGTGGATTAAATTTTAAGCTTGGTGTTTCTGTTTTTGGTATTTGTTTTTTTATAGGATTTCTTTGAATAGGTTTTTTAAAACGAATTTTATTTTGTGGTACACTTCCAAAAATATCTTCATTTATAAATTTGTTTTGCTGAAAATGTACTTTTTTCACTTTTAAATACTCTAAAAATTCTTCATCAATTTCTTCTAAAAATCTACTAGGCTCACAATCTATTAATTTTCCCCAACGATATCTTGTTTGTGCATAACTTAAATAGGCTTGTTTTTCTGCTCTTGTTAATGCTACATAAAATAAGCGTCGTTCTTCTTCCAATTCGCTTCTGGTATTCATACTCATTGCGGAAGGAAATAAAGTTTCTTCTAAACCAACAATATATACAAATGGAAATTCCAGTCCTTTTGCTAAATGAATGGTCATTAAAGCTACTCTTGGAGCATCATCTTTTTTATCACTATCAAAGTCTGTAGCTAATGCAACATCTTCTAAAAAAAAGGACAAGGAATCTTCTTCTTCTTTTTCTTTTTGTACTTCAATAAAATCTTTAATTCCATTTAATAATTCCTGGATATTTTCAACTTTACTTACACCTTCAGGAGTTCCATCTTTTTCTAAATCTCTTATTAATTGTGTTTGTTTAACTACAAAATCAGTAATTTCAAAAGCATTTTTGGTTTTTGCTTCAATTTGAAAATGTTGAATCATATTAACAAAATTGGAAAGTTTTGTTTTTACGCCGGCATTTAAATTTATATCAATTTTATATATATTTTGAATGATTTCAAAAATAGATTTTTTATAATGATTTGCCGCAACAGATAATTTATCCATAGTGGTATTACCTATTCCACGTGTAGGATAATTGATTACTCTTTTTAATGCTTCTTCATCATTTTGATTTACCAATAAACGTAAATAAGCTAAAGTATCTTTTATCTCTTTTCGTTGATAAAAAGATAATCCTCCGTAAATTTTATACTTAATATCTTTTTTTCGTAAAGCATCTTCGATAGCTCTTGATTGTGCATTGGTACGATACAAAATTGCAAAATCAGAATTTTTTAATTGCAAATTCATCGCATTTTCAAAAATAGAATTAGCTACAAATCTACCTTCATCTGCTTCTGTATAAGTTTGCATTACTTTTACTTTTGTACCTCTATCATTATCGGTCCAAACTTGTTTATCTAATTTTGTTTTATTTTTTGCAATTACGCTATTTGCAGCTTCTACAATGTTTTTTGTAGAACGATAATTTTGTTCTAGCTTAAATACAGAAACCTTATCATAATCGCGTTGAAAATTTAATATATTTTGAATATTTGCTCCACGGAAAGCGTAAATACTTTGCGAATCGTCACCAACTACACAAATATTTTGAAAACGATCGGCTAAAGCTCTAACAATCAAATACTGAGAATGATTGGTATCTTGATACTCATCCACCAAAATATATTTAAATCTATCTTGATATTTTGCTAAAACTTCAGGAAACCTTGTTAAAACTTCATTTGTTCGTAGTAGTAAATCATCAAAATCCATAGCTCCAGCTTTAAAACATCTATCTACATATTGTTGATAAATTTCACCCATTTTTGGTCGTTGAGCCATTTTATCTGCCAAAATTAAATCAGTATCATTATAATATGCTTTAACTGTAATTAAACTATTTTTTAAGGAAGAAATTCTGCTTAGAACCTGCTTTGGTTTGTATTTTTCTTTATCTAATTGCATTTCTTTAATGATGGAAGAAAGTAACCGGACAGCATCTTGCGTATCATAAATAGTGAAATTTGAAGGGAACCCTAAATGATGACCTTCTGAACGTAAAATTCTTGCGAAAACGGAATGAAAGGTTCCCATCCAAAGATTTTTAGATTCAGAATCGCCAACAACCGTTGCAATCCTATTTTTCATTTCTCGTGCAGCTTTATTGGTAAAAGTCAACGATAAAATATTGAAAGGATCAATACCTTGCTTCATTAAATGAGCAATTCTATAGGTTAAAACACGTGTTTTACCAGAGCCTGCTCCAGCAATAATAATCATTGGACCATCTTTATGTAAAACGGCAGCTTTTTGAGATTCGTTAAGATTTTCTAAGTAAGTATTCACAGGAATTCGATAAAATTCAAAAGTACTATTCCAAATTAAGTTAAACAATAAAAGTTATTGACAAACTCCTTTACTATTTAGCTCCTTTTCTTTAACAACTGAGGGAGAAAAACAAAAAATAAGCCAATAACCAACAACATACTAAAAATTAGCATTTCAATATTGTAAAATTTTAACGATTTGAATTTAGATAAAAATAAAAAACCTTGATAAAAGAGTAAAAATTCAGTACCTACAATACCTGTTAAAAAAGTTGCTAAACCAATTTTTGAAATTATATTTTTTATTGATATTTTTTTAATTTGAATTAACAATACAATTAAAAAAACAGTCATAAACCCTAAAGTAAATAAATGTAAATAACCAATTATAAAATAATGTTTTAGAGCTAGTGATTTTATAACTATATATGGAAAAGCTGATGCAATTTGAAAAATGATTTTAAAGACATAAGCTCCTAATAAAAATTTTAAAAGTAGTTTTGAAAAATAGTTCCATTTTAATTCACCAAAAACTTCTCTCATAATATTCAATAGATAATACAATGAAATTAGTTGTAAAATAGCTGCAAAAAATCCTACATAATTAAATACTAAAGATACTTTACTCCATAAAATAGATAATGCATACGCCGGAACACAAGCAATATTTAAAAAGATAAAAAATCTGTATTGATTTTGTTTAGAAATAATTAGCTGCTGATTTTCAAAAAGTTTAAACAACAAACCAAAAAGCACAAAAACAAAATAGCCATTATATAAAAAATGAAGGTAAAAATAAATGGTATTAAAATACAAAGTAGATTTCCCTTGAGTTACAATTACAAATGCTAAAAACCAAGTTGCTAAACTAGATAAAAGATAATAATAAATTCCATATTTAATTAATTTTACGGGTACATTATTACCTTTAATATTTTTTAGTAATTGAAAAGATATTACATAACTTGTTACTCCAAAAACAGAAAGAAGCACAATTGATATAGCTTTATAACCAACTAAAAGAAAGCTTATTAACATTAAAGATAGCGTAATTATAACGATACTAATTGAGAAACTATAAATTTTTAATGATGCTAGTTTTTCTTTAATAAATAAATGATTAATTAAAAGTAACGAAGCCAAATATCCCCAACCTAAAAAAGCAACATGAGAATGAGCTTGTAAAATATTTTTATAGTTTATTAATTTACTTGGAAAAGTAAAATTCCACCTAATAATTAAACCATAAAAAGAGGCTATTAAAAATAAAATTATAGCAGAGTTAAATAAAATATCTTTCTTTTTATTAAAAATCATTTTGCAAGATTACACAATTTCAAATTAATTAATTCACTACTTTATACTAAACATAAAAAAAGGCTTCAAAAAGAAGCCTTTAAAAAATAACATAATTCGAGTAATTATTTTTTGAATTTATAAGTTACACCTACCATTATCAAATCAGTTTTCATAGAATAACTAACGCTTGTTCCAGGAATTGCTCCATAAGGATTTGTTTGTGAAGCTAATAGAGGATTTAATAAAGGTCCACTTGTATCATCTTTTCCACTAGTTCCGTGGTGATAAACACCATTTAACATTAGGTTATCAGTAATTGGATAACTAAATCCGAATTGAAAAGCATTTTTAATAACCGCAGTTGCAGGGCTTGAAAAGAAAGCTAATTGTGGATCAATTGGATTACTACTATAAGTGTATCCGACTCTTAAAGGTAATTTTTTAATTCCTTTGTATTGAATACCCGCTGATAATATATTAATGTTATTCCATCCAAAGCCTTTTACTGAACCTGTATTTGTCCAACCTTTTTCTGCAAAGCCTTCAGTATTTTCATAATCTACATTTCTATAATCAACTGCAAGATCAAATGTTTCGTTTGAATAACCTAAACCAACGGAGAAAATTGCAGGATAATTCATTTTAAAATCTACACCTGGTGCAGCTGAACCATCTAAATAAGTGTTATTAAAACTTAAATCACCAAATTGTTGTTCCGTTTTGTATGAAACCCCTAATTTAATACCACCATCTGAATGATAAAACAAACCAAATTGAGCACCAAAACCAATAGCTGAAGCTTTGTCAGACACAGGATAACCTAATGTCATACTTGGAGAAGCTAATGGATTAGGTTCTAATTGTAATGCTGCATAATTTACAGTAGGTTCAATACCAATTGAAAAATTATCAGTAATTTCATACGCCCAAGTTAAACCTACTTGCAATAACATATAATCAGATTTTAATTGTCCAAAACCATTTGCTTGTTGTGGATAATTAATAGGGTTTGAATTAATTGTTGGGTTAAAGCTTGAACTTAAAGGATTATTAGCTTCTTCTGGAAAAGTTACTCCAAAACCACTAATACCAAATGCAGAAACACCAAAGGTATGTTTGCTACCTTCTTTACCCCAAACCATTGCTAAAGCTGGCATTGGAGAAACAGGTCTTGTATCTAAAGTTGTTCCTGAAACTGCAGGAGAACCAGGACCCATTGCTCCAGCTGGTAAACTTGAACTTAATTCAGGAGATGAAAAGAAAATACCTATGTTAAAATCTAATATTTTACTATCAAATACTGAGATAGATGCTGGGTTCCATTGTAAAGCACCGCTAATATCTAATGGTTGTGCAGTTGCTGCTCCACCCATAGACATATTTACGGCACCAACACCTTGCATAACATGACCTGCTTGTGCAAAAATTGCAGATGTAAATAATACTACTACTAATCTTAATAAATTTTTCATAATTCTAATAATTAATTAATGTTCTTTTTTATTTGTAACAAATATGACTTTTTAGCTAAATTATTTTTTATAAATGTTACAGGGACAAAATTAAATTGTTTTAAAATCAAATTCACTGATATTTATCAGTATTATTAACAAAAATTGAAATATTTATAATAAATTTGAACTTAATTTTCACATTATATGTTATTTATCCAAAATATTGAATTATCAAAAATTATAGAATTATTAAGTTATACCATTCCATCTGCCATAACTGGTTTGGTTGCCTATTATTTTTTTAGACTTTATACTACTAATGAAACTCAAAAAATGAGGCTTACTCTGCTTCAAAAGAACAAAAAAGCTACGTTAGCTATTAAACTACAAGCATTTGAACGAATGACTTTATTTTTAGAGCGAATAAATCTTCAAAAATTAATTGTACGTGTTTCCTCAGTAAATAATGATAAGGGTGCTTACGCTATAAGTCTAATTGAGACTATTGAAAAAGAATTTGAACACAATTTAGCTCAACAGATTTACATTTCTGATGATAGTTGGGATGCAATAATTGCTTCAAAAAATGCAACAATTTATATTATTAGAACAAGTTTAAACTTAAAGGATATAAAAACTGCACAAGAATTACGTGAAAAAATTATAGAAAGTACCACTTCTAATCCTTCACCTTCTTTATCTGCATTAAAAATTTTAAAAAATGAAATACGAGAAATAATTTAAAAGCTGGCAAAATTTGCCAGCTTTTAGGTTTGCGTTAAAATTTAAAATCTAAACCAATTTTAAAATTTCTTCCTTTTGTGGTATAACCAATAGTTTCAACATAATTTTTATTAAATATATTATTAACTTGAACAAAAAGCGATAACGTGTTTTTAATTAATTTATGACTTCCATAAAAATCTACCAAGCTATATCCGGCAATATTTATATTACTTCCGCTTCCCCATTGATCAAAATAAGTTCGCTTGGATGTATTTTTAAACTGTAAAGATAAATAGGTATTTTTAAGAGTAGAAGTTTCCAATAGTGCTGTAAATTTATTTTTAGGAATATAATCTAAATCTGAGCTTTTGTAAGTGTAAGCATATCCTAATTTAAAAGTAACTTGTTTAAGTGGCTCAAAATCTAAATTTGCTTCTACACCTTTTGCATTTGTAGTTGAGTTTTCATTTGAATATTTAATAAAATCTGGCAAAATAATTGCATTTTTTTCTTCACGATAAAAATAAACCATTGAAAAATCTATTTTGTTTTGTATTTCAAATTCAAATCCTCCTTCTGTTGTTTTATTTTCTTCTGGTTTTAAATCAACATTTCCATACTGTGAAAAAAGTTGATAGGTGCTTGGAGCAATAAATGCTGTACTATAGGATGAAATTAATTTCAATCTTTTGGTAATATTATAAGAAGGATTAATTTCATACACCCAATGATTTCCGTATTCACTATGATTATTTAAACGTGTACCAATACTTAAATTAAATCCATTTAAACTATTGTATATCAATGTTGTATATGCGTCAAAAATAGTATAGTTAGCTAATTTATCATCAATGTTTCCATAAGGTGAATTAGTATTATTTTCTTGTTTTTGATAGGTTAAACCTGTGATAAACTGAAATCTACTTGCTATTTTATAATTATTTATCAAATCAACATAATACGTTTTTCCTGTATATTCAAAATGATCTGTGGCATTTGTCCAACTATTAAAACTATCAAACATTCTATCTATTTTATTATAGGAAGCGATTGTTTTTAACATTCCTTTTTTATACTTAAAATTTGAGATAACTCCAACTCTAACTTGTTTATTAGTACCGTTATTAATATCAGAATCCGCAAATGCTCCTGCATCATAATTATAATTATTTTTATCATAATTTCCGAATAAATTTACTTTAAAGTTAGACGTAAATGAATATCCAAAATTCATATAAGAATTTGTGGTTAAAAATTTATCTTTTTCAAAACTTGTTGGGCTATTTTCATCACTTGCTTCTGACAATCCGTTTGTTAAAGAAGTACTAAGTGTTGCCAAATAATTAAATTTATTTAAAGTTCCATTTACAGAAACATTTTGTTCAAAATTATGTAAATTTAGTTTTGAATTTTTAGAAGAATTATTAGTTCCGGTAGAAGTTTGATAATTTAAAGCAATTGGTTTTTTAGATGATTTTTTTAAAATAATATTAATTACACCAGTTGCAGCTCCAGAACCATAAAGCGTACTTGCAGCACCATTCATAATTTCAATAGATTCAACTTGATTTAAAGTAAGTAAACGTAAATCAAAAGTAGTAGCAATTCCTGAAGGATCATTTACAGGAACTCCATCTATCAACACTAAAACCTGACGATCTCTTCCTCCTCGTATATAAATACTTTTATTTTTTCCAGCGGCACTATTTACTCCGTTTATTTC
>VAPM010365994.1_pt1 | contig 15437 bp, 23 predicted proteins | sample 3395091 | NCBI WGS metagenome assembly VAPM01 (sample SAMN08290445, study PRJNA428436) | hydrothermal vent metagenome | isolation source: Deep-sea hydrothermal vent chimney 3 | place: Pacific Ocean: Juan De Fuca Ridge | reverse complement strand
GAAGAGCATTAAAACAGCCAAGCATTTTGGCAGGGACTTTGTTGATAGCGTTGAAAAAGTAAGGACACGACAGTTGCGTGAGATTATTGCGATTTCTAAAATTGCAGGACAGAAGACTTCACAGTTGGTTGAGCGTGCATTAGACGAAACGATAGATTGGCGTAAACTTGATGATAAAGAATTTATAGAATTTGTGTCGGAGCTTACAGATATTTCTCAACAGGCAGTTGGAAAAGAATTGGTGCGAATAGATATATATAAAATTATTGCAGAAAATAAGTTAAATAAAATAGACAACTTACGCATAGTTTTGGGCTACCCAAAGGTCAAGAATATGACAAAGGTACAGTTAAAGAATTTTAAGGAGATATTAAATAAATATAAAGAGGGTGACACATTTCTATCCCAAGGTCTCCTAAACACAATAGACAATACAGATTGGGCAGGTGTGCGAACTATACGAGAGCTTGCAGAAAAAGTTGACTTACCTGTTGGGGAAGTGGAGTCATTGTACCCTACAAAGATTGACGAGACTTTACCCGACTACAATCTATCAAAGAAAAACCCTTACTATGGTTTTGTTGTTGAGCTTAAAACAAAAGAACTAGCACTTGGACGCAAAAAATATGTAGAGTTTAAAATAGAAAACGAAGAACTACTTACTAAAGCTCGCAAATCAAGAAGAAAGAATATGACTTTTATTAAGAAAGTTATAGATGTTCTAGTGCCAACTGACGAGCTTATTGTTGATTATATGGAAATTGACAAAACAAAAGAAGATAAAGTTACAAAATATCTAAAAGACAACCCTTTAACGAAAGAGGAATTAGAATATGCAAAATTTTTAGAATACAAGTTCGGAGACGCACGAGTGTATCTTGAGAGGGTGGAGGCAATGACGACAAGGTTTGGAAACCAAAACTATGTTACTCATTTAAGGAAAGGTTTTTTGGAAAGTATAAAAAATAACGATGTTAAAACAGCATTTAAGCAGATGTTTTCAAACTGGTCAGATGAAAAACAAATGGCAGAAATTTTGGCTGACACTCAAGGTATATTAAAGTTGAGTAAGTTTTTCTCAAAAACACTCTTTAGAACGGGAGAAATGCTTAACAGTCAAAACCTAGGAAGAATATCAAACGAATACTTTAAGGGATACTATACCAAAGTTGCACTTGACGCTATTATGCCAAAGGCTGTTGCGGTTGCTCAAATGCTTGACGACACAAAGGTTCAAACTGAAACAGGTCTTGTACAAGGACGTAAAATGAGAAACTTTATTGTAGATTATTTGAATACAGCAAAAGGACGTAAGAAAGAGCTTCTAGTCCCACAAGGAAGTATTGTAGACAAAGTAATATCTGGTATTGTTGTAGCAATATATGTTAAGTTTCTCGCATACGCCATAGCAATCAATGTTGTTTCTTTTTTGGGAGAATTTTCTGCAAACTTTTCAAATATGAATTGGACACAACGTAAAAATATGTTGACTAGGTTAATGGGCTTGTTTGGAAAAAAGAAACTTTGGGACAGTGCTTTAGGTATAACAGGAGAAAGCCCAGTTCGTGAAGTATTAGACCAAGGTAATACTATTGTTGAAGTGCTATATACTCTTGGTTTCATTGGTTTTTCTAGTGCTAGATATACAAACGACAAATTATATTTACTTGGAGTAGCAACTAAAGAAGAATATGAGGCAGGCTCGTTTACAAAAGAGCGTATCGGGGAGTTGGATTTGCTTATGAGTAAAACAAGGGTGCGACCAAATAAAGCTTCAATAGCAGGCTCTTCAGTTGAATCAAAAACTATAAAAATATTTTACGGTTGGTCATTGCCTATTATATTTTCAGCAGTGAATGATATTAAAACATTTGTAAATAGTAAAGGAAAAAATAAAGAAAGCGGAATGAATATAGTAAGAGTTATGGAAGGAGCTGTGTTTGCTTATTTCTTAGTCTTACTTTTACAAGCACTAAAGCCAGAAAAATGTGATAGTACAGATAAATACAGTGTAACCTGTCAGATATTTAATAAAGCAAATAGAGAGGTAAACTTTTTATTCCAAGCTTTCACTTCACCTTTTAGTAAAGACAGCCGAGGAGAAGTCCGTATACCATTTGTATTTTACAGTCAGTTATTACAGTTTGCTACAGCACTTGCTAACTTTGGAGAGCAATACAAAAAAGACGGATATGGTTTTGAAATAGGAGAAGATAAGGGTGTAAGAAAAATGAAAAGATTTGTAACCCCTACTGCGTTAGGGCAGTTTGGTATTGGTTTTGATTTTGAAAAAAGAGATACAAAAGTGAAACTAATCAATGAGGCTATTGAGAGTGGGGAATTTAACCCAGAAGAAATAGCTAAAACAATTTATGCTGAAGATTGGGCTAATCAACAAAAGAAAACAAGGTCAGAAAAAAAACAAAAAGAATACAAAAAAAATAAACTTAAAGAAATTGAGGCTTTGTATAATATAAAAAAGAAGTTTAGCGGAGACGCAGAGTTAGTAAGTATTTTGGACGGTGGACTTGATAATGAAGAAAAAATAACCAAAATAAAAGAATACGAAAAAGAGACTGGAAAGAAAGTATTTAAAACAATGGTGCTTCTCAAAACAAAACGAAAATATTGTACTGGGTATCAGAAAGGTAGTAGAAAAACACTAAAAGGCTGTTTGGTTAGCCAAGAGCTTATAAAGGAATATAAAAAAGCAAATTAAGGTGTTATAACCCAAAGTAGTATAAGAGATATGAAAACGGCGTACATAATACACATATTTCGTGCCTCGGCTTTATCAATGTCTTTTCGTTTACTAAAATAACCATATAAAGATACCGTAAACAAAAGTATAATAAATACTACTCCTCCAAAAAACATTGCTGTGAATAGTGTTAGCATAGTATTTTCAATGTACTACAAATAATGATATAATGCAATTATGAAAAATATACGAATTTTAATTCTTAAAAACCCACTTGCTGATACTGTTAAAATAAAAGATGATATTGCAAAGTGGATACAATACGAAAAAAATAATACACCATTTACTTTGGTTGTTGATGTTGAAGATGTTGATATTAAAAATTTAAAACACAAGGCTTTTGGTACAATAAGAACTGGTATAGATAAAGACGGTAAAGATGTATATAAAACAATGTATGGTCTTGACGGTATTAAGCAGATTATTCGGGATTTAGATATAGTTCCAAAATACACATACCACGCAGTAGTATTTATGTATAATTTTGAAGATAAACTAATTGCAAAAGTTCCAAGTAATTCAATAGGGCACTGGACTTATTGGAAAGAATTGTACGCGGGTACAGAGTTTATTGAAATTGCAACTAAGCCGTCTTGGGATAAAGTAGACGATATTTTCCGTGTACTTACTCATGAGATACGCCACGCATACGCAAACAGAGCACGAAGAAAAGGAAAGGCTGTTATTGATGTAATGGACAAGACACCTAAGCTTGTGAATTGCGATACAAAGGAGATAGACCCTAATGGTAAATGTTCAAAATTGTTTCCTTACTATAAAGAGTTTGAGCCGTTGGCATTGGACGGAAATAGAGCGACGGCAAACTTAATACTAAAACCATTCTGGGATATTATCGCTGAACAAACCGAAATGTCTGACTATATAAAATCTTTACAAGAGATTATTAAGCAGTTAATAAAACAACTCGCAAACGCCATGAAATCAAAACAACCAAATGAAAATTTAATAATCAAATGGGCAGAAGCAATAAAACAACATGAGGGCTTTTATGTTGGTAGTAGAAGTTACCGCAACAACAACCCTGCAAACATGAGGTACACAAACTACACGGCTTCTCTTGGTGCAATCGGGCAAGACAAAGACAACTTCTGTATTTTTAAGAGCTATGACGCAGGTTTCAAGGCTCTGGTGCAGTTCCTAACAGACGCAAAAAACAATGTTCTTATACCCTACAAAGGTAATCCCACACTATTGCGCTTCTTTGAGATTTACGCTCCGAGTTTTGATAACAACAACCCACAACAATACGCACAGGCTGTTGCAAAGTATATTGGTAATGGTGTTACGGTAAATACAAAGATTGCTGATATCCAAGGCAGTGTTCAAATACAATTAACAACTGGTGTTAAATATGGTGATAGAAGCGAGTTAGTTGAGGCTCTACAAAATGCTCTTATTTCACTTGGCTACTCTATCCCTGCAGGAGCTACTGAATATTATGGAAGTCAAACTAGTAAGGCAGTGCTAGAGTTTCACGAAGACAATTGGAAAAAGTTTTATGAGATAAATAAATTTTGGACTAAAATAGAACTTGAAAAATTAGAGGGTAAACATTTCGGGAAACTGTCAGTACAAATTATAAATAGTATGTTATAATTTTTGTATTCGTTCCCCGACGGATTAAATGAAAAAGCCACAGAATGAAAAAACTGTGGCTTTTTTCTTGGATATATCCCGTAAAAAAAGGTTTTACTTGTACCTCTTGGGAAAGGTACTCTTTTATTATATAATAAAAATATGAAATTACAAAACCCTTTTCCACAATGTAAGCGAGAAGTATTTAGAGACTATCAATATAGATGTTGGGAGTGTGGACAGAACGGACAGACTACTGGAGGAACAGAACTTCATCATATTTTAGGACGGTGCTCTTCTTCTGTTTTCAATGGTGCTGTATTATGTAAGAAGTGCCACTCAGTTATCGGACATTCTTTTGAGGAGCAGAAAAAATACTTACAAAAAACAGCGAGGTATGTTTTTAGAGTGATAGGTTTAGGTAATTATATAATAGACGAAGACGATAAAAACTTTCTATACGAAAATAAAAAATACTACGAGTAATCCACAATCGGCGCTTGTATTAAGCGGTTTTTTAGTATAGAATATACATTGCCATAGATGTTTTTGGCGACTAACCAAAAACTCTATATACAAAACCCGTTTTATGGACGGGTTTTTGTGTTTTATACTATTTATCCACAGTTTTGTTTCTTCTATTGTTGGATTTATGGTTGGATTTATGGTATATTTTTTATATGGACAGACAAAATAACAGTAATATAAATTTATACATTACAACCGATAACTGTCCCAGCGCTGTTAAAAGCTCTGTCCATACAGTTATCGGTTTTAGTGTGTAAACTATTATGAATAGAAAACAAGGTTGGATTAGTCTCCATAGAAAATTAAAAGATAAAGGCTACTACAAAAAGTCGGCTTATGTTCATTTGTGGATACATTTACTTTTATCAGTTAATCATAAATCAAAAGAATTTATGTGGAATGACAATATAATAATGGTTAAAAAAGGGCAGTTAATAACAAGTCGTAAAACCTTATCTGAGCAAACTGGAATAAAACAGTCCACGATAGAAAGAGCACTAAAAATGCTTGAAAACGAACATCAAATTGAACAACGGACAACGACAAAATATCGTTTAATTACAATAGTAAACTGGAAAGAGTACCAACAAGCGGACAGCAAAGCGGACAACAAGCGGACAGCAAGCGGACAGCAAGCGGACACAAACAATAATGATAACAATAATAATAATAATAATAATACATACAGGGAGCTTCGCACCCCTAGTTGTAAAGTTACTTTTAAGTCAATAGATATGGAGCTTGCAATCTTATTAAAAGATTTAATTTTAAATAATAACCCAAACCATAAAGAACCAAACTTAGACGCTTGGGCAAATCAAATAAGACTTATGCGTGAAAGAGATAATAAAACACAAGAACAGATTGGATATGTTATTAAATGGTCTCAAAATAATAATTTCTGGCAAAGTGTTATTTTATCAACTGCAAATTTAAGAAAACATTTTGATAAGTTAGTTGCGCAAATCAGGAGAGAATTAAAAACAAACCAACCTAAAGAGATTATTGGATTAGATAAATTTATTTAAAAATATGAAAAACACACCATATAAAATAATAATGAGCAGAGGAGATGATATTCAAATAGACACAGACGAATTACAAGATGTCTTAAAAGCAATCTCCACAAAGAGCCCTGCAATAATTAGAAATGGAATATTTAACCCTAGCTTTTATGTCTCAATCATAAAAGATACAAAAAGAGAGTATTCTTTTTTTGAGGATATTAAATACGAAGATAATAAGCAAGAATTAAAACTAATTGGAGTTCCAAAATTAAGGTCTATGTTTGACGATACTGTATTAAAATTGAAGACTAAATAATTGCTAAAAATATGTACGAACTACGACCATACCAAAAAGAAGCAGTAGAAAAAGGACTCGCTACATTTAGCAGAGGTGGACGGGACGTGCTTGTTGAACCAACTGGCTCAGGAAAAAGTTTAATTATTGCGTCAATCGCAAAAGAATTAGACGGAGATACAATCGTTTTCCAACCTAGTGCTGAAATCTTACACCAGAACCTCTCTAAACTGCGTGAATTTGCGCCAAACTTGAGCGTGGGAGTGTTTTCTGCGTCTTTAGGCACAAAGACACTAGGTAAGGTTACTTTTGCCACAATCGGGACAATTTACAATCAAAAAGATATGTGGAGATTGTTTGATAATGTAATCATAGACGAAGCGCATCTTGTAAATTCTAAAGGTGGAATGTATGACGAATTTATAAAAGAGCACGGAGGGGCTGTGCTCGGGCTTACTGCGACACCTTACCGCCTACACTCGTACGAAGATTACAAAACAGGAGAAAGGGCTGTTGTCGCTAAGATGTTAAACAGAACTCGCCCGAAGATATTTGATAACATTGTGCACATCACTCAAATTAGTGAAATGTACGAACAAGGTTTTTTATGCCCTGTACGGTACACAATTAAGGAAAAATATAAACACGAACAACTTACTTTAAATAGTACGGGTATGGACTTCACGGACAAATCCTTGAAGCAATACAACGAAGATAATAATACGATTGAGGAAGCCGTGAAGATAATTAAAGAGTTGGTTGCAGGGGGTGCTAAGCATATTTTAGTTTTCAATAAGTTTGTAGAAGAGGCGGAGGTTTTAAGTAGCCTGTTACGCAATGCAGATATTACAGCCGAGACTATTTCAGCGAAGACACCAAAAAAAGATAGGGTTGAGTTGTTAGAGAACTTTAGGAACGGAAACACAAAGGTGGTTACGAATGTTGGAGTGCTTACTACTGGCTTTGATTTCCCAGAGTTGGACTGCATTGTTTTGGCAAGACCTACTCAATCAGTCGCCCTTTATTATCAAATGATTGGGCGCGGTGTTCGTATTGCCGAGGGTAAAAAGCAAGTTGATGTTGTGGATATGTGCGGAAATGTTAATCGGTTCGGGAAGATTGAGACATTTGAGTTGTTGCAGGTAAAAGAGGGTAGTAAATTACTACGCTTGCAGAGCGACGCAAGTTTTCTTACTGGTTATGATTTTGTCGGAAATAAAGACTTAGAGGCTCGGGATTATGTAGGTTATAAAGAGGGGGACGGAAGAAATGCAGACATTATATTTATAGGAAAATGGAATAATAATGGAAGAGGAACTCATATTACAAAGATTGATAATGGTTATTTGAAGTGGGCTATCGGAGAGTTTAAGAACGGAGCTGTTAAGGAAAAGTTTATTAAAGAACTAGAAAGAAGAAATGCAAAAAATTAAAATCAAACCGCTTTCTGTTAATGACGCTTGGAAAGGGAAGCGTTATAAGACAGACGATTACGAGAGTTATGAAGAAGAACTCTTTTATATGTTGCCGAAATATATGGAAGTAGGCAGAACACTGCACTTAGAGTTTGGCTTTTCCAATAGAGCCTCCGATATAGACAATCCGATTAAGCCTTTATTGGATATTTTGCAAAAGAAATATGACTTTAATGACAAAGATATATACGAACTGAGAGTGCTTAAACGGATAGTACCAAAAGGACAGGAGTACATTAAAGTTGTATTTACTGACCCTATTTAGTTATCCACAGTATTGTCTTGTAATCTGTTGGATAGTAGTATATAGTTATAAATATAAATAGGGTTAGTCGCCTATCTATTAACAATTTAAAAAACATCTATGGCAGAAGAAACAAAAATTATAACCGAGAAAGAAAAGGGTAATGACCGTCATTGGAAGAATTTTTTAGACAAAGACTATCTTGGTTCACATAACTTAGAAAAAGGAGAAGAAATGCTTTTGACTATTTCTAAGTTTGATGGGGAAGAAGAAGTACAGTCTGCGGACGGTTCAAAGAAACCAAAACCAGTATTATACTTTAAAGAAGACGTACCGAAAATGATAATGAATATCACTAACGGTAATACAATAAGTGCGCTGTATGGCTCGCACCCAGACAGTTGGATTGGGAAGCAGGTACAAGTATTTGCTACACCAGTAAAGGCTTTTGGAAAGACGCAGGACGCTCTAAGAATTAGAGATTTTATGCCGACAAGAACGGTTGACGTGGCGACATTCAAAGGATTACTTGCAAAGGCAACAACACTGGAAGAACTTAAAACAATATGGGTTAAGTTTCCAACATCTGCGAGGAACGATAAAGAGTTGGTAGTAGAGAAAGATACTATTAAAAATAAGTTGAGTAAATAAATATGCAAGTAATCAAAAATATAACTCAAGGAACATTAGAGTGGCACGAAGCTCGCCGTATGAAAATTACGGGTACAAAGTTAAAAAGTGTAATGGGTACAGATTTAGCAAGGTTTGACCTCATTGCGGAACTTATCGCAGAAGAGGGAACTGAAAGTACAAAGTCTTTCAGAGCGACAGAGGAAATGGATAGAGGGACACAAGAAGAAGTCTTTGCGATAAAATTGTTTGAAAAGCAGACAGGTAAAAAAGTTGATAAAATTGGTCTTTGTAAGTCTGACGAATTTGATTTTGTAACACTATCTCCTGACGGTTTGATTTTAGGTGCAGACTTCAAGTACACAGAAGCGGTTGAGGTTAAAAGCCCGAACTCCGCAACAGTGATTAAATACAAACTGGCTAATATGATTGACCCAAAGGAGACTAAACTAACACCCTCTAAGAAGCCCTTTTTAGGAATTCCGAGCGAGTATAAATGGCAAATAGTAATGTACTTTCTTGTGAACCCAGACCTCCGCAAACTACACTTTGTAACTTATGACGAGAGGTTTATAGAGGGAGCGCAGAAACTTTATATTGTAGAAGTGAACTGGGAGAATGAGATACTGCAAGAAGCGATACTAGACGCCAAAACAGCACTGGCATTATTCCGAGTAACTTGGTTGAAATGGAAAGATGTCGTATTACCAACTAATTTCTAATTATCTATGTAAATTAACTTTTTATTTTCTCTCTTGGTGGGGCTTCAGTGTAGGCGTGGTATCAAATATTGGACATTGAATGATACCCTAATGCTGTCGGAGCGTCCAACCCACTAAGCGAGAGGATAAAAAGTTAGTTAAATAGTTTTGTATTATGGAAGATAAAACATTAACATTGACAGAGGTTCAAACAGGAGTGAGGAAACTTACGCAGTTTGAAATACGGAAAGAAGACTTACTGAAAATGGTTGAAATATCTAAAAAGATTACCGTACCAGATGTCTCAAACAAAGACCAAGTGGCTATTGCTAAAACAAAGCGTATAGAATTGCGCAAGGTTGAGATTGATATTGAAAAACAAGGGAAAGGGTACAGAGGCGTCTTTAGAGCAATCAATGAAGAGATTTCAGCGAAAGAAAAAGAGTTAAAGAAAATTACTAGCCCCGAAATTGGGAGGTTGGAAGCGATTGAGGACGAGGCAGAGAAGTTAATATTGACTGAAAAGCGTAAAGCAATGCTACCAGTACGCAAGGAGCGTCTATTGGGAGTTGACCCTAGTGGCTGTTATATTTGTGCAGACAAGTATCTACTTGATATGGACGCAGACGCTTTTGAGAAGTATTTTAACGATTGTGTGTCAAACAAAAATGAGCGAAATAGGTTACGAACTGAAAAAGAAGCTGAGGACAAAAGAAAAGCCGAAGAAGAGAAAATTGCGTTAGAGAGAATGGCGTTGGAAGCCGAGAAAAAGAAAATTGAAGACCAGAAAGAGGCTGATAGGCTTGAAGAAGAAAAGAAAACAGAAGACGCACGGATTGCGGAAGAAAAAGAAGAAAAAGAAGCGGAAGAGACAGAGCAGTATAGGCGTGCAGGATTATTGAAAGAACGCAGAGAAGCATTAAAGGCGATTGGGGACAGTGTGCCAGAGTTGGCTGACGAGCAATTTCTTACCTTTGACGACAACGCTTATAATAAGTATTACAATGATAGAGTTACGGCAAAGAACGACGCAGACAAAAAGGTTCTTGAAGACCTAGTCATTGCTAGTGCGAAAGAGGCAGAAGACAAGAAGAAAGCCGAGGCACAACTAGCGGAGGACAAAAGACTAGCGGACGAGGCAGAGAAAGCCGAGAAAGAGCGTATAGAAAAGGAAGAGAAAGACCGTAAGGCTGAAATGGAAAAGAAAGAAGCATACAAAGCATTTCTAAAAAAACACGGTTGGACACCAGAAACAAGACTAGAGTTTGAAAACCGAGAGGTTATTGGAGGTTTTGAGCTTTGGAGAAAGGTGGGCGTGTTTACTAGGTAATTAAATAAAAATATGTACTTAAATGAAGCAAAAATTATAGGAAACTTAACCCGAAAACCAGAATTAAGAGCATTACCAGACGGAACAAAAGTAGCGTCTTTTAGTATCGCAGTTAATGATAGCTACAAAAATAAAGAGGGTGTAAAAGTTGAGAGCGTGGAGTATGTCAACTGTGTGGCGTGGGGGAAAGCAGGGGAACTAATTGCTCAATACATGGATAAAGGAAGCCACTTGTTCGTGAGTGGTAAGTTAAAGACCCAGAGTTGGGAAAAAGACGGGGTTAAGCACTATAAAACTGAAATAGTAGTTAGGGATTTTCAGTTTGGTCGTAAAAGTGCAGGTAGTACCGTTCAACAAACCCCACCACCGAACAGTACCGCAGGGATAGCCCCAAGTACTTCGCCAGCAGGGAGTGGTACTACTGTTCCAACGATTGAGTATCCAGAAGAAGAAGAAATTAACGCTGAGAATATACCTTTTTAATTATGAAACAAAAGAGAAAATGTGAAAGATGTGGGGAAATGGCAAACCTAGGGTGGAAAACAGTAAAGACTTGCAGAAGTTGTAGTTGGGCGATACAGCGTGAAAGAGAGGATTTAGAAAATAAGTCTAAGAAATAATTATTATGTACGAAAAACCAACAAAACCAAATCCAAAAAAAGATAGGTCTGCGAGACGCAAACGCAAAAGGCTTTATTGGCTGACAGGTGGGCGACAAATAAGCGTAGCGACAGTGTGTAATAAGTGTGTAGAGGAGCAAAAAGCAGATAGAAGTAAAAGACAGGGAGAAAAACCTGCACCATACGGACAAGTGTACATTCTTAACCAGAATGTAAGATGTAAAAATTGCCAAAAAGAATATGACTTATCAAAGCGAAAACCAAAGAACAGTAACTCAGAACCGCGCACTGTATAAATTGTTTCAGTTATGGGCGGACGCTTTGAATGACGCAGGAAAGGATATGTTTACTGTTTTAAAAGACTTTGTGGAGATACCTTGGACAAGAAAGAGTGTTGAGAGATATCTTTGGTTGCCGATAACAGACCAAGTTGCAGGATTGCACGCCTCACACGAAGAACTGAATAAACAGTTATCGCAATATATTGAGATAGATACACTGCCAACAGCACAAGATATAATGCAGGTTAGTTTCAAAAAAGGTCTTAGAATATATTTTGATATAATTGCCGAAGCACTGAACGACGCAGGACACGATATGCGAGTTATATTGAAACCTAAAGCGGTACAGGTTTGGTGGGACAAAGATTTGATTAAAAACTTTCTTTGGCGACCAGTTCAGAAAAAGCAAGTACATAAAATAAGTACAAAAGAATTATTAACATGGGAAATAGACGAGGTGTACGACACAGTCAACCGACATCTTGGCAAGCATATAGACACTGTAATGTTTCCGTCAGTAGAAGAGATAATCATTCAACAGGAATATGAAAAAAGAAATAAATAAAATTGACGAGGTGGAGGTGTACAGGTCGTATGTCAAAGCAATAGGTACAAAAGGATATTCAGTTACCAAGCTGTGTAAGAAACTTGGCATACCACGCCCAACGCTTTATGCGATAGTTAAACGTGTTGAAAATGGAGACGAAATACAGTTGCAGAGGTGTTTAAATAAATCAAGATACGATTGTTTGTGGGAGTATCGATACAAACGTCGCTTTGTTCTGTTGCAGGACGACAACAACATTGGGCAACTCAAAACCTTGATTAAAGATATGCGCAAGGACGGGTTTGGTTTGAGAGACATAAGTAGAAGAATAAACAAAGATGTCTCAACTGTTTCTTGGCATATAAATCATTAGTAATTAACTTCTAAAACATTTATGGCAAAAAAAACACAAAAAGAAATAGTATTAGAGAAGTTAGAGACAGAGGGTTGCGTAGATAACTTCTGGGCTTTTCGTAACTATATTTTAAGGCTCGGGGCTATTGTTCATGACTTAAGACAGGAGGGTTATAATATAGAGACTGAATACAAAGGAACAGAGGGGCGTAAGAATTGCCATTATTATTTAAAAACTAGGAATACACTGTTTTAAGTTATCCACAGTATTGTCTTGTAATCTGTTGGAGATAGGATATAATAATAAATAACAGGAGAAGTCGCCTGTATTATTAAAAAGTTAATTAAACATTTATGGCAAAAATATTTAGAAAGCACGCAAAAAAAGTAGGGGTATTAGTTGTAATAGCATTACTTTTTGTAAGCGTAGGGTATGTAGGACAGAGCTACATTGACAACCTTAAAATGTCAGTAGGTAAAAATTACGAAGAAGAGATTGCGTTTTTGAAAATCAATAAGTCAGCAAAAAGACTTGCGGAAATAAAAAACGAACTCGTAGAAGATTTATCTATAGAGTGTGAAGTAAAAGGAGTGCCAGAGGGGCAGAGGAATGGTAAAACAATAATGGATACTAACGGATACTATTCTCGTGGAGCTTGGCAGTTTCAAACAAAAACAGTGCAGTATTACTACGGTAAATTATACAACAAAGAAATTACTGTTGACGAGGCTGTATTAATTGCACACACAGAAGACAAAGCAAGAACACTTGCGTATGACATTATATGGAAAGAGATTGGTGGTGTATTCAACTGGCAGAATTGTACTGACAAACTTGGATTGGCACAGAAGATTGAGATTATTAGGGATTTAGAAAAATAGTCTTATGGAATTATTAAAATATACAATAGATTTAGAGGGAAGTAGTTATGTTGGATTTACTATTATTGGTGGGGATAGGAAGTGGAACATAGGAGACCAAGTGTGGTTTAGTGAGAATGGTAAAGAAATGGAAATTGACGAACTTGCTTTATTGGACGAAGAAGTAAAAGAGAAATTGGTTGGATATATTGGAGAAGATATTGTATACAAGATTGAAAAGATATTAGACGAAGTTATTAGACCAAAATACTAATATGAAAACAATCACTAGATTAAACAACCACGAACCAGTATCCCACACAGGAAGTGGAGTGCCAGTATACCTCTATGAGGTAGACGGAAGAGAGATAAGGGCAACAAAGGTCGGTATAAGGGAGTACCACATTTGGAATACGGAAGAGGAGGTTAATTTAATTGAAGAATAATATGTCTGACTTCATTGAAAGGACACAAGAGTTTGACGAAATGGCAATGGACGCAATGCAAGATATGGGGTTACCAGAAGACGAAGCAGAAGTAATGTTAGAGGATTTAACTTTATGAGTGAAAAATCAATTAAAAAGAAATCGTTACTGGCTAACAATAAGTATGTCGTGTTAGACAGGAGTAGCGCCAGATGGCAACTACTTGCGAACGAAGAGGAAGTACACAGATGGCACGAGGACGGAAGTTTATCAGACGGCGATATAGTAATTGAACTTACACCAGAGACAGTAAAGGTCGCAGAACTTAAAAAATTCTTAGAACTAAAATGAGTGAAAAAGAAAAAAAAATAGTAATTTGCGATATTGACGGAGTTATTAGCGATAGCCGAGACCGTGTTAAAAAGTATCTTTACACAGGGTTTGAGTGTGAACTTTGTGGGGAGAAAAGAAACCACAGCGAGGAACTTAACTCTATCATTCACAGTAATAGATGTGATAAGCATGAGGGTATGGGTATGACTTGCGGAGGCAACATTATTGAAAAGAAGAAAGACTGGACTGGATTTTATGACAAAGTTCAAGAGGATAATCCAATGGTAGTAATGGTTGATATAGTAAAGAGTATCAAAATGAGAGGGTATGAAATTGTGTTTGTTACTGGACGAAATGAAGTGTGTAGGGTTAATACGGTAGAGTGGTTAAAGAGACACTTTAATTTTACTGAGTTTGATTTGATAATGAGAGCACCGTATGACCGTAGACCGTCTGCACAGGTAAAGAAAGCGGTTATAACAAATATGTTTAACCCGAAAGACATAGCATTTGTACTGGACGACGAGCCAAGAGTGATTGAGATGTACCGAAAAAACTGTCCAAATGCTACAATCATAGATGTAAAGAACTATCTTTGGAACGACGGGTCGTAGCGTTTCAAAGGCAGATTGATACATATTTTATTAAATTAAGTTAACTTAAAACAAAAATTATGTCTGAATATTCAAATGAGTGCTTAAAGTTTACAGAGGGAATTGCACACCCTAACGAGAAAGTATTAGCAAAAGAGATTTTGGAGGGAAAGAAAGTGGGCGAGTTTTCACTTTCTTTTGACCAAGCACAGGTGGACGCAATGACTGAAAGGCTTAAAGGCGGAGGTTGTTTCCCAGACCCAGTTGACGACGCACCAGTAGAGGAAGCACCTGCCGAAGACGCACCAGTTGCGGATACTGCACAGCCAGAAGAAGCCCCAAAGGCTGACGGAGTAGGTACAGACGCACCTGCACAGGACGACGCTCCTAAAGCGTAATCCGATAAGGCGAGCCGAACGACCCTCGGCTCTCTTAATCGGCTTATATAGAAGAGTTAAAAGCCTCAATTTTGGGACAAGATAAAAAATAAATATGACACAAAAACAAAAAGAAGAAAAAGCAAAAAAAATAATTAAGGCTTTTCGCAAAGAACAGCATATTGTCTTTACTAAACATCAAGAGATATTGAAACTAAAAGATGAAGTATACGGGCACGAGATGGTGAAGCATTATTACGAAGTTAAATTTATAACGATGTTTGGTAAAAATTGGAAGTTTATAATACAAGATTTAGAAAAACAACTTTTTTAAATTATAACTATGGAAAATAAAGATAACAAAAACAAAGGGATACCGTCGCCTTTTATACGAAATCCTTTCACGGGTAGGGTTGAAGAAAATAACCCAGAGAAAGCGAAGAATATTAAAGACGTAATGGCTAAAGTGAAGACTAATG
>VAPM010427168.1_pt1 | contig 15489 bp, 8 predicted proteins | sample 3395091 | NCBI WGS metagenome assembly VAPM01 (sample SAMN08290445, study PRJNA428436) | hydrothermal vent metagenome | isolation source: Deep-sea hydrothermal vent chimney 3 | place: Pacific Ocean: Juan De Fuca Ridge | reverse complement strand
GGATTGCGGGTAAAGGCCTCTTTTATATTGCCGAGGAATGCACTGCGGATAATGCATCCCCCCCGCCACATGAGGGCGATGGCGCCATAATCCAACTGCCAGTCAAAGGACTTGGCCGCATGGCGGATGAGGGCATAGCCCTGGGCGTAGGAAATTATCTTGGCGGCGTAAAGGGCATCACGGAGAAAGGTAATATGTTCCTGCCGCTCACCGTTAAAGGCAGCAGTTGGGCCGCTCAACACCTCGGAGGCCCTTACCCTCTCCTCCTTCATGGCCGACAGACAGCGGGCAAAAACGGCCTCGGCAATCAGGGTCAGGGGGACACCCTGGTCAAGGGCGTTAATACCCGTCCACTTGCCGGTGCCTTTTTGACCGGCAGTATCGAGTATTTTTTCCACCAGCGGTTCGCCGTCTTCATCTTTGAATCCAAGAATATTGGTGGTAATCTCAATGAGATAGGAATCAAGAATACCCTTGTTCCAGTCCGCGAAGACATCCCGCATTTCAGCGGCGCTCAAACCCAGGCCCCGGCTCATGAAGTCGTAGGCCTCGCAGATAAGCTGCATATCGCCGTACTCAATACCGTTATGCACCATCTTGACATAATGCCCGGCCCCGCCGTGACCTACCCAGTCACAGCATGGCTCCCCGTCCACCTTGGCGGCTATGCTCTGGAGTATATCTCGGACATGGGGCCAGGCCGCTGGATTGCCGCCGGGCATAATAGACGGCCCCCGCCTGGCCCCCTCTTCGCCGCCGGAAATACCGGTACCGATATAAAGAATGCCCTTCTTCGTCAGATCATGGTAGCGGCGTTCAGTGTCGCTGTAGAGTGAGTTGCCGCCGTCGATGATAATATCACCCTCTTCCAATAAGGGGGTAATCTGGGAGATGAGGCTGTCCACCACCGTGCCGGCCTTGACCATCAGCATTACCCGGCGCGGCCGTTTTAATTGACTGATCAACTCGGCCATGGAATAAGTGCCGATTACTTTACTGCCCAGGGCCGGGCCGGCAAGAAAATCATCTACCTTGGAGGTTGTACGGTTAAATACTGCCACCGTAAAGCCATGATCGTTCATGTTAAGAACCAGGTTCTGCCCCATAACTGCCAGCCCGATAAGGCCGATATCAGCTTTAGACATAATATCCTCCATGTGTTTTAAGGGATTGATTAGAATAATCGGCGGCGAAAATTTGAGCCGTCATTAAAAAGTTATTATGACACGAATAAAGATAGATTCAATGGATTATTTGTAACTATTCACCCCATGACCGCCAAAATGGCAATAACCACCTAAATTGTAACTGCTTACAGACTGCTCGAAAAAATCTCCGGCACCCTGTAAGCAGTTACACTCCTGTGGTTATTGTTACTTTTAGGCATCACGCTGAATAGTTACGAGGCGTGGAAGGTAAATAAGGCCGACGGCCGGTCTGAGAGCGCATAACTTTACGCACCGCTTCACTGAGTTCCTGTTGACGATAAGGCTTGGCAATGGCGGCACAGAAACCATAATCCCGGTAATCGGCCATCACCGGATCATTGGAATAGCCGCTGGAGACTATTATCTTAGCCTCGGGATTAAGATTCAGTATCTCGCGCGCGGCCTCCCTGCCGCCCATGCCCCCGGGAATGGTAAGATCCATAATCAGGACATCAGCGGCCCGGCCCTCTGCCAGTCCATGGCTGTACAGGGCAACGGCCTGCTCACCGTTGAGGGTTGTTTCAACCTCAAACCCGGCCATACTGAGCATACCGGCGGCCAGTTCCAGGATAATTGCCTCATCATCCATGAGGATTACCCTGCCGCTTTTATTGTTGCCGCCATAAGTACCCGTCACTTCCTCTGACCGGGCCATGGGCTTATCAAGGGTCGCGGGCAGATAGAAAATAAATGTTGTCCCCTGCCCTGGAGTGGATTTGACGGTAATATAGCCGTTATGTTTCTTGATTATAGAGTGACAAACGGCCAGGCCAAGACCGTTGCCTTCCGTCTTGGAGGTGAAATACGGGTCAAAGACACGATCAATAATTTCCGGCCCTATGCCCGGCCCGTTATCCGCCACCATAGTCTTGATAAAGGGGCCGGCAGTCAGCCCCGGCAATGTGCCGTCATGCTCAAAATTCCGGCATGTTATGTTAATAGTACCGCCTTCAGGCATGGCGTTTTGCGCGTTTACAATCAGATTATGAATAACCTGACTGATCTGCCCGGTATCAATCTCTAAAGGCCAGAGATTGGCCGGGATGAGATAATTGGCCTTTATAGCGCTGCCCCGAAGAATAAAATCCGTTGATTCCTTAATGGTTTCCGGCAGAGAGGCCATCTTTTTTACCGGAGAACCGCCCTTGGCAAAGGTCAATAATTGCTGAGTCAGGCTGACGGCCCGAAAAACGGCCTGCTCTGAAGTCAGCAGAAGAGAACTTAATGTTTCATCGCCTTTTACCGCCTCCCGCTCCTGGGCCATATTAATTGTACCCAGGATAGCGGTGAGGATATTATTAAAGTCATGGGCGATACCGCCGGCTAATACACCCACGGATTCTAATTTCTGGGACTTGATAAGCTCATTTTCCAGCCGCTGTTTATTGGTGATATCCCGGAAAACCAGAACCACGCCCCGCATATTGCCGTTCTCAATGATAGGTGCCCCGCTGTCGTCAATTATTCTCTGGCGGCCGTCTTTAGCAATAAGTGCCGTGTGATTGGCCAGAACTACGATCTTACCGAGGGCCAGTACCTTGTCCACCGGGTTGGGATATGGTTTACCGTTTTCCTCATTAATAATCTTAAAGACCTCATCCAGGGGCCGGCCGACTGCATCTGTCCACGACCAGCCGGTTAACTCTTCAGCCACCGGATTCATGATGACTATACGGCCTCTAAGGTCAGTAGTAATAACCGCGTCACCAATACTGTGCAGGGTAACAGTGAGAAGTTCCTTCTCCTCGTAGAGGGCATCCTGAACAGCGCTGCGCTCTTCAACCTCGGCCTGGAGCATCTCGTTGGCCGCGGCAAGATCACTGGTTCTTTCCGCGACCCGCAGTTCAAGCTCATCACGGTTTTTTGCCAATGCCTCCTGAGCCTGTTGACGCTCAGTAATCTCTTCCTGGAGTCTTATATTAACCCCCCGCTGTTCCTCTCTGGCCTTGATGGCCTCTGTGGTACTGGCCACTAATTGTCCCCCCAGACGTCTGGTAAGGAGAAGGCCGCAGGTTAGAATTAACAGAGTGAAGGTGGATATAAGCCAGATGGCAGTATTCGCCTGGTCTTTATTGCTGCTCATCACCTGGCGAATATTAAGTAGTGAATTGTTGACCACCCGGTCAATACGAGCCGATACCGTCATCACCCTCTTTCCCTGATTCCAAAAGGCCTGTTGGTCTATTTGTGTAGTTTTCATCCGGCGGGCCAGATTTTGAATCGCGGCCTCATAAGCCGGCAGGAGCCGCAATAATTCCTTCGCCCTGCCGCCCAGAGGTTTTTGGGCCGAGGTTAAAGTGCGCAGGCTCATTTTTAACACCTTTAAATGGCCCAGGGCGCTTGTTTGTGAGCTGCTGCCGAGGGCGTCGTCAGCGGAAGCGGCCTCATTACCAAGCAGGGCCGGTCTCAAAGCCGCCATGGCGGTTTTGACGATTACCTGGGCGTGATATAACTCCTCAAGACAGAAAGAGGTCAGGGCATAGGCCTGTTGAAGCGCTTCAGGGTTATGTCCGCTCTCTGCTTCCCGCATGAGCAGGGTACCGGCGGCAGTCTTCATTTTATTTAAAAGATCTGCGTATTGGCCTTCCATCTGCATCAGTCGGTTTTTTTGTCTCGTCAGATGGCTGTAGTCGTTTTTGACCAGGATTAATAATTGCCGATAATCAGTGAGTACCCGAACCAGAGCGGTCTGCCCGCCAAGTATGTTGGCAGCCGCTTGTTGGATATTTTGGTTGAAATCCTCCAGGAGCTGGGGCCATGATTTATCCATCTCTTTCTTGCGACCGGCAATAATATCGGCCATCAGGGCTCGGATATCCAATTCAAGATCAATGAGAGAACGATTTAAGGCCGCGTTAGCCCTCGTTACACGGCTCTGCTCGGCAATAACCTCCGAAAGTCTATTGTTTAAATGGTTAAAATAGGAAAAGGCGGTAATAAAGACGGTAAAAAGGAGAGCCAGGGTAATAAAAACCGCTCTCAGCAAAGGGCCGGTACCGGGTGGTGGTATGGACGGCTTGCTGTTAGTCATTACTGATGAGTAGTTATTATTCTGGTGCCGATAGCTGCCATGGTCGACAGGGGCAGCCCCAGTTGTTTAAGGGTGGTAATATTAAGATAACGACGGTCGTTATGATTTTCAATAAGAGGGAGATTTTCTATAGCCGTCCCCTGCCATATTTGATAAAGAAAGTCCGCGGCCTGTTCACCCTGTGCCCGGCTGGAATGAACCACCCCGCAGAGTACGCCGGACTTAACTTCCCAAAGCTCAGTGGCAATGGTAGGCCGCCGGCAGACAGACAGAACCCGGTTCATTACCTGCCGGCTGTTAAGGGGGCGGCCGGAATCATCCTTGATGCCGGTAAGATTTAAAATCAGAACCGCATCCACGGTGTGATTAAATTCCCGCATGACCATTTTGGCCTCTTTAAGGGTTTCAACGGCTCGTATTGCCGTAATCCGGGTCGGATAGCGGTCTTTTTCCTCTTCAATCCGGGCTATATTGATCTTATTGGTGGGATTGTTCTTATAAATAACTCCAAGGTGTTTAATGCCTGGAACAATAACCTGGGCAAAGCCTATGCTCTCATTATAACGCTTTTTTTCTAAAACCCCGGTTATCAGGGCGGTGGGATAGCCATATTTCCCCGCCTCGTTATTCACCCCGCAGAAGATTACGGGTACCTGTTCCCTGTCCTTTAAATAGGGCAGGACAAAGAGACGCTGGGCATTATCATTAGCGGCCACTACTGCGTCCGGCTGAAATTTTTTATATTCCTTATAGGCCTCTCTGGCCCGTTTTGCTCCCTGGTTTAAATGCTTCCTGGTATCTAAGAAGATATATTTAACCACCTGATTTTTCAGGCGGGTTGTCAGCCCTCTACGGGTCTCGCTTTCGCTGCCATTATCAGGGCCATAGCTCATTACCGCCAGTACTTTCTTACCTTGAATGATATGCTGGCTGGCTGAAGCGGCAGCGGGAAATAAAAGGTTTAGAATGGTTAAAAGGAAAACCAGTAAGGAGAGCATAGCTGTAACTTGTTGTTTTTTTTGATACTTCTATCGTAACTATTCAGCGAAATGCCCGTAATTAACGATAACCACTGAATGTAACTGCTCAGATGTGCCCAAGATGTGGTCGATAATGCCGTTCAGCTATACATCAGTATGCTGGACGGCATTATCGACCGCAGATTGGGTGCAGCTGAACAGTTACCTTCTATCTGTATATCCTCGAGGGTTGTTCAAGGAAGAAATTGTCACCGACAATATAACTGATTTTAGCTTGGTTACATAAATTAGAACTAACGGGAATTATCAGGATAACATGATGTAAAAAACATGCAATTTTAATTATGGGGTAAATATGGGGTATAAAGAAAGGGAATGGGATATTACTGTCGGCGGTACTGCACGGCCTCGGCTACATGACTGGATTTAATGGCGGAACTATGATCAAGGTCAGCAATGGTGCGGGCGATTTTGATGATTCTGTTATAGGCTCGGGCGGAGAGCGCCAGCTTACGCATGGCGTTTTCCAGCAGCAGGGTTGAGCTTTTATCTAAGGGGCAGAAATCCTTTATCTGCCTCTGGCCCATCTGGCCGTTGGCGTGAAGATTTGGAATATCTTTAAAGCGGGTTTCCTGAATTTTTCTGGCCGCTACCACCCGCTCTCTGATAATTTCCGAGTTTTCGCCCTGCCGCCGGGAGGAGAGTTCTTTAAAGGGTACGGCTGAGACCTCGACATACATGTCAATTCTATCCAGCAAGGGGCCGGAAATTTTATTTTTGTAACGCTGGATCTGGGCCGGCAGACAGCGGCATTCATGGTTATCATCACCAAGATAACCGCAGGGGCAGGGATTTGTGGCCGCTACTAAAATAAAATTGGCCGGAAAGGTCAGGGCAGCGGCGGCCCGGGAGATAGTTACCGCCCCATCCTCCAAGGGTTGGCGCAGTCCCTCTAATACTGTTTTCTTGAATTCAGCCAGTTCATCAAGAAAGAGTACCCCGTTATTGGCGAGGGAGACCTCTCCGGGCCGGGGCATGGAGCTGCCGCCAATGAGTCCGGCCTCGGAAATATTATGGTGCGGAGCCCGAAAAGGGCGGCAGTTAATCAGGCCGCTAATAGTATTTAAGCCGGCGACACTGTAAATTTTTGAGGTCTCCAGAGCCTCTTCCTGACTCAGAGGCGGCATAATGGTGGGCAGACGGCGGGCCAGCATGGTCTTGCCGGAACCGGGCGGGCCTTCAAACAACAGATTATGACCACCTGCCGCGGCAATTTCCAAGGCCCGTTTGGCCTGCTCCTGACCTTTGACCTCAGCAAGATTAATCTCGAAATCAGCTGGAATGCTGAATGGTGAATGTTCAACAATAAAGGGTTTAATTGTTCTTAAACCGGCCAGGAATTCCACCGCCTCCGGGAGACTGCCCGCTGAAATCACCGGAATACTTCCCACTACGGCGGCCTCAGCGGCATTGGCAGCCGGGACAATAACGCCGGCCAGCCCTTGAGCCGCCGCCGCCATGGTAATAGGTAAAATACCGTTTACCGGCCGCAGACTGCCGTCAAGAGAAAGCTCACCAATGAGCAGATAGCGGCTCAAAAGTTCACTTTTAAAGGCCTGAGAGGCCGCGAGAATACCCACCGCCATGGGCAGATCATAACCGGTACCTGCCTTTCGGAGATCGGCTGGAGCAAGATTCACGGTGATTTTTTTAGTGGGAAACTCATAGCCGCTGTTTTTAATAGCGGCATGCACCCTGTCCTTACTTTCCCGTACCGCGGCTTCAGGCAGACCTACGGTGGCAAACCCCGGCAGCCCAAAAGCGATATCAACCTCCACCTCTACCAGCAGGCCGTCAACCCCCTGCACAGCTCCACTGTAAGTTTTTGATAACATTGTTAACTTTATTATCTATCTAAGTGTTATAAGGAAAGAAATAACTATTTATATACCTATTCACTAAGCATTCGAAGCATACTTTGATATTTGAGAAGGCCTAAATGGTAAATGGACGAAGATGGGGTGCTGCTGAGCAGTTACCTATTTATCAGCAAGGCGGTTGATATACTCCTCCCATTCCATGGGCAGCATGGCCTCTTTTTTGTTGTTACAATCCTTGCAGGCCGGGGTTAGATTACCCTTAACACTGCGGCCGCCTCTGGTCAGGGGAACAATGTGATCCATGGTCAACTCGGCCGGTTTAAATTTACGGCCGCAATAATGGCATCTCCCCTGCCCTGTCTTACGCTGCCACCAGGCGGTTTTACGAAGTTTGCGGGCCTTATCCTTTTCCCGCCGAATCAGGGATTCATCAACTCCGTCTAAGGGTGAATAAAAATCATCCATTATATTCACTCATCATTAGTTAAGAGAATTTCCCTGGCCTTACCCACGAGATATAGAGAGCCTGCCACGACAATAAGATCACCGTCCTGAGTGAAAGATTGGGCGGTTTTCAGGGCCTCGTCAACGGAATCAGAGCTGTAACATGGCGGGCTGCCAGGGCTTAAGGCCTTCTGTAATTGAGCCGGAGTGGCGGAACGATTTTCTTCTGGTCTTGTGAAAATTAAGCTTTGGCAGAAGGGAGCAATACGTCTCAGACAGAGGGAATAATCCTTGTCAGCCATGGAGGCCCAGATCATAATAAGGCGATGGTCGGAAAATTTTGACAGGGCTTCAATTAAGGCCTCTACCCCGGCCGGGTTATGGGCTCCATCCAGCAGATAGTCCTGGCCGTCTATATTAAGAAACTCCATTCGTCCCGGCCAGCGCACCGCTTTAAGTCCGGCCCTTATATCCTCATTATTTACCCTGATGCCGCGGACGGCGGCGAGACAATCAAGGGCGGCTATGGCCAGGGCGGCGTTCTCGCCCTGATAACTGCCGCGCAGGGCAAGTTCAAGGCCCGCCATATCCAATGATGCGGATTTGTAGTGCCAGCCCGTGCCGGCCTTGTCCCGGCTCATGACAAAATCCCGTTTCAAGCGCCGGAGAGGCGCGGCAAGTTCCGCGGCCCGCTGCTCTATAACCTTACGGGCTGCCGCGCGGAGAACGCCGGAAATCAGCGGTACCCCTGATTTGATAATCCCGGCTTTCTCCGCTGCCACCTCGGGCAGAGTCCGGCCGAGGTAGTTTTCATGATCCATGGAGACGTTGGTAATTATGGTGATAAGCGGAGTAATGACATTCGTGGCGTCCAAACGCCCGCCCATCCCCACCTCAAGAATGGCAATATCCACCTTCTGTTCGGCAAACCAGAGCAGGGCCAGGGTGGTGGTGAACTCAAAATAGGTTATCTGCTGTTTATTCATAACCGCCATGATGCGGGCAGCCTGCCGGGCGAAATCCTCTTCGCTGATCAGAGAGTCGTCGATCTGGAAACGTTCCCGCACCGAAGAGAGATGCGGGGAGGTATAGAGACCTACCTTGAGCCCGGCCCGGCTCAAAATGGTACGCAGGGACATGGCCGTTGAACCCTTGCCATTGGTTCCCCCGATATGGATAAAACGTAAATTATTCTCGGGATGCCCCAGGCGGCCGAGGAAGTCGGTCATGGAGTCTAAACCCAGTTTTATCTTGAAGAATTGCAGATTATCTAAAAAATGCCAGGTCTCGGCGTAAGAAAGTTTTTTGTTCATTGTTCATTAATTGGTAACTATTTAGCGTAATGCATAGAGATAACGATAACCCCAGTTACTAATCAAGAATCTCTAATTTGGCATAATCCAGATTGATAATTTTCTGGCCGTGCCGGGAAAAGAATATCTGCACCGTGCGGGATTTAATAATTTTCACAATCTCACCCCGGCCAAAAAACTGGTGCCGGACATGTTTATGTAATAAATCCTTATCACTGCCGGCCTTAATCCTCTCGGGACGGCCGGGGGGCAATGAGGCGGCATCAATGATTGGGGCTGGTCTAAAATCCTTTTTGGCCCCCATGGTCAGGTTGGGATTTAACTCATCAAGAAACCGGGAGATCATCACGGGTTCCTGGTAACGGCCAGGAGACGCAGACATCCGTGGATAGACGAGATATAGTTTCTGCTTAGCTCTGGTGGCAGCCACATAGAGCAGACGGCGTTCCTCCTCTATCTCTTCCAAAGTCTTGGCCATACCTGAGGGGAATTTACCTTCGGCCAGGTTGATGATAAAGACCGCCTGCCATTCCAGCCCCTTGGCAGAATGCACGGTGGAAAGAATCAGTTTGCCTGCCTCCTTACCGTACTGGGTATGATCTGCCGCCGGTGGGTCAAGAGAAGAATCTTCAAGAAATGATTCCAGATCGCTGTATTCGGCGATAATTTCCCGTAATTGTTCTAAATCAGGCAGCCGTTTGGGATAATCATCATGAAAGACGCGCTCGAATATATCCTGGTAATAGCTCATAATCAGATCAAACTGGTCGGCTGGGGCGTCAAGCTCCAGGAGCTGCAGCAACATATCTTTGAGGGCTGTAAAACCGGGCTGCCATGATTTGGCGGGCTTATAAGCAGTCAGGGCTCCAAAGGGATCATCCCCGCCAATACTATCCACAATCCGCTGGGCGGTCTTGGTGCCAACCTTGTTCAAAAGAAGTAAAATTCGGTGCCAGGCCAGGCTGTCATTGGGATTATAAACTACCCGCAGATAGGAAATGACGTCTTTAATGTGAGCAGTTTCGGTCAGTTTCAAGCCGCCGCGTTTTTCAAAGGCCAGGCCCCGTCTGCCTAACTCCAGCTCCAGCTTATAGGAGTGAAATCCGGAACGGAAGAGGACGGCAATCTCCTCTGCCGCTACCCCGTCTGCCATGAGTTTTGCTATATGCTGACCGACATAGGCGGCCTGATCGCCGTCGTTTCTGGCCTTGTAAATAACAGGCTTTTCACCGCCGTTAATGGAGGTAAAAAGGTTCTTGGTGTATTTTTCCCTGGCATGTTCGATAATATTATTGGTCAGGTTCAGAATGGGCTCAGTACTGCGGTAATTCTCCTCGAGGCGAATTATTCTGGTCTGCGGGAAGACCTCCGGGAATTCCATGATGTTCCTGAAATCCGCCCCCCGGAAGGAATATATAGATTGTGAATCATCGCCCACCGCCATTATATTACCGTGTGGTCTGGTCAGCAGACGGATAATCTCGGCCTGGATATGATTGGTGTCCTGGTACTCATCAACCATAATATAGGAAAAACGAGCCGCGATATCGGCCCCGGCCTCGGGGAATTCGCTCAGCAGGCGGCGCAGATTAACCAGCAGATCATCATAGTCCATCAGGTTATGAGCCTGCTTGAACTGCTGATAATCTCGGCGGATGGCGCTTAACTCATCTATAAAATCAGATAAATGCCAATAGCGCTCATTTATTATTTCATCTAAACCTTGATTCTTATTTACCACCTGCCCGAAAATATTGGCAATTGCCCGCTTGCTGGGGAATTGACGTCCAGCCCCGCTTAGATTCATGGAGGACTTTAAAAGATTGATAATGCCCTCGGTATCGCCCCGGTCAAGGATCGTAAACTGGGGGGTATAGCCCAGAAGATGGCCGTAACGGCGCAGAATACCGGAGGATACGGCGTGAAAGGTACCGCTCTTTACCCCGCCGCAGGAATGATCCAGCAGGTCAGAGGCCCTGGACAACATTTCCTGGGCCGCCTTGCGGGTAAAGGTGAGAAGGAGGATACGCTCAGGCGCGACTCCCTGTTCGAGAAGATAGGCGACCCGGTAGATAAGCGTTCTGGTCTTACCGCTGCCCGCTCCGGCAATAACTAAGACCGGGCCGTCAATGGTGGTTACCGCCTCATATTGGGCCTGGTTTAAATTGTCATAATTAATGAGAGAATGGCCGGACTCGGAGGAGGGGCCAGATCCCTGGGTAAATAATCCATTCATGGCCTGCTATATACCACAGGGCGTGAGACAAGACACCTTAAAATTCAGGTAATTGTTCAGCCGTTACACTTCGCTGTCTGCTGTTTTTAGACATTACGCTGAATAATTACAAATTTAGAAAGGCTTTTGGATATCGACAAGATGGCGGGGGATATATGGGGCATTATTTAACTCCATATTATCATAGCGCTGAAGATTATTTTTCCTTATTACCTGTTGAATAGAACGGACATAGGCCCACCGCCGGGCGGAATAATTCAGAAGACCGGCAGCGAGATCAAGGGGGTTGTCGGTCTGACGGCGGATATTCCGGAAACGCCTATAGGCAGGCTGACGGTTTAAGATCAGGCAGAATTCCCGTACCGAATCCAGTAAGGAGGGGAATATCCGCACCCGGTGTTTTTTACCCTTTTCCCGCCTGCCGGGGATCATGCCCGGAATATTTTTGTCCCAGGTCCAGATACCGAATATATTATTCCCCTCTACCGCGAAACGCGAAGTGCCCCAAGCCGACTCTATTCCGCCCTGAGCCAGAATGAGACTGATTGGAACAGGCCGCACCCGGTGCAGTAATTCAATCAAATAATTGGTCTTGTATCTTTGAGTTAACCGCAGAATCCGTTGAGCGTCCTCACTGGGTATCCTATACTGCCAGGCCTGGTATTCATGGGTAAGGTCTATGTTGATATTGCCGCCGAGGGCCGCTGCCAGCTTATTTAACAACCGGCTGTCCTGCCTGATCTCCTCTCTGATCAACAGAGCGGAAGGCAGGAGAGTGTTAATAAACACCCGTTTCCTCTCTTTAAATTCTACCGTTGACCGTAAATCAGCCGGATAGCCGTCAAAGAGTATAGCCGTAACCGGTCCCCGCTCTAAAGGCAGAAGACCATAACGATGGAGAGTTTCTATCAGTTGCGCCGCCGAGTTAACTTCCACCTCTTTACATTGCAGGGCAGCACAGAGCCCCTCGCGCTCTGGTTTAATAGGGAGATGAACAAAACGGGGCAGCCCCCAGAAGAGAAGCGTGAAAATTCCTGCCGCCGCCAGGGCCGTCGTAAGCCCTTGAACTATTGCGGCTGATGTTTGCTCCGCGGCTTCAGGCATCAGCATTACTCCTTTTCTATTATTGGGCTGTCGGAAATACCGGGCAACAGATCATTTGGCCCTTCTTCCACCGCCACCGGTTTATCGGCGAGGGGTACAAGGCGGCGTAAAGCCCGGCTGCCGATTCTTCGGCCTTTGGCCGAGACACCTTTGATGAGATAATTATTAAAAATTATCTCCAGGGAATTAACCCTGGCCCGTTTACCAGGAACAAAATAAGCCTTTACTCTGGCATCCCGGCCAAGGGAAAGATATTGAACGCGGGAATTTTTGTGGGCTGGAAACAGGCGGTATTCCTTTTCCAAGATGAATTTGGGCATCATAAAACGCTTGACATATGACAAACGTTCAGCCCCGCTGCGATAAATGATATTAAACAGCAGATCATTATCCACCTTGCCCCAGAACATCAGCTCTGAGCCGACAAATATCTTGTTGCCGCCGTTAATAATTCTGTAGCTGCCATCTTTAACGATAAGGAGAATACGATCGTATTCGGAGCAAGCAAAGGAGTTCTCGGCCGCGGCTTTGACCTGATAGCCTAGGAAACCGCTCTCGCGGTCATAGCCGCAGGTCAGGTTGGAAATAGCAACCTGCCGCGCCTCTACTTCATGAAAAGTGGTGAGCTCGGTACAACGCGGATATTGACTGCCATACTTCTTGAGCAGACCGTTAATAAAGGCGATGGTATATTTCACCATATTGGTCAGGTGCTTTTCAACCTTGGCGGCCTTGGCCCTGACCTCTTCAATTTCCCGCCTTTTCTGCTCAATATCGTAACGGGATATGCGCTTGATTTTAATCTCTAAGAGGCGGATTATGTCATCACGGGTTATATCTCTAAAGAGCTGGTCAACAAAGGGAAGCAGAGAGTCATTAACGGTACTGATTACCTTCTCAAAGGTTTTACAGTTTTCAATCTTCTTATAGAGACGTTCCTCAATAAAAATCTGCTCCAGAAGATGGGCATGCAGTTTTTCCCGCAGACGGCCGAGCTCAATTCTTAAATCCTGCTCAAGATCAGCCAGCAGTTTCTCTGTGTTATAGCGTAAAATCTCATCAACATTTAACGTTGCCGGCCTGTCGTCCTGAATTATCGTAAGATTTGGACTTATAGAAACCTCGCAATCGGTAAAGGCGTAAAGGGCGCTGATGGTATCTCCGGCGTAGATGCCGCGGGGAAGATTTATCTCAATCTCCACCTCTTCGGCGGTATAATCGTTAATGGATATGATCTTTAATCTACCGCTGCGCACAGCTTTTTCAATACTCTCCACCAGGGAGGAGGTGGTGGTGGGATAGGGTATTTCGCGGATAACGATGGTCTTGTCGTTCACCTCCTCAATACGGGCCCGACATTTTAAACGGCCGTTCCCCTTATTATAATTACTGACATCCAGCATGCCGCCTTTAAAAAAATCCGGGTAGATGGTAAAGGGCTCCCCTCGCAGAATATGTTTCTGGGCCTCTAAGAGTTCGACAAAATTATGGGGCATAATCTTGGTGGCCATGCCTACGGCAATGCCGTCGGCACCCTGCATAAGGAGGAGAGGAATTTTGGCGGGCAGAACGACTGGTTCCTGCATCCGGCCGTCGTAGGAATCAACGTATTCGGTAAGATCTTTATCAAATATCACCTCTCGGGCCAGGGGGGAAAGGCGGCATTCTATATAGCGCGGCGCTGAGGCATTATCACCGGTGAGGATGTTGCCGAAATTACCCTGGCGGTCGATGAGATAGCCCTTATTGGCCAGATTGACCAGAGCCGCGAAGATGGAGGCGTCGCCATGAGGGTGAAGTTTCATGGTTTCTCCCACCACATTGGCCACCTTGTTAAAGCGGCCGTCATCCATGTTTTTCAGGGTCTGCATAATCCGGCGCTGTACCGGTTTCAGGCCGTCGCCAAGGTGGGGAATGGCCCGTTCCTTGATGACATAAGAGGTATATTCGAGGAAATTTTCATCAAAGAGACGATGAAGCTCGCCGCCTGGTGCCATTATACCATTGTCTTCAGAGTTAATTTCAGTATCCATTATTGATCATAAGTCAAGGTTAACGCGATTCTTTTCGGCTGAGCAGTTATAGTTCATAGTTTGGGGCAGGTTATCCGCCTTAGCTAAATAGTTACGTTACTTTTAGACATCACGCTGAAGAGTTACCTGTATCTCATGCTAAATAAGGCGCTTCATAATATAGGCCTTGCGCTTGGGAGTGTTCTTGCCCATATAAAAAGAAAGAATATCCGGCACCTCATTCAGGGCGTCAATCCCTACCTGGCGCAGACGTATATTAGAATCAATAAACTGTTTGAATTCCCTGGGGGAAATTTCACCGAGGCCCTTGAAACGGGTAATCTCAATCTGCTTTTTAACCTTGCCGCGACCGGCGAGTTTGCGGCTTGCCTGTTTCTGCTCAGCAATGGAATAGCAGTAGATAGTCTCTTTTTTGTTACGAACTCTGAAAATAGGAGTCTCCAGAATATATATATGGCCCCGTTTTACCAGATTTTCAAAGTAATGCAGGAAAAATGTAAGCAGTAAGTTCCTGATATGCAAGCCATCCACATCGGCATCAGTGGCCAGGATGATCTTATCGTAACGCAGACCGCCGATGGAGTCTTCAATATTTAAGCCGCGCATGAGGTTGTACATCTCGTCATTTTTATAAAGCAGGGTCATGGACTGGCCATAGACGTTCAGGGGCTTGCCCTTCAGAGAAAACACCGCCTGAGTCATGGGATCACGGGCGGTTACAATGGATCCCGAGGCCGACTGGCCTTCGGTGATGAATATCATGTTTTCCCGGCCAGGCTTTGATGGTCTGCCCTTGGTAGGATGATATTTACAGTCCTTGAGCTGCGGCACCTTGATTGCCGCTTTGCGGGCCTTGGCCTTGGCCTCTTTGCGGACACTCTGGAGATCCTTGCGTAATTTGGCATTCTGCTGCACCTTACTGACAACGATTTCCGCCGTTTCTTCATTTTTATAAAGAAACTCGCTGACCTGTTCCTTGACCTCAGCGACAATGGCGGTACGGATCTCCGTATTACCCAGTTTGTTCTTGGTCTGGGATTCAAAGATGGGTTCTTTAACCTTTACGGCCACCGCCCCGACAATTCCGTCCCGCACATCCTCACCGGCAAATTTTTTTTTGGAAAATTCATTTACCCCTTTCAGTATTCCCTCTCTGAAGGCCGAAAGATGAGTGCCGCCCTCATTGGTATAGGTGCCGTTAACAAAGGAAAAATAATTCTCGCCATAGCCGTCGGTATGAGAAAAGGTGAACTCCAGGGT
>VAPM010155554.1_pt1 | contig 15542 bp, 10 predicted proteins | sample 3395091 | NCBI WGS metagenome assembly VAPM01 (sample SAMN08290445, study PRJNA428436) | hydrothermal vent metagenome | isolation source: Deep-sea hydrothermal vent chimney 3 | place: Pacific Ocean: Juan De Fuca Ridge | reverse complement strand
CCTTTGATCGGCGACCCCGTTTACGGGAGCGCGGGGCGTCGCAAATTGGCAACCCTGAATACCGAAGTGCGAGGCATTATAGAAATGCTCAACCATCAGGCATTGTATGCCTTCGCCTTGGGGTTTGTGCACCCGCTAAGCGGGGAAAGGATTCTTTTTACACGGGACAAACCCCAATATATCAATGAATTGGTTGTGGCGTTGAGGGCCTTCGTGGGGACCTGAATGGAAAAGCGAAGACCTGTTATGCACACCAGAATTACGCACTTATGAGTGGCATGACTTTTGCTTGTATAGGGATGTCGTGATCTTTGATTTGCATTTTGGGAGGTGGTCCCCATGACCAATAAAGATAATAATATTTATAAACTTGGTTTGAGTCCCGAACAGAATCTCACCCGATACCTTCAAGATATCCGCAAGTTTCCCATGTTGAGCCTGGAGGAAGAACAAGACCTAGCCCGGCGGTGGGTGAGCGACGCCGACGATGAAGCGGCCCACATGCTGGTAACAAGCCATCTTCGGCTGGTGGCGAAAATCGCCATGGGCTATCGAGGCTATGGCATGGCGTTGGGAGAACTGATTTCCGAGGGGAACGTCGGCATGATGCAGGCGGTTCAACGTTTCGACCCCGACAAGGGGTTTCGTCTGGCGACCTATGCCATGTGGTGGGTCCGCGCTTCGATCCAGGAATATATCTTGCATTCCAGTTCCATGGTGAAAATGGGTACCACCGCCGCGCAGAAGAAATTGTTTTTCAATCTGCGCCGTCTTAAAGGCCAGATGGAGGCCTATGAAGAAGGTGATCTGAACCCGGAGCATGTGGAGAAGATCGCCACGCGGTTGGGCGTGTCGGAGCATGAAGTCATTCATATGAACAGACGCCTGAGCGGGCCGGACAATTCGTTGAACGCGCCGATGCGTGCCGACGGAGACGGCGAATGGCAGGACGGCCTGGAAGATGAACGCGACACCCAGGAAAAGGTGATGGGCGAATTTCAGGAGTTGATTCGCAGGCGTTCACTTCTGTCTGGGGCCATGAAAGGCCTGTCGAAACGCGAACGCACCATTTTGACCGCTCGTCGTTTGAAAGAATCCCCGGCGACGTTGGAGAACCTGTCGCAATCTTTTGGCATTTCACGCGAACGGGTGCGCCAGATCGAGGTGCGTGCGTTTGAGAAATTACAAAAATCCGTGAAAAACGCCATGATCGAGCAGAACATAGCGCATTGAGCGAAAGCGAAAAACAGATCCGCTGCGGTGTCGATCCGCAGCGGGTCTGTTTTTCAGCCTGACGGCGCCGCGCCTTCCATGTGCTGCTCTTGTCGTTCTTGGCGGTGTTTTTCCACTAACCCGGCGACTTCCGAACCCCATTCTTCAATCAGTTTCTTTTGTTCGCCGCGCAACAGAGCAACCTTGCGTTGTTGAAGCACGACTACGAATGAGGCGATGACGCTCGGCATGGCGAGAAACAACAGCCAGCCGAAAGCGGCCGATGCGTACCAGATCAGCAAGACGAACACGTCCTGGACCGAGGACCATGCGGCGCCGACGGAATTTATGCCCGTCCACAAATCCATAATATAGGGAAAAACGCCGATAAAGTTGATGCCCCCAACGCAAAAAGTCGCGCTCTTATGGGGGCTGCGGTCGATGATGAGTGCCACCAACGTGGGCAACATGCCGAAAAATAAAATGATCATGGTCGGCGCGGCGATGACAAGTAGCGAAAGCAGCGTCAGCAATATCCAGGTCAAGGCCGTGCGCCGCGCCTTGCGCGGAGACTCGTATCGTTGCCCTTGATTTGGTGTCGGGCGTGGTTTGGATGCCATAATGCGTCCCTACATTGCTTTCACGAAAATAACCGCAGTGGTTGCGATCATGCAAAATATAATGGCAAACATGGCGGTCATTTTTTCGCCGGATTCCAGCGCCATTTTTTGTTGATCGACATCTTCGCCGACGATTTTTTGGATCTCTTCCTCGGCATGGGTGAATTCGATCTGCGCCTCTTCAAAGTTTGCCTTGTCGCGTCCGCGCCGTTCGGCATTGTCGATCAGATCGAAAAGATCGGGCAGGCTGCCCTGGCGAACCAGGGCGGGGATTTCCAATTCAATGGTACGCCGCGTGGTGCGGCTGTGATAGGTGCCGATGGCCGGCTGCAAAAGTCCTCCGATCCAACTGGACAGGCCGAAAAGGGTATCGATTTTGAGGTGCCACTGCATCAAGGCGAACAGGCTTAGCATGCCGATCAACGATATTTCCGTCTTGGGTTCGGACAGGGCCTTCAAGTGGGGGTGGATATCATGCTTGAAGTGCGTGGCGATAAAGGCGGCAAGGTGCTTGTCCATGGGCCGCGAACGCATATCGGCCTTGTCCGCCATGTCATCCAGGGCGGGTAGAAGCTCGTCGATGTGGTCGATATAGAGCTTTTGCAGAAAGTCGCTCTGACAGGGCAAGAAGCGATTTAATTCATACAGGCACCGATCTAGACCATAACCCATTTCGTGGATTGCCGCGAACCCGCGCAGAGTTTTGAAGGTCCGGTCCAGCATGACGAGGTCCGGCGTCATATGGTTTTGTGCCGCGAACCAATAGCCCATAAGGTCGCGTGCCAGGATCTCGCCTGGAATTTGGAAATTTCCCTTGCGCAAATATTCAACGGCCAGCGCCGCGCCGAAACCGTCGGGCATGACGGCGAAATTTTTGTAGCGTACCGGCGCATCTGGATCCAGGCGCATGCACACCTTGGAAACCAGAATCTCATCGCTGCCGTCGGGACCGCTAGCGTGGACCTTGGAGATGGTGATCGACGCGATCACAGCGTCGGCCAATTCCGGTGAACCATAGCTTTGACGCAGCCATAATTCCAGTTTCCCCCCCTTGATGACCTTGGCGGCGTCGTTGACGTTTTTGCTGAAGCTTTGCGCGATGGTGTGCGGACTCGTGTGGTCGTGGCCCAGAAATTTGAAGACGATCTTGGGTTTGGGCGCGGGGTGGTGCTGAATGGGGGAGCGTTTTTGCCCGTTCAACCAGGAATCGAGAGCTTCGCTATCCCAGCGTTCTTTGACTTCGTCGCTGAGCAAGCCGCGCAAAGGTTCGATCAAGGGCAGGGGGATACGTTCCTTGCCGCACAAGCACTGATAAGAGCCCCTTTCGGCCTTGGCGGCGATGACGTCTTCTTCCTTGAAGACGGAAACGGGATTGTACCCGAGCAACAAAAACACGCTCATCACGCCCAAGGCGTAAAGGTCGTCACCCGTACTGCCGGAACCTCTGCCTGACGGGGTGGCCATGGCACGGTTCAAGGGTTCGTAAATGGTGGGCTGGTCGAAACCCGGCGGGGCGCTGACGCATTCGCCAAGCACCAACTCGTGTTTTTCCTTGTCCATGTAGTACAGGTTGTCGATGCGCAACGCCCGGTGTGCAATGTCCAGAGCCTGCAGTTCATTCAGGGCCTGTGCCAGGGGAGTCATGATGCGCCGGGCCAGTTCGTACTCGCTGATCCTGATCTTGTGGTTGGTGAAGGCGTCGAGAAACCGTCCGCCTTGAGGGCGTTCCAGGATGACGCTCTGACAGCTTTGCCCCAGTGGAGACCAGTGAACGGGACCATATTCGATCATGGGCATGAGCCCCGAGACCGTTTCGCTGCGCAGTTTTGCCATGACCTGGGTTCGGGCCGGCAGACCCGGGGTGCAGATGAGCGCAAAAAGTTGTCGGTTCGGTTCGCGCCTGTCCTCTACGGTGTAAGCCGTGGCCGTTGGGGAATCCAACTCCGGCAACGCCAGGGAGGGGAAAATAAGATAACGGCCTTTGAGAGTTGCCGGGGGGTGATCGGCCGCATCCGTAGGAGGTGTAGGGCGTGCGGGTATGGGGAACGTATCGCCATGTCCATGACTCCCATGTCCATGACCCCCGTGCCCATGACTCCCATGTCCATGACCCCCGTGCCCATGACCCCCGTGTTCATGACCCGCATCGCTATGGTCCACGTGCTCACGCTCCACCTTGGCGCCCGTCTTGCGCGCATGGGGAGATTGCGGCACACCAACAGCCTCTTCAGACACATTGCCTGAAGGGGCGGGCTTGTGTGGCTCGACCGTTTCTTCGGTCTCGTCCAGGGCGTCAGCCATTTCCGAACTCCGACCCGAATTCTACGGGCACGTTGCAGAAGGCTCCAGCGTAGCGGATAACCTACCGGAAAACAATGGTATTGCTTAGTCCGAGAAAGGGTCGTGCACCAAGATTGTATCGTCGCGTTCGGGGCTGGTGGAAAGCAACGCCACCGGTGCCTCGATCAATTCTTCAATGCGCCGAATGTATTTCACCGCCGTGGCCGGCAGGTCTGCCCACGATCTGGCGCCAAAGGTGCTTCCCGGCCAGCCTTCCATGGTTTCGAAAAGCGGTTCCACGTTTTCCTGTTCCTCCGTCGATGCCGGAAGATGATCCAGTTCGCGTCCGTTGAGGCGATAGCCCACGCACACTTTCAATTCCTCCATGCCGTCGAGGACATCCAGTTTGGTCAGTGCGATGCCGTTGATTCCGTTGACCTTGACGGCCTGACGGACCAGCACTGCGTCGAACCAGCCACAACGGCGCGGACGGCCCGTGGTGGTGCCGAATTCGTGGCCCCGTTTGCCCAGAAGCGTGCCGGCGTCGTCGAATAATTCGGTGGGAAACGGTCCTGCGCCGACGCGCGTGGTGTAGGCCTTGGTGATGCCGAGGACGTAGCCGATGGCCCCGGGCCCCATGCCCGAGCCGGTTGCGGCCTGGCTTGCCACGACATTGGATGACGTGACGAAGGGGTAGGTGCCGTGGTCGATGTCCAGAAGCGTGCCTTGCGCGCCCTCGAACAAGATGCGTTTGCCGGCGCGCTTGGCGTCGTCGAGGACCTTCCATGTGGTATCGACATACGGCAGAATTTTCGGGGCAAGCGCCATCAGGCTTTCGAGCACCGTATCGCCGTTGATCTCCGCGATGGCGTAACCGCGTAACAAGGCATTGTGGTGGAACAGCATTTTTTCGATTTTGTCCTTGACCAGATTGCGGTCGGACAAATCACCCGCGCGAATAGCGCGGCGGGCGACTTTGTCTTCATAAGCCGGTCCGATGCCGCGTCCGGTGGTGCCGATTTTGGCCTTTCCCAAGGCCTTTTCGCGCGCCCGGTCCAGATTTGCATGCAGCGGCAGGATCAAAGGTGCGTTTTCAGCGACCTTTAAATTGTCCGGAGAAATCGTCACACCTTGGGCGCGGAGATTTTCAATTTCTTCAAGAAAATTCCACGGGTCCAGAACGACGCCGTTTCCGATCACCGAGATGGTGCCTTCGCGCACGATTCCGGAGGGCAGAATGTGCAGTTTGTAGGTCACCGAATCTATGACCAGGGTGTGGCCCGCATTGTGGCCGCCTTGAAAACGCACCACGACATCGGCGCGTTCGGAAAGCCAGTCAACGATTTTCCCCTTTCCTTCGTCACCCCACTGGGAACCGACGACAACGACGTTGGCCATGATGTGTTTCCTCGTTTCTTCAGGTTAATCGAGTTTGCGTGGCGCGTTTGCATCAAAGATGTGGGAGCATTTCAGACGCCGGGCTTCCCTTTCGATATCTCGCATGTCGGGCATGTTTTCCAGCGCCGCCGTCGTGCGCCAACCCTTTTCGCGCAGGGCTTTCGCTTGCGCGTATGAGGTGGCGAAGGGCAGAAACACGCATGGCGAATCCGCTGGCACCGGTAGGGTCCGCAAGATGGCGTCCACATACAAGGTGAGGCCGCTGGCAGGTTCCGCATGAGCCCCGGGACCCGAGCCATAGCGTCCGCCGCGGCCCAGTTCGCCCATCAGGCCGTGGGCAAACAAGGCGAAGGTTACGCCCGTGTGATATTCGAAGCCTCGCCGTTCCACGGGGTCCAACGTCAAGGTGATGTCCGGCCGCGCGGTCTTGAGGCGCGCCATGACATCTTGTAAAGCCTTGCGTTCGCGTGCCGCGTCCGTGGGCAGATCAATGGCGTTCAGTTTTTCAAGGGTGCACGATGCCGTCCCCACGGCTTCCAGCATCGCGCTGAAGATGGCGGTGGTTTTTGTCCCCAGAAGACCCGACATTGCCTTGATGGCGGCGGCATCCTTGCGTTCCAACGCCGTTTTCAAGGCGCCTTTGACCACGGAGTCCAAATCCAGTGGGCGGATTACGGCCGATGCAAGTGTTGGCAGGCCCAGATCGACGCTCAAGGCTTTAATGCCTACGTTCTCCAGGGCTTCGACGGCCATGAGAATCAGTTCCACGTCTGCTGCCGGCGTGCTTGCCCCGATCAGTTCCGCACCGACCTGCCCGAACTGGCGTCCCGGACGCAGTTGTGAGCCTTTGATGCGAACCACCTGACCGGCATAGGTCAGACGTAGCGGGCGCGGCGCATGCCCCATGCGCGAGCGCGCAATACGCGCCACCTGCAAGGTCATATCGGGGCGCAGGGCCATCATACGTTGGCTGAGTGGGTCTTGGACGCGAAACGCCTGTTGCGCCATCGCCGCACCGGAACCCGATAATAGGTTTTCTGCGAATTCCAGAAGCGGTGGGGATACGCGCGCGTACCCCCAGCTGTTGAACAGCGCGACCAACTGCGCTCCCACCCGCGCTTCCTGCGCGGCGTGCGGGGGCAGAGTGTCGTGCATGCCTGCCGGTAGCAGGGCCTTGTTTTGCGGATCGTCCATGAAACCGGGCAGCTTAAATTCAGGTACCGAGAGCGAAAGAGCTTTATCCACACGCTTAGTAACGGAAAATCATCCATTGGGCAAGGGCGCGGCGCACGGGATCACTTAAAGTACGCCGTAAGCGGGGCGGAATTGATGGGCCATGTTCCCTGGGCTGTGACGCGCTGCGTATTTGTCATGACGAAGCTGCGTTCCTTGTAATGCGTCAGCGCGCGCGCCAGGACACTCAGCGCCGCGGGCGTTCGGGCCATCACGGCGAGCACCGTGCGGCCGTTCAGCTTCACGGCGAAGGCCTTGGCCGGGGCCACGGTGCGCAGTTGTTCGCGCAAAGATGTCAATCCCATGCGTTTAAGCTGCGCGAAGACGTCCTTTGGCCGACCCGCGACGATGAGGGGCCCCGACGGTGGCAGGGCCGCAACCTCGCGTACCTCGCGGTGCATCAAACGGCGCGCCAGGGTGTGGGCGAGGTTGCGCATGGTTTGATCCGTCGTCGCGTTGAACAGGACCGTTGTGCGGTTCAATGTGACATCGCGCAGAATCGGCGGCGTTTCTACGGGGTCGAGACGGCGAAAAACATCGAAATCCGGGTCGATGCGCAGACCTCGCGCTGTGGCGTCTGTGCTTACGCTAAAAGTCTGCGTTTTTTTGTTCATGGCGATCAGGATGCGACGTTCGCCCGCAGTGCTTTGCAAGATGATGGGAATGCGCAACGCATAGGCTTTGCCGTTTTGCACTTGTCTGAGGGTGAAGGTGACGGTTCTGCCTTTGGCGCGTGCCGCCTTCAAGACCAATTGCGGCGCGCCCCGGCGGTTGAGCCACGTCTCAAAAAAAGCACCGAGGTTCTTACCGCTAACGGTCTCAAACGCAGTGCGCACGTCGGCCCAACTGGCGCGACGATGAAGGTTGTTGGCGAAAAACAAGGCCAGCGCACGGTTGAAAACATCTGTGCCCAGGCGGACCTTGAGCATGTGAAAGACGAAAGCCGCCTTACCGTAACCCACCACCTGGGAGGCGTCATCGCTTTTGGATGTGAAGGCGCGCAAGGGAAAATCGCGCACCTGGGGCAAAGCCGTGTAATCGCGCAGCCACGTTAGACGTTTTTTGCGGCCATTGTCGCGATCCTTCACCGCCGCCCAGGCCAGATCCGCCTGATAGGCGGTCAGGCCCTCCGCCCAGTTGCCGGTGGCGTAATCGACGCCGACGGCGTTGCCCCACCAACTGTGCAGGATTTCGTGGGGAAGTGATGAGGTCCTGATGAACGGCAGCGCCAGCACATGGCGGTTGATATAGGTCAGGGCGGGCAGGCCCCACCCCACCGGGTCGTTTCCCGAAACGATGGCGAACCCGGTATAAGGATATGGACCTATTTTTTTCGAATAGTAAGAAATGTATTTTGCGGCGTCGTCCAGATACGTCTTGGCGAGAGGAGCCAATTCTTGATGGAAATAGGTGCGGATGCGCACACCGTTCGCTATCTTTTCGGCCACCCGATAAGGTCCGGTGAAAAGAACCGGTGCATTTGTTGCGGTGGATGTAAATGTTGCCGTGTAGCCGTCGGCCGAGTGGCTTTCGCGTTCCAGCCGCCCATCCATGACGGCGATCTGCCCCGGCGGCGTTGTCACGGTGATGCGATACGAAACGCGCGCGGTGCGGGGCACACCAACGGGTTGGGCCAGCCACGCGCCGGTTATGACGCCGCCATCAAGCGTCACTGAGGAGGTTCCGTAGCGTGTCGAAATTCTGGCGGTTTCGTGCAACGCGATGCGGTGCGTGCCCATGGGCCCCAGGTCGATCGTTAGGGTGTCGCCGTGACGCAGGGGCGTTTGCGCCACGCCATCGACGCTCACGCGATCAACGACAATCGCCGCATCCAGGGCCAACGCAATGCGACCGCGGTCCGTGAGCGTTACGATATCGTTGCTTTCCAGCGTGCCGCGGGCGGGGTCGATGCGCACCTGTGCGTCATGGTGCAGCGTGCTGTGGTGCGCGGCTTGAACCGCGGCCCCACCCGGTTGGGTCATCAAAATCAAAGCGATAAAGATACGCACAAGCATGATGGTTACTTTTTGACGGCCTTTTTCACCGGGGGTGAACCCTTCACCGGGGGTGAACCCTTCACCGGGGGTGAACCCTTCACCGGGGGTGAACCCTTCACCGGGGGTGAAAGCGGAAAACGGGCGATGATTTTGCGACGAATTTTGCCGCGCAGCACGGTCAGTGGCAGCCATGTTCCCGGTTCTATGTTTTCGATGGCGTTGACCAGGACCCCTGGGCTTGACGTCTTGCGGCCTGCGGCTTCCACCACGATATCGCCCTTACGCAACTTCGCCGCCGCCGCCACGGTGTTGGGAAAGACGTGTTTAATGATCACGCCGGATTTGTTCGGACCGATTAGAACCCCCAGGCGCGGACCCGGTGACGAAATGCTTTTACGGCTTGGCGGCAGAGCAAAAACGAGCGTTGCGATCTTCGCGCCGTCCTTATCGTGCAATTGCGAACACGCGCGCGCCGCGTCCCACGGGGTGAGCTCGGCGACCTTGCGGACACCCAGGTCCGCCAATTGGTAGGTCACGCCGTAGCCGTATTCCATGTGCCCCCGACCGACGATACCGACCACATAGGACCCGGGGGTTTTCAGCAGTGCGTCGTGTGCGGCTTCGGCCATGGCGCGGTCCCAGGTTTGTTGCGCATTGACGAAATTTCCGAAGGTGGTGGTATTTTTGTTTTTCTTGTTTTTCCGATGGCGCTCATAGACGGCGTGCAAAAATCGGCGGTAGCTCTTCGTTGCCGGTGCCGGCGTGCCGACACCTTGGCGTTCGCTTTGCGCCACGGCGTTCCAGCCCTTTTTCGAAACGTGTGAAATCAACGAGGAGTCCACGTTGAGGGCCACCATGGGGACGCGGTTGATGCGTGCAAATTGAAACAGCGCCATGTAGTATCTCGGATCGAACCGCCACACCTTGTTCCAGTCGCTTTGGGCGAGGAACTGTTGTGGCGTCAATTTCCCCGCAACCCACTTGTCCAGCACGGGTTGAACCCGGCGCGGAAAGGATTCAAAGCCCAAAATCATATTGGGGTTCTGGGCCAACAGCTGGGCGACCGTCTGCAATTGCCAGCGATGATGGTCCATGTTCGTATGGGTTTCGCCCAGCAAAACAACGCGGGCGTTTTTCAAGCGGGCGATGGCTTGGGCCGTGTTCAGACTTTGTTGCGTGGCGGGGTCAAGCCAACGGCCCGCTTTGAGGCAGGCTTTGGCGGCGCTTGGTTTGGCGGCGTGGGTTGGTTCCTTGATATGAAAGGGCGCGGTTGCGGAATCGCTACGTGCGGCGCACCCGCCCAGGATGATGGTGATACAAAGGAGGATAAGGCCGGTGGAGAGGGAGCGAACGTTGATCATGCACACAGTGTATCCGTGAAAACGAGGCGGAAGTACAATTCATTTTGTCGCAAACGGATAAAAGGGGGCTCTTTCCACGCCGTGCGCCGCTAGATGTTAGCGACGCCCGGAGCGGCGCATCTCCAGGTAGCGAATTGTTTCATCGGCCTGCGCCAAACACTCCGCCAGACGCGCGCACGGCACGCCGTCGTCGCAGGCTTCTCGGTCCTTCGTGCTTCCCAGATGGCTCGTCGCGCAAATGGTCTTTGCGAACGCTCCTCGTAATGGCCGTGCCTCGACACGGGGTTCAGGCTCGTCGGGGTTATTGATGTCCCCGTTTGTTCTTCCCTCGGGGGCCTTGCGTTCCCCACCTGGCACGGCTCGTACAGCCGTCCTTGTCATTAGATATCCCCTTTAAACCCCACGTTTAAACCCCATGGCGAACGGTTCCAAGTTCTCACGCCAGTGTCGTCGACAAATCTCAAAAATTGGTTAACCCTTTTGGGCGATCATGTTGCTGACGATCGGGGTGAAGAAACGCAAGGGAGGTCAGAAGCGTGGTCGATAGGCTCAAGGCAGTGCGGCTGTTGTCGGAATTATCCGATGCGGAAGTCGCAGTCGTGGAACGAAACTGCCGTTGGAAATCCTATGGCGCGGGCGAACAAGTTATTGATCAACATTCCAATTCGCAGGATATTTTTTTTGTCGTTCAAGGACGGGTGCGGGTGGTCAACTATTCCCTGTCGGGGCGCGAGGTCACCTTTGACGATCTGGATCCGGGCAGTCACTTCGGTGAACTGGCCGCCATCGACGGGTTGCCGCGTTCGGCCAGCGTGATGGCCTTGAGCGAGGCGCGCATCGCCGCCCTGTCCGCCGAACATTTTCATGACATTATTTTGCAGCACCCCGCCATCGCGTTGAAGCTGATGAAACATTTGGCGTCCTTGCTGCGCACGGCAACGTCACGCATCATGGAACTCTCGACGCTTGGCGCGAACAACCGCATTCACGCCGATCTTTTGCGCCTCGCGCGCAAAGTCTCTGAAGACGGCAAAACAGCCGTTATCAGGCCCATTCCCGTGCATTCCGATGTGGCCTCGCGCGTTAGCACCACCCGCGAAACGGTGGCACGTGTGATGGGTGATCTGACGCGCAAGGGAATTGTGGAACGGCAGAAGGAAGCCCTGCTGGTCAAGGACCTGGAACGTCTGGAGAATATGGTCGAGGATGTTCGTGGAGAATAGTTTCATCACATGAAAACAAACACGATTGATCGCGCTCGTACCTGTTTTTTTGTTGTCTTTACAAATTGTTAGATGATATGCTCTGCGCTGGGCGCGTGTTGAAAAATCATATGTTTGTGTTTTGCACTCATAAGTTTTGCGCCCATGGTTTTGCGTCCATGTCATGTGAGAATTTGTGGGCACAGGTCTTCGCGGGCACAGGTCAAAGACGCCAAAACAGGCCGCGGACGCTAAACAGGACACGGACGTAAGCTGGCCACGAACGTAACTGGCCAAAGACGCCAAGCCGTTCATCGCCATGAGAACCCCGGGTGCGCCATAAGAACCCCGGGTGCTATTGAGGCCCACGGACCCTGGGGGCGTGTGCTGGGGCTGGCATCACGCTAAGCAAGACCCTGGCAAGGGATAGACAATGGGGAATTCATGGCGATAGAGAATACGCGCTCATGACGTTTCTGGCACGCCTGGCGACTTTGTATTTGTACATCCGCGATCCACGCCGGTTGCGTTTCCGCATTCTTTTGCCCTTGATGGCAGGTATGTTCGCCGTTTTTGCTGGCGTCAGCTATGTCATGCTTGCGCACGGTCGTATGCAGGTCAAAATGGATGAGGCTGAACGCCGTGTCGCCGTTCAGTCGTATTTTGAACATCTCATCGTCACCCGTACCCGGGTCCTTGAGTTGGCGTTGGATGTGATTTCCGACTCGCCGGATATTCGTGCAAAACTGATCGCGAAAAACCGTATTGGATTGTTGCTCTCGATGCGGTCCCGGTTCCGCACGCTGCGTAAAAAGCACAAAATCACTCGTTTTTATTTTTACGATCCACAACGGAAAATTATTCTGCGCCTTCACCAGCCCGAACGTTACGGCGATATCATCAACCGTCTGACGTTGTTGCGTGCGCAGGCTACGGGTGAAGTCGCATCAGGGCTTGAGACCGGCCCCTCCGGGGCCTTGACGCTGTTTGTGGCTCTGCCGGTCGAAGAGGGCAGTAAACTTCTGGGGTATGTCGAAATCGGTGAAGAAATCGGCCCCATGAGCGTTGAAATTGAAAGTGCCCTGGGCGTTAAACTGGTCGCGGTTCTGGATAAACACTATGTGCGCAAAAGTGCATGGCAAGCCGCAGAGGCGGCGAAAAACCTTGCAGTGGATTGGAGCCGTTATAAAAACTTTGTTTTGGCGTCGTGGAATGACCCGGCTGCGCAATCGCTTGTGGAACAGGTTTTGGCGGGATCCACGCAAAGCCTCAACGCCATCGTTCCGCAGCGTCTGAAATTCGATGGCGGCGAATTCTGGGTGGGGTTGATGCCGCTCAAGGACGTGCTCGGCCAGTCGATCGGAGCGTTGTTTATTATTGACAACATCACGGCCCTGGTTGCCAACACCCGTCAGGAATTCGTGTCCATCATTGGAATCAGTTTCCTTCTTTTTTTGCTGCTTTCCGGCGCCCTTTACCTCTATCTGCGTAAAACCGAACGCACGATCTATCGTCAACAGCGTGCGCGTGTCGATGAAGCCGTTCTTCATGCAAGGGCGCAAATTCAAGCCACGGAGGCCCTGGACGCACAAAAATACCGCTTGGACCAGGCCGAGGTCATGGCGCGTTTCGGCAGTTGGGAGTGGGATGTCGGGACGAATCGCGTCCTGTGTTCCCTTGGTGTCCAGGAACTGTTGTCGTATTCGGAAGGTTCGTGTGCGGGAGGACTGGCGGAAGTTTTGGCGCACATTGATGAATTCGAGCGTGAACACGCCCTGACCCAAATCGATCTGGCGCGCACGCATAAGCGTTCTGTGACATTTGAATTTTCCACCTCACGCGAAGATGAAGACAGGATATTCCTGCAAGGCCGCGCCGAGCCCGTTTTCGACGAACGCGGCGCGGTGGTGAAGGTTCTGGGGTTTTTCCAGGATGTTTCCGGCGTTAAAAGGGCTGAATTCCTGACTCGCCGTGTGGCCAGTATTTTTGAAAATTCGTGGGAAGAATTTTATATCTTCGATTCTCAATCGCTGAAATTCATACAAGTTAGTCAAGGTGCGTTGAAAAACCTGGGCTACTCGGCGGAAGAAATGAACGCCATGTCGTTGTTGGATTTGAAGCTTGACTTTTCCTTGGATCGGTTCCGCGCCGTGAGCCTGCCTTTAAGACGCCGCGAAAGGAACGTGGTGACGTTTACCGCGGTACATCGACGCAAAGACGGCACCACGTATCCGGTCGAGGTGCGCTTGCAAATGTTCGAAGAATCGGGCCGATCCGTCTTCGTCGCGTTGGTTCAAGACACCACGGAACGCGATACCCATGTGCAAAAAATGGAATACCTGGCCCTTTACGACAGCCTGACAGGCCTGCCCAACAGGACCCTTTTGCACGACCGGTTGCGCTATCAAATCGACATGGCCAAGCGCAAGGGCGAGGCGGTCTCCATCATCTATTCCAATGTTCACGATATGCGTGAGATCAATGACATCCTCGGCTACGTCAACGGCGATGCGGTGCTGAAATTGGTGGGGGAGCGTTTGTGTTCGATCATGCGCGATACGGACACGGTGGCGCGCTTCGGCGGTGACGAGTTCGTGATCGTGGCCCTGGGGCTGGAAGGCAAGGATCTGCAAAATATGTTGCAGAAAATTCAAACCAAAATGGAAGAACCGTTTGAAATCGGAAATGCGCCGTTGTTCGTGCAGGTGCGTTGCGGCGTCAGTGTCTATCCATACCACGGGCGCGACCCCGCACAGTTGGTGCAGCAAGCCGACATCGCTTTGCATCTGGCAAAGCAGGGGAAAGAAAACTGGCGCATTTACGATACCGACAGCAATCCGTTCTCCCTGTATCGCCTGCATATGCTGGCGGATTTGAAGGAAGCCGTCCTCAACGGCGCGTTCATCTTGCATTATCAGCCCAAAATATGGCTGGCGCGGGATAAATTGCACGGGGTCGAGGCCTTGATCCGTTGGCCGCGCGACGGCGAACTGGTGTCGCCAGACGAATTCATCCCCTTGGCCGAACGTAGCGGCCTGATCGGCCCGCTGACGGATTGGGTGATCGACGAAGCCTTCCGCCAAAGTGCGAAATGGCGCGAAGACGGGCATAATATCCGGATTTCCATCAACTTGTCGGCACGCAATCTGCTGGACAAAAAATTGCCGGATAAGTTCATCAAGCACGCGAAAGCACATAATATGTCGCCTTCGGTGTTGATGGCCGAAGTGACCGAAAGTGCGATTATGTCACACCCGGAAACCGCAACGATCGTGCTGAACGCCATTTCCGATATGGGCATAGGCGTTTCCGTGGATGACTACGGCACCGGTTATTCGTCCCTGTCGTATTTGCGTGCCTTGCCGGTTTCAGAATTGAAAATCGACCAGAGTTTTGTCCGTGACATGGCCCGGGACGAAGACAGCGCCACGATTATTCGCTCGACCATTTCCATGGCCCATGAACTGGGTCTGGAGGTCACGGCCGAAGGGGTGGAAAGCGATGTCGAAGCGGCTCTTCTTCGCGATATGGGCAGCGATGTGGTGCAGGGGTATCATTACAGCCGTCCTCTGTCGGCCATGAAATTTATCGAATGGCTGACACAGCGCGGGGAAAAGTGACAACCGTGTGTTCAGGCCTGGGGACAGGACGTTTTTCGTTCACCCCGCAGGCCTTTGCGGGGTTTGACTTGAGGGGCGGAATCCTCCATCATCGCAACCTGTTTCGGGGAGGGCCTCTTGGCACTGTTTGATCGTTGTGGGGGTGGGTTTTTGGTCGTGCGTGTCGGCGGACAAGCCCCCCAAAGACGAAGATAAGCTCCCCAAAAGCGAAGGGAAGACCATGGCCAAGACCATATTGATCGTTGAAGACAACGAATTGAATATGAAACTTTTCAACGATCTGTTGCAAGCACACGGGTATGAGACCGTGCAGACGAAAGACGGCCGCGATGCCGTGAGCCTGACGCGCGAACACAAGCCGGACTTGATCTTGATGGATATTCAACTGCCCGAAATTTCCGGTTTGGAAATTACGAAGCAGCTTAAGGCGGACGAAGATCTGCGCCATATCCCGGTGATTGCCGTGACCGCCTTCGCCATGAAGGGGGATGAAGAAAAAATCCGTGAGGGCGGCTGCGAAGGGTATATCGCCAAACCGATTTCCGTTCCTGATTTTCTGGAAACGCTGGCCAAATTTCTGGACTGAACCCGGTCGCGCTCTTTCGTTTGCGAAAAAGGG